>Ga0181536_10000304_pt1 | contig 59111 bp, 51 predicted proteins | sample PEATcosm2014_Bin_41_FD_121105 | JGI IMG/M metagenome (GOLD analysis project Ga0181536, IMG submission 121105) | Peatland microbial communities from MTU Mesocosm Facility, Houghton, MI, USA - PEATcosm2014_Bin17_60_metaG | ecosystem: Environmental > Terrestrial > Soil > Wetlands > Peat | place...
AGCCTTGAAGAGGAAACGCTCCGAAATGAACCATTGACCCCTCAAGCCGAAAGGAACTATGAAATAAAGACGAAAGCTCGCTTGACAATTCCCATAGCAGGGTCGCCTCGCCGAGGCGTCCGCCGTGGCTTCCCTGTCCTCCGTTGCCTTGCCGAAGGAGGAAGCGTTCAGCCAGGCCAAACAAGGTCAATCAAGCCCAATCAAGGCAAATCAAGGTATTTTTTCTTGTGCAAAACCAAATTTCACCTTTCGGTGCCGTAGCGCCAATGGGTGCCACATTGCAACAGGTTTGTAATCAGCGGCTTGCGTGTCGCCAGCTTTCTCCGTTTCATAGCCTTTTCCAGCGCGCGCCAAGGTCCTCGAACTTCCTGCCAAACCCCGCATCCTTCTCAAGCTCAAATGAATAAACCCAGCTTAACTGCCTCGCCTCATGAATTGGCCCCGCCGGCGCGAATGGCCGAAGGATGAAAGAAGATTGCGCCGGCGCCCGATTCCTGCAACAATGCGTTCCATGTTGCAGACTTTGGAAAGCCAGGATGCGCTCCAGGCGGCCTTGTCTTTCCGCGAGCGATTCGTTCAAGGGTTTCGCTTCATGGTGCTGGCCCGGTTGCTGGATGACAAGATGGCGAGCCTTTATCGCGGGGGCAAAATACACGGCGGCGTCTTCCTGGGCCGGGGCCAGGAGGCGTTGAGCGTCGCCTTGGGTCTTTCTCTCAAACCGGGCGACATCTTCGCACCCCTCATCCGCGATGGCGCCGGACGCCTGGCTTTCGGCGAACCCGTTCTGGACGCCGTGCGCACTTATCTGGGTTCGGTCCTGGGGCCGATGCGCGGCCGGGACGGCAATGTCCATCGGGGCTATCCTCGCCGCGGCTTATTGCCCATGATCAGCCATTTGGGCGCCATGATCTCCGTCGTCAACGGCATGCTCATGGCGCGCAGATTCAAAAAAATCTCCGGCGATGTGGGGGCCGTCAGCATCGGGGATGGCGGCACTTCCACCGGCGCGTTCCATGAGGCGCTCAACCAGGCGGCGGTGGAAAAATTGCCGCTGGTGCTCGTGGTGGCCAACAATCAATTTGCCTATTCCACGCCCAACGCCCGCCAGTTCGCCTGCCAGAGCCTGGTGGACAAGGCGGTCGGCTATGGCGTCACCGGCCGTGAGGTGGATGGGACCAATTTGGAGGCCTGCCTGATCACCCTCGGCCAGGCCGTGGCCGACGCCCGCCAAGGCGGCGGACCGCAACTGGTGGTGGCCGAATTGCTGCGCCTCTGCGGCCACGGCGAACATGATGACGCCCATTACATCGCAGCCAGCTTGAAGGCTTCGCCCGCCGGGAGGGATTGCCTGCAAGTGGCCGAGGAATTTTTGTGGCGCAAAGCTTGGGCCGATGAGGAGGCGACAAAACATTTCCGCCAGGAGGCCGCGCAACTGGTGGAGGAGGCCGTGGCCAAGGTGCAGCGCGAACCGGCCCCCAACCCCTACCGCCAGAATTGGTGCGCGCTGGCCTCCCGCCATTTGAGCGAGCGGTTTGAGTCTTGTCCACCCGTCCAACCCCTGTGAGCATCACCTACCTGGAAGCCATCCGCGAAGCGCAGGCCAAGGCGCTGGCCGACGATCCGCGCGTCTTTATTTACGGGCAGGATGTCGGCGCCTTTGGCGGCGCCTTCAAGGCCACCAAGAATCTGGCCAAAGAATTTCCCGGCCGGGTCCTGGATGCGCCCATCAGCGAGGACGCCATGGTTGGCGCGGCCGTCGGCGCGGCCATCGAGGGAATGCGTCCCATCATCGAGATGCAGTTCGCCGATTTTTCCACGCCGGGCCTGAACCAAATCATCAACCAGGCCGCCTCCCTCTTTTGGCGCACCCAGGTGCCTTGTCCCATCACCATCCGCCTGCCCTCCGGCGGGACCTCCGGCGGCGGGCCCTTTCACAGCCAGAGCATGGAGGCCATTTACGCCCATTACCCCGGCTTGATTGTCATGACTCCCGCCACGGCGGAGGATGCCTACAGCATGTTGCTGGAAGCGGTGGCCATTGATGACCCGGTGATTTTTTGCGAGCACAAACTTCTTTATTACCATTGCAAGGCGGAGCGCCTTCCCACCGAGGCCATGCCCGTCGGCAAGGCGCGCATCGCCCGCGCCGGGCGCGACCTCACCATCGTGGCTTACAGCGCCATGGTGCAGGATTCCCTGGCCGCCGCCGAGGAGCTGGCCGGCGAAGGATCGGAAATCGAAGTGGTGGACTTGCGCTCCATCAAACCCCTGGACACCGATACGGTGGTCGCCTCGGTCGCGCGCACCGGGCGTTTGCTCTGCGTGGGCGAAGCCTGGCCTTGGGGCGGCGTGACCGCCGAAGTCATCGCCCGCGTGGCGACCGAAGGGTTTGGTTTGCTGGACGCCCCGCCGCAACGCCTCAACTCCAAGGACACTCCCATTCCGTACCATCCCAACCTCTGGACGGTCCATCGCCCGACGGTGCGCAGCATCGGCGCCGCCGCGCGCAATTTGTTGCGGATGTGAAAACAGTATTTTAACCATGCCGCAGATTCCCATCATCATGCCGCAGTTGGGCGAGGCCATCGCCGAAGCCAGCGTCATTTCCTTTCTCATCAAGGTCGGCGATCAAGTCGCCGCCGGCCAGGATGTCATGGAGGTGGAAACCAACAAGGCGACGATGAATGTCGCCTCCCCTTGCCCCGGAAAAGTGGACCGCCTCCTGGCCAAATTAAACGAGAGCTATCCCGTCGGCGCCGTCCTGGGTTATTTGGAAGTGACCGACGAGGATGCCCGGCGGCTGGGCCTCGATCAGCACGGCTCCGGCCAGGCCGACCCGGCCGGCCACGTCCCAGGCAATGGCGGCGAATCTGTGGACGAGGAGCGCAAACGCGGCGTGCATCCCACCGTGCGCGGATTGCCCGTGCCAGCCCACGCGGCGGGCGCAAGCTACATGTCGCCGCGGATGAAGGCGCGCATGGCCGAACTGGGTTTGCACGCCGCCGATCTGGCCGGCGTGGCGGGCAGCGGCGCGGCCGGCCGGGTGACCATCCAGGACTTCGAGAAATTTCTGGCGCAACTGGAGCAAAGCAAACTCACCACCGCCTCCAGCATGCGCGTGGCCGTGGCCGACGCCATGCGCCGCAGTTGGACGCGCCCGCTGGCCACTGTGGCCCTGCCGTGCAATTTTGAGGCCATCCTGGCCCATCGCAAAACCAGCGCCGTCAAAGGCGGTCCCGCCCTCTATGCCCTGCGCGCCCTGGCGCTGGCGCTGGCGGAAAACAGCGCCCCCGCCGGACGCCTCATCGGCAACAAGATCGTCCATCCCCCGGCCATTGACGTCGGTTTCGCCGTGGAGGCGGAGGAAGGCGTGCTGGTCCCGGTGCTGCGCCGCGCCGACACCCGTCCGCTCGGCCAACTGGTGGGCCGTTACAACGAACTGGTCGAACTGGCCCGCCAGCGCAAGCTGCCCGCCGACGCCACTGGCGGTTCCATCGCCACCGTCACTAATTTCGGCACCTTCGGCCTCACCTGGGCCACCCCCATTCCGCTCCCCGAACAAACCCTCGTGCTGGGCCTGGGGGCGGGCAAAAAAGTCCCCTTCTGGGACGAGAAAAAACAGCAATTCGTCCCCGTGACCGAGGCCAATCTGACCCTGAGTTTCGACCACCGCGTCCTGGACGGCGGCGCCGCCGGAAGGCTGCTCACGCGCGTCGTCGCCCTCCTCCAAACCCCGGACAAACTTTAGCCTGACCTCCCGATGATTTAACGTAAGTTATTGCAAATAAACAACTTACACTTTTACCGCCGGGAAGTTTGGTTAGCCAGGCAGAATCCTTTTCTACCCTTTGCGCTTGGGCGCGGCATGGATGGCTTCGCCGTGGACGGCGTGGGCGGTTTCCATCCAGGCTTCGTTGAAAGTGGGGTGCGCGTGGATGGTGCGGCCCAGTTCCTGGACGGTCAATTCCGCGCGGATGGCCGTGGTGGCCTCGGCGATCAATTCCGTGGCGTGCGGGCCGACGGCGGCGGCGCCCAAGAGTTGGCCGGTGGCTGCGTCGGCGATCCATTTGACAAAGCCCAGCGTCTCGCCGGAGGCCAGCGCCTTGCCCAATCCGGCAAAGCGGAACTTGCCGGTCTTGACGGCGCGGTTGCTCTTTTTGGCGTCGTCCTCGCTCAGGCCGACGGTGCCGACCTCGGGGGCGGTGAAGATGACGTTGGGGACCAGCGTGTCGTGCGGGCGCGGTTTTTGATTGACAGCGTTTTCGGCCGCAGCCAGGCCTTGCGCGGTGGCGTAGTGCGCCAGTTGCACTTTGCCGGTGACGTCGCCAATGGCGAAGATGCCGGCGACTTTGGTGCGGCAGCAGTCGTCCGTCTCGATAAAACCGCGCTCGCCGGTTTGCAGCCCGGCGTTTTCCAGATGGAGACCGTCGGTGACGGGCTTGCGGCCCACGGCGCTCAGGAGCAGGTCGGCTTGAAGGGTCTCCTCGCCGCATTTGCCGGTGACGTCTTTGTCGCCGGCCTGGATGTTTTGCAAAGCTTTGCCGGTGAGGATGCGAATGCCGAGGCCTTTCTCCATGTTGCCGCGCACTTCGCGCCGGACATCAGGATCGAGCAGCAGCAGGATGTCCTCAAGCAGCTCGACGATGGTGACTTTGACGCCGAGCTGGGCGGCCATGCAGGCCAGCTCGCAACCGATAAAGCCGCCGCCCAGCACGAGCATGGAGCCGGGCAGCTTGGGGATATCCAGAAAGCCGCGGCTGTCCACCACCCGCTCATGCTTGGGAAGGAAGCCCGGCATGGCGGAGGTGGAACCGGTGGCGATGATGACCTTGCGGGCGCCGATGGCCGAGCCGTCGCTCAGGGCAATGGTGTGGCGGTCTTTGAAGGAGGCGACGCCGGTGTATAGTTTGACGCCATTGGCGGTAAGCAGTTGCTTGACGCCGCTTTTGAGCTGGCTGACGATTTTGTTTTTTTGAGCAATCAGGGCGGCGTAGTCCAACGAGGCGCCGGTGACGGTGATGCCGAAGGCTTGGGCGTGGGTGATTTTGGCGAAGGTGTCGGCCGCGGCGATGAGGGCCTTGGTGGGGATGCAACCCCAGTTCAGGCAGGTGCCGCCCAGTTGTTCCTTCTCAACAATGGCCACCGAGGCGCCCAGTTGGGCGGCGCAGATGGCGGCCGGATACCCGCCCGGGCCCGCGCCGATGACTACGAGGTCAAACGTTTCCATAATTCAATGTCTTCAAGTTTGCTTCTGATTGCGTTGATGAATTGAGCGCCCAGCGCGCCGTCAATCAGCCGGTGATCCAGCGAGAGGGTGATCTGCATGATCTGGCGGATGAGGATCTTGTCCTCGCGGACGACGGGCTGAGGCAGCGTGCTGGCCACGGCCAGGATGGCCCCTTCGCCGGGATTGATGATGGCGGAGAAATTCTGGATGTTGAGCATGCCCATGTTGGAGATCGTGAACGTGCCGCCGCTCATTTCGTCGGGCGTGAGTTTTCCGGCGCGGGCTTTGTCGGCGAGTTGTTTGGAGGTGGCGCTGATTTCCGTCAGCGTTAGCCGCCCGGCATCGGGAATGACGGGCACGACCAGCCCGCCCTCAATGGAGACGGCGAGGCCGAGGTTGACCTGGCTGTGCCAGCGGATGGTCCTGCCGTCGGTGCTGCTGTTGACCGTCGGGAATTCCAGCAGGCAAAGGACGACGGCCTGGGAGATGAAGTCGGTGACGGTATAGGGCGCGCCGGCGGCCTTGAGCACGTTGCGATAGGCGATCAGATCGCTCATGTCCACCGGGACGGTGACGTAGAAATGCGGGATGTCGCGGAAACTTTGCGTCAGCCGCTGGGCGATGATCTGGCGCATTTTGCTCATCGCCTTCGGTTTTTCGGCGATGGCGCGCTGCACCTCGGCCAGGCTGATGCGTCCTTCGCCGGCGGCCACCAGGCCGAGCAAATCCACGCCTTCCTTGGCGGCAAGCTCCTTGGCGGCGGGAGTGACGCGAAGCTTGTCGTAGCCGCGCGATTGCAGATATTGCCGCACGTCGCGCTCGACCACGCGGCCCAGCGGGCCGGTGCCTTTGACCGGCGCGGGGTCAATGACGCATTGTCTGGCCAGGGCCGCCGCGCGCGGACTGATCCGAAAGAGGGCCGGAGGGGCGGCGGGCTGGGATGATGGAGTCACGGGCGCTGCGACCGGAGCGGAAACCACCGAGGCAGGGGGAGCGCGTTGTCCGGCCAGCAGCACGGGAGGCGTGGTGGGAGCGGGCATCGCTGCTTTTGGGGCGGCGGGGGCGGGAGGGGAGACGCTCGGAATGGCTTCGCCGGGCTTGCCCAGGAAACCAACCGTGCTTTGCACGGGCACGTTGACATGGGGCGGCACGAGGATTTTGAGCAACGTGCCTTCCTCGAAACTTTCCACGTCCATGACCGACTTGTCGGTCTCGACAGTGAACAGAATGTCGCCCTTGGCGACCTTGTCGCCTTCCTGCTTGCGCCATTCGACGATGGCGCTTTCTTCGGTCATTTGCCCGAACTTGGGCATGATGATGGGGGTGGCCATAGGGTTGCCTCAGAGGATGGAGTTGGCGGCGGCCAAGATATCGTTGACGTTGGGCAGGAACGCAGCTTCGAGGATGTGCGACTGGGGCGCGATGCCGTTTTTGGCGCCGACGCGTTTGACCGGGGCGTCGAGGTAGTCAAACGCCTCGTCCTGAATGGTGGAGGCGATTTCGCCGGTGTAACTGCCGATGTGGATGGCCTGGCTGGCGACGACGCAGCGGCCGGTCTTTTGCACGGAGCGTAACACGGTGTCGAGATCCAACGGCACGAGGCTCCGCAGATCAATGACTTCGGCGTTGATGTTTTTTGCGGCGCGCAACTGGTCCGCCGCCTTGAGGCAATCGTGGACCAGCGGCCCCCAGGCCACCAAAGTGATGTCGCCGCCCTCGCGCATGATGTTGGCGACGCCAAGGGGAACGAGGTATTCGCCTTCGGGGACGGGGCCTTTCATGCCGTAAAGCCCCTGGGATTCGACGAACAGGACGGGGTTGTTGTCGCGAATCGCGGCTTTGAGCATGCCTTTGGCGTCGTAGGGCGTCGCGGGATAAACCACGTAGAGGCCGGGGATGTGACAGAAGATGGATTCGAGAGTCTGGGAATGTTGGCCGCCGTAACCTTTGCCGGCGCCGGCGGAAGCGCGAATGACCAGCGGCACCTCGGTCTGGGCGCCGCTCATGTAATGCCATTTGGCGGCCTGGTTGCTGATCTGATCGGAAGACATCAAGGCGAAGTCAAAATACATCAGCTCGACCACGGGCCGCAGACCGTTCATCGCCGCGCCGCAGCCGGTGCCGCAAATACAGGCTTCGCTGATGGGAGTATTGAACACGCGGTCGCGCCCGAAGGCTTCGAGGAGGCCTTTGGTGACTTTGAAGGCGCCGCCGTAATCGGCAACGTCTTCGCCGTAGAACACCACGCGTGAGTCGCGGGCCAATTCCTGGGCCAGGGCTTCCTTGAGGGCGTCTTTGTAGGTCAGCTCGCCGTTGACCCGCTTGATTTCCGGGAGGGGGCCGTATAGCTCGGGTTTGGCGAACTCCGCGGGGACGGTTTCGCATTTGGTGTCGGTGTACATGAATTTGAGCACGTCCTTGGGGTCGGGATCGGCGGCGGCGGCGGCGCGTTTGGCGGCGCTGGCGTTGCGGTCGGCCACGCGTTTTTCCACCGCGGCGAGGCCCTTGGGGTCGAGCACCTTGGCGTCGAGCAACTCCTTTTTATAGGTTTCAATCGGATCAATGGCCTTCCAGGCGGCCTCCTCTTCCTTGGTGCGATACTCATTGCGGGGATCGCTCAGGGAGTGGCCCCAATAACGGTAGCAAGAGACATCCAGGAACACGGGGCCTTTTCCTTCGCGGCAATATCGGGCGGCGCGCAAAACGGCGTCGCGCACGGCCAGGATGTTCATGCCGTTGACGATCTCGGAGTGCATGTTGTTGTCCGCGAACCCGGCGGGGCGGCGCGCAATGTGGTCCACGCCCATGACTTCGTCGTCGCTGCGGTGGGTCATGCCGTAGTGGTTGTTGCAGACCAGAAAAATGATGGGCAGGCCGGACTTGAGGCCGGAGGCCAGATGGTTGGTGAATTGGGCCTGGGCAGCGAAATTGAGGGATTCCAGGACGACCCCGTTGGCGTAGGCGCCGTCGCCGGCAAAACAGCAGACGACGTTGCCGCGCTGGAAGTAGCGATTGGCCAGGGCCGCGCCGGTGGCGATGGGCACGCCCCCGCCCACGATGGCGTTGGCGCCCAGATGGCCCACGGTGAAGTCGGCAATGTGCATGGAGCCGCCGCGGCCGCGGCAGTAGCCGTCGTCTTTGCCGAAGAGTTCGCAAATCGTGCGATAGACGTGCTCTTCCAACGCCGCCTGGACCAGGTCCTCGTGTTTGTGGGACGGGCAGTTGGGGACGCGTTTGCGCAGTTGCTCGTCGGTCATCTGGCGGATGGCCACGGTGCCTTTGGCCAGGCTTTCGCCGTGGCCGCGATGGGTGCTGGTGATGTTGTCGGGCAAGCGCAGGGCACAACAGGCGCCGGCAGCGGTGCCTTCCTGGCCCACGGAGACGTGGGTCGGCCCCCGGTAATTGAAATCGCGGATCGGGTCGTACGCGCCGGAGCGAAGCTTGACGATCATTTCCTCCAGCTCGCGGATGATGAGCATGTCTTCCAGGATCGCCACCGCTTCTTCCTGGGCGATGGTTTTGGCTTTCAGTTCGGCCTTGAGGCTGCCGTTGTAGCGATAGGCGGGGATTCTCCCGCAATCGATTTCAAAGGGGGTGGATTTCGGGCGGGAGTCGCTCAGGTATGTCGTTGATTTCTTCATTGGTTCATTTTGTTTCAGGCTCTGATAATTCTAATTCCTTTGCCAACCAAATCTTTCGCGAAATCGGGTTTTTTGTCGGTGATCAGCACGTGGACGCTCTCCCAGCGGCCGGCGCTGGCGAAGGAAACCTTGCCGGCCTTGCTGCTGTCGGCCAGGACGATGACTTGGCGCGACTGGCCCATGATGGCATTTTTGGTGAAGGCTTCGCTGGGGTCGGTGGTGGTCAGCCCTTCCTTGGCGGCGAACCCGATGGTGCCCAAGAAGGCCTTGTCCAGGTGCAGTTCCTGCAACAGGAGCCGCGTCAGCGGGCCGACCAGCGTCTGGCTCAGCCGGCGCAATTGGCCGCCAATGACAATGAGTCTAGGCCCGCGCCCGGCCAGTTCATGGGCGGCGTGCAACGAATTGGTCACCACCGTGAGATTGGCCCGCTCCCGGAGCAGCCGGGCCAGTTCCAGAACGGTGCTGCCGCCGTCCAAATAAATCGTCTCCCCCGGCTCGACAAACTGCAACGCCGCCTCGGCGATCCGCCGCTTCTCGCGAACCGCCAGGGCGGTCTTGTCCTCGAACATGGACTCCTCCAGCCGGCTCTCCACGCTGACGGCGCCGCCATGCACGCGCCGGATGGCCCCGTTGCGCTCCAACTGGTCGAGGTCGCGCCGCACCGTCGCCGCCGAGACCTTGAGTTGGCGGCAGAGGTCCTCAATGCGGCTTACGCCGCTGTCGCGGATCAAGGCGCGCAGGTTCTCCCAGCGCTGCGGCGCCAGGGCCTTCGGGTCCATTTCCGGCATGACAAGTGTTGATCGAATGTGATTGAATCTAGCGCAATCATGCTTGGATGCAATCATTTTCTTTCAAAGGCCCAGCGGGGAGAAAACCGGGCGAACCGGGAAACATCCGAAGACGCGAACAAGGCAGACCTTTCCTCCGAAACATGTTATAATGACCGTCGCAAATCAGCCGGCCGGTTCTTAAACCCGCTTTTTCCCATTGCGCAATCCGTCGTTTCATCCAGCATTCGGCCATGATTTTCGGCGCGCACATGTCCACCCGCGGCGGCGTCTCCAAGGCGCTGGAACGCGGCGCCGCCATCGGCTGCGGCGTCGTCCAGATATTTGTCAAGAACAACATGCAATGGACGGGCCATGCGCCTGCTCCGGAGGAGATCACCGCCTTTGAGGCGGCGCGCGCGCGGGGCGGGTTCAAGGCGGTGTTCGGCCACACCGGCTATCTCATCAACGCCGGCGGCCCGCCTTCCGCCAAGCGGGCCAAATCGCTGCAATCCTTGATCCAGGAAATCTCATTGGCGGGCGCGCTGGGGCTGCCCTTCCTGGTGCTGCATCCGGGGGCGCATCTGGGCGAGGGGGAGGAGCGCGGCCTGGCACGCATTGTGGCGGGACTGGATGAGGTTTTCGCCGCGACAAAAAAATCCACCGTGCGCATCGCCCTGGAAAACACGGCGGGGCAGGGGAGTTGCCTCGGCTGGAGAATCGAACATCTGGCCGCCATCTACGAGGGTGTGCAGTCTCCGGCCCGGCTGGGCATTTGCCTGGACACGGCCCACTTTTTTGCCGCCGGTTTGGATCTTCGCGCCCCCGGGGGATGGGACGCCGCCATGGAGCGGATCGAATCGCTCATTGGGCTGAAGCAAATCCTGGCCTTCCACCTGAACGATTCCAAGACCGGCCTCGGCTCGCGGGTGGACCGTCACGAGGACATTGGCCGCGGCAAAATCGGCCTGGAAGCCTTTCGTCACATCGTCAACGACGCCCGTTTTGCCGATTCCCCCGGCTGTCTGGAAACCCCCAAATCCGAGGACATGCACGAAGACCTGGAGAACCTGGCCAGGCTGCGCGGCCTGGTCAGTTCAGAAAAAAGATAGATGGAAACCGAGCCGCTGATGCGGTAATCTCCTGCCCGTCAATGTCAGTCCGGTCCGCGTGACAGAGGATTGCGCTGGATCGGACGTTGGTGTTGTTTAATCAGAAGGAAAAATATGAATCGCTTCATGGCTTTGATACTGGCGGGCCTGCCGTGCCTTTTGGGTTGCAGTTCCACCGTGGTCTATCGTCCGGCCAACAAACCGGACCGCCTGGAATTTGAGCGGGACCTGCTGGACGTTTATCCCGGCGATATTCGCCAGAACCTAGATTTATACACCAACGTCGGCGTCGGTTGGGCGGGCATCATTAAGAGCACCAAGGCGGAGGTGGGAGCGGATGGCATGATTCACGCGGTCACGACCTTCGAGCACCGCTATTATGACTGGCAGGAGGAAGCCGGGTTGTACGGCGGCGCCAGACTGAGCGTCTCGCCGCGCGGCGAGGGCCCTTTCCGCACGGAGGCGGTCTTCCGCCGTAATAAACCAGGCGCCGGCCTCTCCGCGGTGGAACGCTTTGCCAGCCCTGGCAGCCTGGCCATCGTCTATGGCGTCCCGGAAAAAGTGGAGGATGGTACCGTGGTATTGAAGTACCGTTTTCTGCGGGTGATCCCCCCGGGGGACTATTCCATCAGTCAATTTGACTACGGGCGCTTTGGCGAACGGATTCGCTACATGGACACCCCGCCCGCGGCGCCAAAATCCTAAATCGGATGCTGCCCTTCGAGGCATTTTTGGCTTTGCGCTACTTGCGTCCGCGCCGGACGTTTGTTTCGGTCATCACGGTCATCTCGGTCATCGGGGTGATGTTGGGGGTTGCGGTCTTGATCATCGTCATCGCAGTGATGAGCGGCATGGACAAGGAATGGCGCGACCGCATCCTGGGGTTTGACGCGCACCTGAAAATCTACAGCCTGGATGGCTCGGCGCTGACCAATTATGCGGCGATGATCAAGCAAATCGGCACCAACCAAAATGTCACCGGGGTCTCGCCGTTTATCCGGGACCAGGCGCTGGTGAAAACGGAGCTGAGCGAGGAGGACACCAATTTTTGCGCGGCGCTTTTTTTTGGAGCCGATCCGGGAACGCTGGCGGGCGTGAGCGACCTGCCCGGCAGCATCGTCCAGGGCAGCTTTGACATGCATGAGCAGGGAATGCTCATCGGCATTGAATTTGCCCGCGCCCTGGGATTGCACGTGGGGGACCGGCTGGCGATTTATTCGCCGGGCAGCCTCCAGAAAATGGCGCGGGCCGCCAGCCGGACCAATGAGGAAAGGGTGGCGCCGGAGGAATTCACCGTGCGCGGCATTTTTGACGCCGGTTTCAATGATTACAACAACTCCATCGTGGTGGCCTCGCTGCAGGACGCGCGCGCGCTGTATCAACTGCCTGCCGGCGGGGTGACGGGCATCTACGTAAAACTGCGGGACCCGTTTCTGGCGGATGAAGTCGCGCGGCAGTTGGCCGACTCGCTGCAAGAGCCGGCCCGGATAATGACCTGGCGCGAAGAACACTCGGTGATATTCTCCGCGCTGGCAGTGGAAAAGAACATGATGTTTTTCATCCTCTTTTTCATCATGGTGGTGGCGGCCTTTGGCATCGTCAATTGCCAGATTACCTTTGTGGTGCAGAAGACGCGGGAGATCGGGATTCTCAAGGCGCTGGGGGCGACCAATTGGCAGGTGCTCACGCTGTTCCTGAGCCAGAGCGTGGCGGTGGGAGTATTTGGGGTTGGCCTGGGCTTTGGTCTGGCGGTGGCGGCGCTGCATTATCGCAACGAGTTTCTGCACCTGATGCGCCAGGTCACGCACACCGCCTTGTTGCCGGCCTCCATTTATCACGTGTATGATTTGCCGGCGGTCATCCAGACCAGTGACGCGCTGGTGATTTGTGGGACGGCCTTTGTGACCTGTGTTTTGGGCGGTCTATTCCCCGCCTGGAAGGCCGCCCGTTTGCAGCCTGTGGAAGCGTTGCGCCATGAATGATTCCATCCCGCCGCCGCCCGCCTCCGGCCCGGTTCTCACGGCGCGCGCCGTGCGCAAGGCCTATCGGATCGGCCCGCGTTCGCTGGAAGTCCTGAGGGGCATAGATTTGAGGGTGGAGCGGGGCGAATTTCTGGCGTTGCGCGGGGCTTCGGGGACGGGCAAGAGCACGCTGCTGCACCTGCTGGGGGGCCTGGATCTGCCCGACTCCGGGAAAATTATATTTGACTCATCGGATTTGCGCGCGCTCCCGCCCGCCGCGCTTTGCCGGCTGCGCAACCGACGGATCGGCTTTATTTTTCAGGCCTATCACCTGCTGCCCGAACTGAGCGCGCTGGAAAACGTCGCCCTGCCCGCGCGGATGGCCCGGATTTCCCGCGGGGAGGCCGGGGCGCGCGGGCGGGATCTGCTGGAGCGGGTTGGATTGGGCCAGCGCCTGGAGCACCGGCCCTATGAATTGTCCGGCGGGGAGCAGCAACGGGTGGCCATTGCGCGCGCGCTGATCAACCAGCCGGATTTGGTTCTCGCCGACGAACCCACGGGCAACCTGGATTCCCACACTGGCGACGAGATCATCCAACTCCTGTGCGCCCTGAGGGAGGAGCGCCGCACGACGTTGATCATGGCCACGCACGAAGCGCGCATCGCGGCGCGCGCCCCCCGGGTGGTCGAGTTGGTTGATGGAGTCCTGGCCGGCGGAAGAAACGGATCGGAGAGCCGGGAATAACAATATTGTTGACAAAGTGGTTGGGCCTCTCATCGGGTGTTGCTGACAAAGGCAAGGCGCGCGCTGTCGGGCGACCAGGAAGGGACGTTCATGGTTCCCTGCCCTCCATAGACGTAAGCGATGACCCTGGCCTTGCCGCCCTGGATCGGCAGCAAGCGAAGGTAAACCTGTTTGTAATAGGGATGGTCGGTTGGCGCAACCTCCCTGCCGTAGGAGAGAAAGGCGATCCATTTGCCATCGGGAGAAATGTGGGGGAACCAATTGTTGAACTCATCGTTGGTCACTTGTTCCTGGTTCTGACCATCCGGGGTCATGCGCCAGAGTTGCATCGTCCCGCCGCGGCTGGAGTTGAAATAGATATGACTCCCATCGGGGGTGTATTCCGGGCCGTCGTTCAAACCCAGGGCGTCCGTCAAGCGCGTTTCCGCGGCCCCGCCGGCGGAGGGCATTCTGTAAATGTCGTACTTTCCGTTGCGTCCGCCCGTGTAAAGAAGAAATTGTCCGTCGGGCGACCAGCCGTGAAAATAGGAGGGCGTCAAGGGCGTGATGGCCGCGGGTGTTCCGCCCGCGACCGGCACGGTGAAGACGCGGGACTGTCCGCCGTGCGCGGCGCTCTGGTCGCTGATGCCCAGCATTTTGCCGTCGAACGACAGGACATGATCGTTGTTGTTGGCGAGGCAAGGCCCGGTGTCGAGAACGGACGATTTTCCGGTGGCGAGATCCAAACGGCACAGTTGTCCGCGGCCCGCCGCCCGTCCGCTGATGTTATAGATGAGCGCCTGGCCGTCGTGGGTCCAGTTTGGCGCTTCGAACGGCTGGTCCGATCTGTAGATTGCCTGGAGTTGGCCGCTCTGCACGTTGAGGATTTCCATGACGCTCCCGATATAGTCGCGGTAGGGGACGAACCCTTCGGGCGCGGGCCGGATGATGCGCACGTCGCGGAAAACGGCCTTCTCCACCGTGTCCGAGGTATGCGCGCATATAAACAGGCCGGCGCACACCTCGTCCCCCAAGTCAAGATTGGTGAGTTGCGCGGTGGCGAATGGCTCGCCGTACCGCGCCGCGGAAAAAACATAGGTGTTGCCCTTGCGCTCCAATTGCAGCACGTTGGCGTTGCTGAGGGTGAGTTGGATTTCTTCCGTGTTGCCTCCCGGCGCGCGGCGGAATTGCAGCGAGGTCAGGCCGCTTCCGTGCTCGGCGGCATCGGCGTAGGGCGCTCCGGGGTCCAGGCTCTGGCGGACGATCCAGCCGGTTTTGCGGTGGGCTTCGACGCCCTGGCCGATGAATTCAACGCGGGCGCGAAGGATGAAATCGCCCTTCATTTTCTTCCACAGGAAATGGAACTGGTCGGAGGCGCCCCACATGTTCACGCCGGCGCCGGTGAGGGTGTATTGCTGGCTGGCGGGGTCGTAGCCGGCCGAGCCGGCCAGCTTGGGCGAGCCGACATCGCCATGGGAGTCAAAATCCCCCAGCGCAATGTCCTGGGAGCGGACGGAAAGAAATCCCGATGAAAGGAGAGCGCACATGATCAAGCCGATGTTTTGGCGGGTGGGGATGGTCATGGAAATGGGGTTTGTTTTTTACCTTGATTTACCTTGACCAGCCTTGATTAGGCTTGAACAGGCTGGATTGAACCTGAGCATGGTTGCGTGAATTTGGAGGGACAAATCCATCTTTGCCGCGTCGTCCGCAGCCGAACCACCCGCCTCCAAGCCGCCCGTCTTTTTGACATTCGTCTTCACAACGGGGGATTGAATCACAGTTTAAGAAAAATGTCATTCCCACGGTGGCAACGATTTGCATTTTGTGGTTTTGGTTGGAAGTGGGTGGTGTGGAAGTTGTTGCGAATGAAAAACGAGTTTTTGAGGTTGGCGATTACAAAAATAGTTTTGGGGAAAGTGTCGAAAAGCTGCCAAAGGATCGGGAAAAGGGGGAGATTTCCAAGCCAGATGCCCGTAGCGCGGCAGAGGCAACGCTAAAGGCTTAATGCTAAAGGCTAGAACTTTGAAAATTGGCCATAGGTTGGGTTTAACCCCGGCATCCGAGCTTGAGCAGGCCGGAGCATGGGTTTATAGTTTGTGGCGATGAAAGAAGCAGGAGTCATGGAGCCGAGGCGGAGCATGCGCTGGCAGGAGGCGAAGATCTTCGCGGAAGTCAATGCGCGGGACATGGCTTCGCCAACGCCAAACCTAGTTGAGGAACTGTTTCTCTGGTTCAAGGGCGCCAGGCTCTATTACCAGGCGGAAATGGGCGGCGCAGCGACCGACCAAGACCGGCAGATGCAGAAGCAGATGCTCTCGGTGCTGATCAGCACGGGAGAATGGCTGGTCGGTGAATTGCGTCAGGATGACATGACCGCCAAAGCGGGTGTCACACTGGCGGACGTGGAGGCGACGTTGGAAGAACTCTACGTGAGCCTGCGGGTGGCGTTTGGGGGCATGACCGATGCGCGACGCGCCCAGGTTCTCGACGAGGTGTTCGGTGCCGCGTGAAGAGCGCATAGAGGCGATCCTGGCGGCGTGGTACGAATTGGTAAATTGCGAGCCTTCTGAACGGGCCAGATTTCGGGACAAGCGCAACGGGCTGCTCGACCAAGCCATTGCTGGGCACACGCTCCTGCCGCCAAGAGTTGCTGGAAGCACTCGGCCCTCGCTTCCAAGATTTTAAGCTCGCCCGCCGTAAGGAACACCAGGCAAAAATGGCCCAGGTGCTTCACCAATCTTGAGACCGAGCTTCAAAGGAGGCCACTGCTCATGCGGGCGGGGCTTGACCGTGGGGCGGGTTGGGATAGTATTCCTCCAACAATGTTTTCCATGAATCAGCCGACAAAGAAATCGCACAAGACCGGCGCCACGCGCCGGGAGTTTCTCAAGAGAACGACGCTGGCCGCGGCGGCGGTCGCCACCGCGCAGAACTTGCTCAAAACGCCGGTGTACGGCCAGACCCAGGCGCCTGCTCCCGGCAATGCCGTGGGCGCCAACAATCGGCTGGTGGTCGGCTATATCGGCGTGGGGTTCCAGGGGATGCTGCATGTGAAAACCCAAAAGGAACACGCGGCAGATAACAACATCGCCCAGGCGGCGATCTGCGATCTTTCGGCGCATCGGCAGGCGGACGCCAAGCAAGAGATTGGCAACTGCGCTGTTTACAAGGATTTGGAGAGGCTGCTGGAACAAAAAGATATTGACGCGGTGACGATTTCAGTGGTGGACCAATGGCACGCCAAAGCCGCCATCGCCGCATTGCAGGCGGGCAAACATGTGTATCTGGAAAAGCCGATGGCCCGCTACCTCGGGGAAGCGTTTGAGTTGTATGAGACGGTCAAGCGCACCGGGAAGGTGTTCCAGATCGGTTCGCAAGGGTGTTCGGACGCCAAGTGGCAGAAGGCGGCGGACCTGATCAAGTCGTTAAAAATCGGCCCGCTGATCCTCGGCCAGGATTCCTACATGCGCAATAATCCCAAAGGGGAATGGAACACGGACCCTTACGAACTCCATGAGTGGGCCACCGCGGAAGATGTGGATTGGGCGAAATGGCAGCAGCCGGTGCATAATAAAACCGACTTCAGCCGCGAAGCGTATTTTCGCTGGCGGAAGTTTTATCCCTACTGCGCCGGACCGTTGGGCGACCTGTTTCCGCACCGGCTGCATCCCTTGATGCTGGCGACCGGGAATCCCGAATTTCCCTCGCGGGTGGTCTGCCTGGGCCAAAATCCCGTCCATACCGACCGCAAAACCCCCGGCGCGCTTGAGCGGGACTGCCCGGAGGACGTGCAGATGATCGCGGAATTCCCCAGCGGTCTGGCGCTGATAATGATTTCCAGCACGGTCAACCTGCACGGCTTGGAAACCGTCATACGCGGGCATAACGCCACCCTTTTGCTGGGCGGCAACCGGGTGGAAGTGAGGCCGGAAAAGGATTTTGACGACATTGATCCGTTGACCGTGGACGGCATCACGCCCACCGAGTCGGTGGACGTGCATGAGGCAAATTGGTTTGACAGCATCCGCGCCAACTCGGTTCCGCACGCCAACGCGGACCTGGCCATCCGGGTGCAAACCGTCATATCCCTGGCTGAAATGTCGAATCGGCTCAATATGGTCTGCCTTTTCGACGAAAAAACGCGCAAGATAACCAACGGCGAGGGGAAGGAAATCCCCGCCATCACCTACGGGACGCTCGCCAAGTCGTAATTGGATCCCTTGAATCCTGAACCAGCGGTCGCGGTCGCCCGCAACGCGATGGCGACGCGTTTTGAGATCGTGTTGCACGGTGCCAATGCCGCCGCCTTGCGGGCCGCCGGCGAGGAGGCGCTGGATGAGGTGGAGCGATTGGAGGCGCAACTGAGCCTCTACCGTCCGTCCAGCGAAATAGCCCGAGTCAACGCCCTGGCGGCGCGGCGGCCTGTCCGGGTCAGCCCGGCTGTGTTTCAACTGCTGGAGCAGGCGCGGCGATTGCATGGGGAGAGCGGCGGGGCGTTCGACATCACCATCGCGCCGCTGGTGCGGTGCTGGGGCTTTATGGGAGGCCCGGGGCAACTGCCCGACCCGGCCCAGATCGCGCTGGCGCGCTCGCTGGTTGGAATGCAGCACGTGATCCTGGACCCTGAGGAGTGTTCCGTGCGCTTCGATCTGGAAGGGGTGATGCTCGATTTGGGGGCGATCGGCAAGGGCTGCGCGATTGATCGCGCCGCGAGGGCGTTGCGGGAGGCGGGCGTCACGAGCGCCTTGATCCACGGCGGCACGAGCACCACGTGCGCGATTGGCCATCCACCCAGCGCCGAGGGATGGAAGGTCGCCATCGCCTCCCAGCCAATTCCCCTGTTCTCGGCGACATCAGGGAAGGGGGAAGCGAAGGAGGATAGTCCGGCGGCCGCCGCCCCGACGCACGCGTCGCCTTTACCGCCGACGCTCTTGATTAGGGACGAAGCGCTCTCTGTTTCCGCCGGCTGGGGGAAATCCTTTGAATCCGGAGGGAGGACCTACGGCCACGTCTTGGACCCGCGCACCGGGGAGCCGGTTTCCGAAACGCTGCTGGCCGCCGTGGCGCTTCCGAGCGCGACGGAAACGGACGCCTTATCCACGGCTCTGCTGGTGGCCGGGGCGGCTGGAGCAAAGGCGCTGGCGGGCTTGCGCCCGGCGATGCGAACCCTAATAATCACAAAGCAAATGAAATTGGCGGTAAACCGTTGAAAAAAACGGCGGAACGGTTAGTTTTATTTCCGATGCTGGACGATCGCTCATACATGCGGGAGCCGCGAGGGCAATATTGGTCGCTGACCACAGTATTGCTGGTCAGCTTGGTCGTGTGCTTTGTGGTGCAGTCCATATTCGAGCACAGCAGCATGGGGGAGAATTTTGACAATTTGTTTGCGTTGAGCCTGGAGGGCGTGAAGCGGGGCTATTACTGGCAGTTGATCACATTCCAGTTCATGCATGGGAACATCCTGCATCTACTGGGGAACATGTTCTGCCTGTATTTTTTTGGGCGGGCGATGGAACAGATGATTGGGCCGAGGATGATGCTCAAGCTCTACCTCTTGAGCGGAACGGTGGGAGGCTTGTGCCAAGTGGCGTTGTGTGTGGCGTTTCCCAGGTTTTTTAGCCAGGGAGTGGTGGGGGCCTCCGCCGGGATATTTGGATTGATCGCGGCGTTTGCGGCCAGCGTGCCCGAACAGCCAATTACAATGTTGGTTTACTTTGTTTTGCCCTTGACGTTCAAGGCGCGCTGGTTCCTGATCATCGAAGCGGTGTTATCCATCGCCGGACTGATCAGCGGATTCTTCACGAGCGGCGGCATCGCGCACGCCGCGCATTTGGGGGGGATGCTGACGGGCATAGCCTTTGTCAAATGGTCCGGCTGGCTGGCGCGGACGGGCGGCATGTGGCAGCCGGTCGCGCGCCGCCGCTCGCAACGGGAGTTGGTGAAGGCCGCCGCGCAGCGGGCTTCCCGAAGGACCGGGAGCACCGGAGAGGAGTTGCCGCCGGGGGAGTTTATCAGCCGGGAGGTGGACCCGATCCTGGAAAAGATCTCCGCCCATGGGATCCACAGCCTGACGGAGCGCGAGCGGCAGATACTGGAGGCGGCGCGAAGCAAAATGGCAAAAAGATAGCGGCCGGTCCGGCGGAATTCATTTCGATTTACAAAAGGCTCCGGCGGTCCCAAGATTCCGCCGGTTGCAAACCCTGATTGGCGAATGATAGAGCGATATTCACGGGCGGAAATGCGGGAGATTTGGACCGAGAAGCGCAAGCTGGAGATCTGGCTGCGAATAGAGCTGCTGGCCAGCGAGGCGCTGGCGGCGGCGGGAGTGGTCCCCAAAAAGGATTACGCGCTGATGAGAAGGAGGGCGGCCTTCCAAATCGAGCGATGCCGAGAGCTGGAGCGGAAGCTGCACCACGACGTGATCGCCTTCACGACCAACGTGGCGGAAAACATCGGGGCGCCCGCCAGCCGCTGGCTGCATTTCGGCCTGACGAGCAGCGATATAATTGACACGGCCTTCGCCGTACAAATGACGGAATCCGCGGCGCTGCTCATCGCGGACGTGAAGGGGTTGCGGGAGATCATCGCCAAGAAGGCGGAGGCGCACCAGTGGACGCCCATGATCGGACGCAGCCACGGCATCCACGCGGAGCCGATCACCTTTGGGTTGAAGATGGCGCTGATGCACGACGAGTTTGGGCGGGCCTTGCGCCGGTTGGAGAGCGCGCGGGAGGCCGTGGCGGTGGGCAAACTTTCCGGAGCGGTCGGCACCGGCGCGCACCTGCCGCCGTCGGTGGAGGCGCGAGTCTGCAAGAAGCTGGGCCTTCGTGCCGCGCCGATCGCCACGCAGGTGGTGCAGCGGGACTTGCACGCGGAGTTTATGGGGGCGCTGGCGCTGGTCGGGGCAAGCATCGAGAGATGGGCCACGGAATTCCGGCATCTGCAGCGGACCGAGGTCCTGGAGGCGGAGGAGTATTTCGCGGAGGGACAAAAGGGTTCCAGCGCGATGCCCCACAAGCGCAACCCGATCACCGGCGAACGGCTGGCGGGCCTGGCGCGGGTGCTGCGCGGCAACGGAGTGGCCGCCTTGGAGAACGTCGCGCTCTGGCATGAGCGGGACATCAGCCACAGTTCCGTGGAGCGGATTATTTTTCCCGATTCCTGCACGCTGCTGGACTACATGCTGGTGACGCTGGGGGAATTGACGGCGGGCCTGATCATCTACCCCGAGAACATGAGGAGGAACCTGGAACTCTCGCTGGGGATGTGGAACTCGCAAACCGTGCTGCTGGCGCTGATCAAAAAAGGGCTAAGCCGCGAAGCGGCCTACGAAATGGTGCAACGCAACGCCATGCAGACCTGGCAGGCCAAACACGCCGGCGATGCGAGCGCGAACTTTGTGGGCCAACTTCTGCGCGATCCGGAGGTCAACAGACATTTTTCCCCGGGCGAACTTGAGAAGCTTTGCTCGCTGGATTTCCATTTCAAGAATGTGAAGGCCAGATTTGCGAAGGTATTTGGACGGCGGAAATGAGGATGGGGCGGGTCCGCTTTCGCCCAGGCTACGGCGCGACAAAAGATATTGGGACGCCGGAAACAAGGACGGCCGGGGGAGGGGCGCCCATCGGGGACACGAACCGGCGACGCATTGGTTTTGAGTCAGATACCAGCCCTTTTTTCCCCCGGAGATTCCACATTGGAGCCAGAGTCGAAAGGGGTACAGAAAATGGGCGAAGCGTATGCTTCGCCCATGGAAGATCGAAACGCGCCGGCAACCGGCATGCGTTACGGAGCGGCGTAGCGCTTCCCAGTCTCCGGAGTGAAAGCGGTAATGACTGTTGGTGTGCCAACGGGCTGAAAAGGCGCCCCCACGCCCGTTCCGGGCCCTGACAATACCGGCGCATTGGGAGAGATCACCGGGGTGGGCAACGGGGCCGAGGGATTAGCGGCCAAGGCTTGAGAAAGGATAGCTTGAACCGGGAGGTTGGCATCGTTGGCGGAAAAGCCGGCGATTGCGCCTTGAATGAAGGTTTGCAGGGAGGGAACAGAATCGGCTACGGCGAGGAGGATTTCTCGTCCGGCCGAGGGGGCGGCTTCGGCAGCGGCAACGGCGATAAGGCTATAATCCTTTGGGAATGCTTTGATGAGAGCGGCAACAATGTTGGCTGCCTCAGAAGGGGCGGCAGCCACGGCGGCTTTGGCGATAGGGCCAAGCCGTTTGGGCTGGAGTGTGGCGGCGGTGACGGCGGCGACCGGGGCAACAGCGGGATTATCGCGCGCCACAGCGGAAACAATGTCGCTGGCGGAGGAGGGATTCAGGGCGACGGCCGCTTTGACGACGGCTGCGGCGACACTCTGCTTGTCGGCGGCAGAGGCTTGGGTGACGAGGCCGGCCGCTTTTGCGGGGCGCTCCAGCACCGGGGAGTTGCTCAGCGCCTTGGTGAAATCGGCGGAGTCGGACGCTAAAGCGGATGGGGAAACCGCAAGTCCGGCGATCAATGCCACGCCGGCGGCCCAATTAAACATCTTGTTTTTCATAGTTCTGAATAATAAACGTGTCAAAAACACTTTTCTGCCAACGTAAAAAATCGTAACTGATCAGACAACGAAGTCAAACGAAAAATGGATTATTTTCAATTATTTCTTGCGACGGCGAGCTAGGAAAGCAGAGGCGCCCATGAGGCCAAGAGCAATGGTGCCCGGCTCAGGAACGGCAGTGATTTCGGCTCCAAATTTGAGAGCGGGATTTGATCCCGAAGCCACATCCAACGCCCAAACACCACCCGTTTCAACCCAGGCATCAGCGTAGTTTTGCCCAACCGTCGCCGGGCCGTAAAGAGCCAAGCCGGCCTGATCCCCAGCCTGGAGAGATGAGAAGGTCACCGTCCATGTAAAATCCTGGGGCACAGTGACGTCAGGAACGGAGTAAGTCAGAGAACTGCCTGTGGTATAGGCTGTAAGTCCGAGGGAGGCCAGGGTGGAAGTGCCACTGTTCCAAAGGACGGTCGAAGGGGAGGCGGAACTATTGACCAGGGAACCGTTGTTTTGGTAAAAAATCACATCCACGTCCTCGCTGCCGGTGAAAGCGGCCGTTCCCGTGAGATCGAACTGGAATGAAAATGAACTGATGGTATCCGAGGTGGCAGTGCCAGCCAGAACGACTTCATTGCCGACGGAGATTCCGCTGCCGAAGTCGAAATTGGCGTTCTGGTAGGTGGTGGTGTTGTTGTACACAACACCTTGGCTATGGGCGTTTTGAGCCAGCAAAACTACTGCGCCAACAGCCAATGCACGAAGGAAGAAGGGCGTGAATGGTTTGTTCATAATGTGATGCATTCTAGTGTTCATTTTTAGTCTGGGCAGAGAAAATATCTCAGTGCGCGACCCCATTAAGGGGCAGTGGCGGGGGCATGTCAAGCTTTTTTGATGCAAAAAAACGCCCGACCCCGCTCTCCGTTGGATTTTAATTCCAAAGCCGACTTGCAAAGCAAATCCGGTGCCATTTTTAGGACAAGAATCGTCAGAACATAACATGTTTGCAATCAATATGTTTTGATTTTTTTCGACGGCCGCTGGTTTCAGTGAAAAGCCGGCAGTCTGCCGGCAGGACACCTGAGGAACCATTTCAAGAGATGAATAGGCGAAGGAGCGATGTTTTTTATTTTTGTTGCAGAATCCAGCCGGCGGCGGCGGCCAAGTCGTCGGCCACCACTGCCATTGCCAGGCGCGGATCGCCTGAATTTTCCACGGATTTTCCGTAGCCGGTGCGCACCAGAATGCTTTTCTTGACGCCGGCGTTCCAGCCGCATTCCAGATCAATCAATTTGTCGCCAATGATGAAACTCTCTTCCAGGCGGACGCCAAACTCATCGCGGGCGTCGAGAAGGAATTGAGGGGATGGCTTGCGCGCCCGGCTCGGCTGGTCGGGCGCTTCCGGGGCGAAATAGATTTTTTCAAAGCGGACTGCCTCGCGGGCGAGTTCGGCGGCCAGGCGGGCGTTGACCCTGGCCACATCGTCGAGGGTGAAGCGGCCGCGCCCCACGCCGGATTGGTTGGAGACGATGAATAATCTGAAGCCGGCGGTCTGCAACCGCCGCAGGGCAGCGGCGGCTCCGGGAAAAACGGTCACATCCTCCGGGCGATGGACATAGTGCTTTTCCTCCATCAGCGTCCCGTCCCGGTCGAGAAAAATCGCGCGTTCCTGGTTCAATGCCGGACAGTTAAAAGAAGCCGTTGGAAGAAAGCAATGGCAATATGGGTGGCGCTTCCCGCCAGCGGACTGGAAAGCCCAGAACGGTGACGATTTTTATTGTTCCGGGCCTGCGTTTGTCTTAATCTGCATATCTTGCAATGGCGCGGGAGGGGTAAATGCCCTGTCGCATCCAAGCATTGATCCAGTCAGGAAAATTGTTTACACGGAAGAGAGGCCGGTGCGAAAAATGATTTTTGTCAATCACCCTGGCAAAATGTCAAGGGCGGCAGCTTGTACGGATTGTCCGGCGAAGGGCCGGGTTGGTTTGGAATGAAATTGAAACGGATCGTTTTGTCGGGCGCACGGGGCGCCACGGCCGTCTTGTTGGCTTGCCTGCTGCCGGCTCAAGGGGGCAACGCCGATTCATCAACTCCATTTATCGCGTTGAGCAGCGTCTCCGTGCCGGAAATTCCGGCGAAAGCCGCGGAATTGGTTCATGCGGCCGCGGCCGCGGATCGTGATCAAACCGCGCGGGATGTGTTGCGCGCCGCCAGCTTGATTGCCAGACCGGGCGTGCTGCCCTATGTTGTGAGCGGGATTTGCCGGGGCAATCCTGAAGCGGCCGGGGCGGTGGTAACCACGGCGATTGAACTTGATCCGGAAGATGTGCTGATTTTCTCCAAAGCAGCCCTGTGCGCGGCTCGCGGCCAGGTCGAGCAGATTGTTTTTTCAGCCAGTAAAGCCGCGCCGGCTTCCAGCGCCAATGTGGCGCTGGTCGCGTTCTGGCAATGGCCTTCCGCCAAGAATTTGATTCTGGCAGGGCTTGCCCGGGGGCGGCCCGATCTGAGTCTCTATTTGGAGGAAGCGGAGATTCAGCTCGGGCCGGGCGATTTTGAGGCTGTCCTTAAAAAGGCCGTGCAATTGTGGACGGACGCTTCCAAGGGGCAGGCAAAATGATTTGCAGCGAAAGCGGTCAAGAGACTAAAAATCCCGGGACAGCCCGCCTCTCCGCATTGATCTCCAAGATCTGCCAAAGGACCGCTCTTGAGATCTCCCGGCTTTTCGCGCCGCGCAATTGCATTGGCGTGATGGCGGCGTTGATTTTTTTCAAGGCGACCTTGCCGGCCGTGGCGCAAGAGGATTCCCCGGCGAAGACGTATTCCTCGACGAATGGGGTGACGAACACCCTGGCCGCCGCGAATGAGACGTTGGGGAAAAAGTTGTTGGAACTTCGGCTCGGCCCCTTTGATTTGCATCCGCGGCTCATGACCGGCTTGAGCTATAATGACGACTTAACATACGCGACGTCGAACAAGGAGGCCGACGCGATATGGACGATTCGACCCGCATTCCAGGCGGTCGCCGGAGACGATGCCGCGCTGATCGGGTATCGGGATCAAAACTATGATGTTCTTAATCTTTCGCCCGGCACTCTGGTCATCCAGCAGCCCGAAGCGCGGCCGGGGAAGTTGTTGATACTGGATTACGGTCCGGGTTTTGAAGTTTATGACAGGTACAGCACGAATAATTCGACCGACGAGTTTGCGACGCTGAATCTGCTTTGGCCGATGAACAAGTTGATTCTGGGGCTCAAACAGGATTATCAATCGCAGAAGGAACCGCTGATTCAGGCGGAGGAGTTCGCCACCGTGGAAACCATTTCGACGGCGCTTTCCGCGGCCTACCAGTTTGGAGAAAAGACCTCGGTGGAAAGCAATTTCCGCCGGGTCAGCATTGGCTATGACGAACCGGGATTGACGGGGGATACGGAGTACAACACGGAAGATTGGTTCAATTACGAGGCGGCGGAGGACCTGCCGGTGAGCCTGGGGGTGTTGGCGGGGCAGGATGAGGTGGCGAACCATCAGGATCAGAGCTATGAACAATTGCGCGCGCGGGCGCGTTACAGTTACACGGAAAAAATCGCCTTCGACGTCTCCGCCGGCGGCGAATTGCGCCAGTATCAAAATGGGAAATCCGCCACGCTTTCTCCGGTGTTCACCATTTCGGGCAGCTACCGGCCCACGGAGCGGACGTTGTTGAGTTTGACGGGTTACCGGCAGCAATACGCTTCCATCTACAACGGTTTCAATTATGCCAGCACCGGCGCGACGCTGGGGGTTCGTCAGGGGATTACAGAGCGCTTCATCGCCGGCATAAGCGTGGGATATTATGATCTCGATTTCACATCCGTCAGCGGCCCATCGTCCACGCATAGCGACGGTTACTACACCGCCCGGATGAGCCTGGACACAAGAATCGCGCGCCACCTGACCAGCCAGATTTTTTATCAATGGACGGACCGCCAGTCGCAATACGACGGCGACATGAATGAGAACCAGGCCGGCGTTCAACTGACTTTGAGTTATTGATCCGTCAACCCGAAAATGATTTCAGCCAAATTTGCGCCGTTATTCTGGCCGGGGGATTTGGCACGCGGATCAGGCATCTTTTGCCCCACATTCCGAAGCCCATGGCGCCTGTGGCGGGCCGGCCATTTCTGGATTGGATATTGGCTTACTTGCGCCGGCAAGGAGTATCCGAGGCGGTGTTGTCCACAGGGTACTTGTCGGAAGCCATCGAGACCTATTACGCGAAGAATTCCCCCGCGGGCATGAGAGTGCAATGCGCGCGGGAAAATGTTCCTCTTGGAACCGCCGGCGGTTTTCTCAACGCCTGCGAGCGGGCGCATTTCCACCAACCCATTTCAGCATGGCTTGTTTTAAATGGAGACTCGCTGACCATTGCGAAATTGGAGCCGCTTCTAAAGTGCGCAGACGATTTGGACGCGGATGGCGGCATGATGGCAGTGGAACTTGAGGACACTTCGCGATTTGGAACACTGGAAACAGACGGGAAAGGGTGGCTCCGACAATTTCGCGAGAAGCGGTCCGGCTCGGGCCTGATCAACGCGGGCGTGTATCTTCTCAAATCTTCCATCGTAAAAGAGGCGGCCGGGAAGCGCCCCCTGAGTTTTGAGGGGGAACTGTTTCCGGCGTTATTGAGGGCGGGCAAACGTCTGCGCGTAGTGGAATGCGAGGCGTCTTTTCTGGACATTGGAACACCTGAAACGTTGATGCAGGCGGAAGACTTTGTTCGAAAGAACGCCGCGTGGTTCTGACCTTGTGAGAAGCCAATGATTATTTCCCGCGCACCTCTGCGTGTCAGTTTTTGCGGCGGGGGAACGGACTTCCCGGAGTATTTTCGGAAGAATGGCGGCGCGGTGCTGGCGACGGCGATTGATCAATTTTCCTATGTCACCGCCAGCCCGTTTCAAAGCCATCTTTTCGATTATGCGGTGCGGGTTTCTTACAGCAAGGGGGAACTGGTGAGGAACATTGATGACATTGAACATCCGGTATTTCGCGAATGCCTTCGTTTTTGCGGATTTGGCAAAGATATTGAGCTGCATACGGTGGCGGATTTGCCGGCATTCACGGGTTTGGGTTCTTCCTCGAGCTTTACGGTGGCGCTGCTGCAGGCGCTGCACGCTTACAAGGGCGGATTTGTGCGGCCGTTGGAACTTGCGTATGAGGCGATCCACATAGAACGAAATGTGCTGAAGGAATGTGTTGGCGTTCAGGACCAGGCCATGTCTGCCGTCGGCGGCTTCAACGTGTTGGAGTTTCATGGCGAAAATGACATCCGGGTGCAACCTCTGGCGCTTTCCCGGGAAAGGATCCAAGAGATTGAAGCCCACATATTTCTGGTGTTTACAGGAGTCAAACGCCGGGCCCATAGTCTTGAAGCCAAGAAAATTCAAAAGTTGGAAGCGAATCGGGATCATTTGCGGGAAATGCGCCTGATGGTGGATGAGGGCCGGAGTTTGCTTGCGTCTGGAAACTCCCTTTCGGGATTTGGTCTGTTGCTGCACAAGGCTTGGATGGCAAAACGGCAATTGGATGATTGTGTGTCGTCAGAGGAAATTGATGAGATTTATGCAAAGGGCCTCGCCGCAGGGGCGTGGGGCGGGAAATTGCTCGGCGCGGGCGGCGGCGGGTTCATCCTTTTTATCGCTCCACCAGAGTGTCGCTGTAAGCTGGACGGAGTCTTTTCGGATAGGCATAGGCTGAATATTCATGTTAACGCGCCCGGCTCCCAGATTATCTTTGCTTCCTAATATGTCGAAGAATTGCGATTCCCAAGGCCAATTGACCAAACAGCGCAAATGCTTCTTTTACAGGCCAGAGGGCAAGCAAAATGCCTCTCTTTGCGATAAAATGGACAACTTTAGACTGGGGTTTAATCCAATGTGCATAAGAGACTTGGTTTCAAATGGTTGCGAGACTGTGTGAGTTTTTCTGCGTGCGATTCCAAGGAGGCCCAAGCGAGGCCAGCAGGAGGTAGCTTGGACTGTAAAACTGTAAAGAATGCCAACATTTCAGATCACTAACGCAAGTCACTGTGGTTAGGTATGTAATGATTAATCTATCGCATAAGCATGTCGGACATGTTGACAGTTTGATGAAAATGAGGGTTTGCGGCCAGCTCTTTAGATCGAGATTATGAGAGTCATAATTACTTTATGTATAGTGACTTGTGACATTGTACCGGCTGTGGTGATGCTGGTTGAGTTAACATGGCATAGGTTCTGCTGTTAAGGATATAGAATTGGACATCGCGTTTGGATATGTTGAGCATATCGACAGAAAAAAGTAATGAAAAAGGCAATAGTTCTTTTAGCCGTGGTTTCGGCTACCTATGCGGTGTCCACCCGCTCGATCTACGCCCAGGAAAACTGGGATTATTCTTATACATTTTCTGATGGCCTGGTGGTGAGCGGTTCGTTTGAAGGCACCCAAGTCGGGAATGACATTAACGGTTACGTGGACAACATCAGCGACCTTTCGGTGTACTTCAACGGCACTCCCATGACCGGAACCATTTACGCGGCGGCGTGGACCGGCGAATTGAACAGCGATGGCTGGTGGATTTATACGAGTGACCCGGTGGTTTCTTTTGACATGGCGCAGAACAATTTCATGTTCATTAATAGCGACGTTGTGGATGGGGATAACAGCGGCGATCAGTTTTTCTGGAGTCCACCTGAATCCCTTGTGGGCGCCCCTACTGCGTGGGCCTTAAACCTCCCGCTCGGCATTGATAGCGTTGACTTTGATTTTCCTGCCAACGCAAGCTCGTGGTCCCTTGTGGACCCCGGTCCCTCTCCCCAGGATGGTTCCGCTCCCGATGGTGGTTTCACGGTCATGCTTTGCGGGATGAGTCTGGCGGCGCTGGGCTTGTTTCGCTGGAAACTGGCCTGAGCGATTGACAGGTAAAACATTTTATCATCACGGCTCGCCGGAGGACTCGGCGGGCCTTTTTTTTGCTCCGGCGGCCTTGCCCAACTCGCTTAATGATCCGCCACAGGAGGACGGCGCCGACGGCTTGGAAAGGGAGGATTGATTGCCGCCGCTCGACTGGCAAAGCCCTGAATGGTGACGAATTTCATTGTTCCACGCCTGAGTTTGTCTTAATCTCCATATCTTGCAAGGTGCGGGAGTGGTTGTGCCCTGTCGCATCCAAGCATTAATTCAGTCAGGAAAATTGTTTCCGCGGAAAACAGGCCGGCGCGAAAAATGATTTTTGTCAATCACCCTGGCAAAACATCAAGGGCGGCAGCTTGTACGAATGAATGGTTGGTTCTGGAGCCTGCATGGTTGGGCGGCCAGGGCTTGATTCAAAAGCATCACAAACCGCGCTGATGGACGGAACTTTTTGGTTGTGAATCTGATTGTCATCGGTGGAGGACTGGTCGGCATGGCGACCGCTTTGCAATTGGCGCGGACCCGTCCGGCCCTCACACTGCGTTTGCTGGAGAAAGAGCCGCGTGTGGGCGCGCACCAGAGCACGCACAACAGCGGTGTTTTGCACGCGGGGCTGTATTACAAGCCGGGTTCGCTCAAAGCCCGGCTCGCCGTCTCCGGCATCCGGCAGATGGTGGCGTTTTGCCGGGAACACGGGGTTCGCCATGAGATTTGCGGCAAGATCGTGGTTGCGACCGAGGATGCCGAAATCCCGCGACTGCAAACGATGCTGCAACGCGGCGCCCAAAACGGGTTGCAGGGGTTGCGCTGGCTTTCGACAGAAGAACTGCGCGAAATCGAGCCGCACGCCGGGGGATTGGCTGCGGTGAGCGTGCCCGAGGAAGGCATCGTGGATTATGCGGGGGTGTGCGAGGCGATGCGCCGTGAGTTGGCGCAGCTGGGCGTTGAGGTCACCACTTCGGCCCGTGTGGTTGGACTGCGCCAGGCAGGCGGCGGCTGGCGGGTGTCCAGCACCGCGGGGGACTGGGAGGCCAGGTATATTGTCAACTGCGCCGGGCTTTACTGCGATCGGATTGCCGCGCTGGCGGGCATTCCGAGGGAGACGCGCATTGTTCCATTTCGTGGAGAATACTACGGGCTGAAGCCGCAAGCCAGGCATCTGGTGCGCCATCTGATCTATCCAGTGCCAGACCCGGTTTTCCCATTTCTGGGGGTTCATTTTACAAGGCTGATTGACGGTGGAGTTGAAGCCGGACCGAATGCCGTGCTGGCGCTGGCGCGTGAAGGCTACGGGAAGTGGAAGGTGAACCCGGGCGACTTGTTTGATGCGCTTTCTTACAAGGGTTTATGGCGGTTCATTCGCCAACACAAGAGGATGGTGTGGAACGAAACACGGCGTTCATTAAGCAAACGTTTGTTTTGCGCCGCTTTGCAGAAGCTTGTGCCAGCCATTCAGGAATCCGACCTTGCCGATGGAGGGTCAGGAGTTCGTGCGCAGGCGATGTTGGCCGATGGCACCCTGGTGCAGGATTTCAGCATCATTGAGGGGAAAAACGCGTTGCACGTCTTGAACGCTCCCAGCCCGGCCGCCACGGCTTCACTGGCAATTGGAGAGTATATTACCCAACGATGCCTGGAGATGATGGGCCCGGGTCGGGAAGGCCTTGCGCGCCCGCAAGCGGAGGCTGAACATCCATATTAAGGGGGCTAGGTTCCAGCTTGTGTTTGCTTTCCGGCAGGGCGGCAGAAAAATCGGAGAAATCGGAGAAATCGGAGGTTTCGGGGGGCGGGGATTGGGTTTTCAGGCTGAGCGATAAGCGACCATGCCGCCCTGATGGGCGTCGTCTGAATCTGTTGTAAGTTGCTTGTTATAAAGACCTTTTGTTAATCGGCTTTTGGGATTGGACCGGCTTTGCACAATATGAGTTGGCGGAGCGAAGGAGGGAAAGGATCCAACAGGCCAAGCTAATCGAGCCGGCGACAATTGGGCTTTGAGTTTTTGATGGGGCATGTCTTGAGTGCGTTTGAGTCAAACAGTAACGGATACAGCCGAAAGATCGTTCGCAAGATTCGGCAATGGTTGCGGCCGCTGACTTTTCCAGCACCCGTTGGGATTGGCCCGCGTCCGGAAGGTCGTGCGCGCTCGCAAGAATAGGCTGAGATTTTGGATCAAAGCGGATGGCTCGAAAAAAAATAATGTTCGGAGTTGGAGCTGGAATGATCAGCCTTGGTGTCGATGGCATCGCCGGCTTGGTCATTTTCGGTTTGCTGATCCGCTATTTGCCGGCGAAGAGCGCGGGTTACTGGATTCTGATCACTACGACAGGCACGTTCTTGAATTTGCTGCAAGGTGGTTTTGCGCTCATAGTGCCCCGTGAGATCGGTCAGACGCGCATTCCTGAGAACCTCCCTCGTTTGCCACAATTGCTGGGCGCAGTGCGCCGGGCCTATGCTTGGGTGGCAATGCTCCTTGTGCTAGTGGCTATAGCTTTCTATGCCTTTTATTTGCGGGGTGCGGCCAAGATTGGCAACCTTGGAAGTGAATCCACCGTGGCTTGGTTTCTCTATGCGGGTGGCGTGCTGATGTATCTTCAAGGTCAAGGCCGGCTTTTCATCCTGGACGGTTTTGGCGAAGTCGGCTGGGAAAAGGTCTTCCGTATTTTCTTCACGACTTTTGGACTGGCGGCGAATTGGATAGCTCTCCGGGCAGGGGCAAACCTCATCACGCTCGGTATCATTTACGCGGTGCAAAATGCCCTGTTCTGGCTGGCAGCCGCCCGTAAACTTCATATTGCCCTGCCAATTACTCGCGTGACCGCGCCACCGGCCCACGGCCAGCTTCTCAGATTGGCCCATGATGGCGGGAAGATCTTAATCCTGAGCCTAAACAATTTCGCGGTAAATTACTTTGGCGTTTATGTGGTGCAAAATCGTTTTGGTCTTGCCGCGGTTGCGCCCTTTACCGCCATTGTCAAAGTTGGCTTTTTGTTGGGCTCCGTTGCCATCCTCCTGCCGCAGATGCTCTATCCGTATGTGGCCACGGCCTGGGCTTCCAGGGACCGGGACCGCTTGCGGCGTTATTATCTTCTTGGTGTTGGTGGCGCGGTAGGCGTCTTCGTGATGCTTGCCATTCCGGTTTTTTTGTTGCGGGAACCGTTGTTCACACATTGGCTGGGAAAGGGCAAGTTTCTTGGAACAGCGACTTTGGCTGCATTTCTGCTTTATCAGCTTATCTATGTTCATCAATGTGCGCAAGCTGCTCCAGTGTTTGCCTCGAATGGAAATGCATTTATCGTTCCATCAATAATCTCTGCTATTCTGACACCGATCTTGGTGGTCATTTTGGCGCGATGGTTTGGATTCGTGGGGATTCCTCTAGGAATGATCGTTGGCACATTGCCATCCGCGTTCATCGTGATCAGGGCCGCGTGGCGGTTTATAATGCAACCAAAGACTTGCTCGGGAGTTCCCTTGGACTTGGCGCTGGAGTGATTACCAGGTCGTTCGTGAAGTTTCTGGTCGTTTGGTTGTTGGCTGGAATTCGAGCTGGGGATATGGGTATTTATTATTGTGAAGAAGACACTGATTATAAATATGAAGAAGATGCTGAAGAAAATGCTTCCTGGCAGTTTGAAACGTTTGATTTGGGCGGTTGAATTTCAAGTTTTGCAATATGCTGGATTGGTTCCCTCTCAAACAATTCGGTTCGCTATTTATCGCGTTTTCGGCCTTACGCTGGGCAAAGATTCTGTTATCCACGCCGGCTGCGACGTTCGTCATCCTAAGAGGATTTGCATTGGCACCGGTTCGGCCATCGGGGGGCGCTGCTTATTGGATGGGCGATCTGGACTAAAAATCGGCAATTCAGTCAACCTTTCTGGAGAAGTATGGCTTTTGACGCTTGAACATGACCCGAATTCGCCGGATTTTGGGGTGCGGGGAGGGCCCGTGGTGATTAACGACTACGTGTGGGTTGGAGGCAAAGCAATCATTCTGCCAGGCGTTAGCGTAGGTCGCGGCGCGGTGGTGGGTTGCGGCGCGGTGGTGACGAAGGATGTGCCCGAGTATGCCATCGTTGCCGGCGTCCCGGCCAGAATCATTGGTGAGCGGGCGCGCAACCTCAATTATAAATGCGCACCGGCATTGCCACTGATTTAAAACAATCGCGGCAAGGAGGCGGCCCTCCGCTGGCATGTATTGTGCTGCGCGGTGTATTCGTATCCGTAAGGGTGCGAGTCATGATTATGAAAGGTAATCGAGCCGGCGACAATTGGACTTTGAGTTTTTGATGGAGCATGTCTTGAATGCGTTTGAGTCAAACAGTAACGGATCCAGCCGAAAGATCATTCGCAAGATTCGGCAATGGTTGCGGCCGCTGACTTTCCCGGCACCCGTTGGGATTGGGGCATTAGGAGGCCGGGGATCACGAATTGCCTTTCCCAGAAGCATTACAAATCCGCAAAGGATTTTCATTGGGAGCGGGACTTGCATTAAGCGATTCAGTGTGATTAACGCCATTTGCTCTCATGGCGGACGGAGATACGAGCCTTGCCTCAAAATAGGTGATGACGTGTATATCGGCGGGGGGGCGTTTATTATGTGCGCCAATTATATTGAAATCCGGGATGGCTGCGTGATCAGCGAGCAGGTTTATCTTGCAGATAACATGCATGGGTTAAAGCCGAATAATGGACTGATCATGGACCAGGAATTGGAGTGCAAAGGCCCAGTAATTCTGGGCAGGTCGTGCTTTCTGGGAGTGAGAGTTTCGGTGCTTCCGAACGTGGAGTTGGGGGATTTTTGCGTGGTGGGCGCGCACTCGGTGGTAAATCGCTCTTTCCCTGCGTATTCGATGATTGCCGGGGCGCCGGCACGCCTGATCAAACGTTACGATCCAAGCGAGAGCCAATGGAAACTTGTCTAAACGTCATGCTGTAGAAGGATGGCTGTCGCACAATATTTTCAACGATAAATGGCTTTCGGCCCAAAACAGATAAGGTTTGATGTGCCATACCGCGCTCGCCCTGATGAGGGGTCCATGATTCCAGTTGCAGGGTGCAGGAAGCCGAGTGCATTGCAGTTTGCCGTTTAACCCAGAGCTTTGTTCTACTCAGGAAGAATTATGTCTGAAAAATCACCGTGGCTTTCAGTTTTGGTCTCCTCCTATAACCGTCCGGTTTTGTTGGAGGAGGCGGTTATTTCCTGCGTTAAGGCAGCCATCCCGGAGATGGAAATTATTGTCTCGGACGACAATTCGCCGGATCGGAATGCGGTTGAAGAACGGCTTCGTCCGTACATAAAGTCCGGACAAATCAGCTATTTCTGCGAAGGGCAGCGCCAGGGAATGGCTGTGAATTGGAACCGGCTTGTGAAAGCAGCCCGAGGCCAGTTTCTGATGATCATAGGAGACGATGACCGGATTCCTCCAGATGCCTTGCGGCGCCTAAAGCATTGGGTTGAAAAACATCCTGAGGGAGACATATATGGGTTCGGATATAGAATTATAGATGCGGATGGAAGAAGATCGTTCGATTACTGCTGTCCAAGGCTTATGCGGTATGAAATCGGCCGGGATTGTAATTGGCGCGAATTGTGTTATTTCGACGCGGTCCCGATGTGGTCACACCATCCTTTCACCATGGCAGTGAAGCGCGGTGTTTATGATCGTTTGCCATACCGGACGGATGTTGATTGTGGAGGCGACGTGGTTTTCTTATGGAGCGCCCTGGCGCAGGGGTTTAAATTTGTCGTGTTGCCGGAGGTGCTTTTCGAATGGAGGGTATCTGCTCCAAAGGGAGATTACAGCAACCGGGCCTCGCGCCCGGAAAGGATGAAACACAGCCGGGCGCTTGTGCTGAAGGCCATGCTGGAAATGGACGGACTTCCCGCCAATATGCGGGCCTGCTTTCGGTCCCGGGAGTTTTTGCAAAGGTTCCTTTGGGTTGCCGACTCGGATGTTGCGGAAATCAAAGCCGCAATGTCCATGGGAGATGGGAAGGTTTTGCAGGAATTGGTGGAGCGCCTGGCATGCGGCAGGCAGGAAACATTGCGGAATAAACTGGCACGACATTTTCGCGCAATCCGGGTAATGGGAATCGGGCATGTTTTCCAGTTGTGGCGGTATTTCCAGGACAAGAGACAGAGATCAAAATCAGCTTGAAGATTTACTCTGAAAGAAGGAAGGATCCGAAGGGAAGCGCGTTGCGGCTTCTGGCCTGTGCTCGGTCACCAAGCAAATTGTTCGGGGAAAACCCGGAGTGGTTTTTAATGGGTAAAATGAAAATGAAACAAAAACTGAGCTTTCGTTGGTTTCGAATAATGTCGGGGCCCCCTAAATTAAGGATATTGCAGAAGCAATTTGGCGGCAATGCTTTTACGATGCTTGATGTGGGCGCTGGAAATCATAGTGCGACAACCACGAAAGAATTCTTCCCGTCCTGCCGTTATTACGGTCTTGATTTGTCGCGTGATTACAACAATGATGAAGCTGACTTTCGCTTGATGGAACGCTTTTACGAAATTGACCTTACGACGCTCGATTACACGATAGTTCCCGACAATTATTTTGATGTCATCTCGGTGAGTCACGTCATTGAGCACCTGCCCAACGCTCTTGAGGTCTTGCCGGTTTTGGCCCAAAAGCTCAAGGCGGGGGGAATCATTTATGTTGAATGGCCACACCCGCGGAGCGTAGGATTGCCCTCCATGCGCGACTCGTTGAATTTTTACGATGATCCCACGCACGTACGACTGTACGGATTGGCCGAGGTATGTAATGCCCTGCATGCGGCGGGGGTGACGCCCAGGCACGGTGGAACCCGAAGAAACTGGTGGTACCTTTTTTTCTCTCCGTTGCTTATTCCCTGGCGCGCCTGGCATCGCGGCTACCTGGCCGGGCCGGACGTTTGGGATTGGACAGGGTTTGCGCAATATGTGGTGGCAGAGCGAAGGAACTGCAAGCACTAATGTCCAATGAACCAGGTATCGGAGCGTCGCGTTGAAATGACAAGAAGACATTTACGTTCGCGGCAGGAGACAGGAACAGGTTATGTGTTGCAAGTGTTTCGGTGTATGCAAGGAAAGACAAAGGAGTTGAAATCAGCTTGAAGAGTTACTCCAAAGCGAGGATGGAGCCAAAGGGAAGTTTGTTGTGGCTCGCCCTCTGTTCTCCGATTGCCGGCATGTTTTTTGTTGTGGGATTTACCGGCATTTTGTTCTTAAGCGGCACTGTGACATTCGCCGAGGATTGCGCCACACCTTGGAGCATGTGGTATCTATTTGGCGGGTGTTTGCTGATGGTGCTTGCAAACATAGCCGGCATAAGGCCGTGGTCGCTGAAACCATGCAAGCTGAGGCCATATTCAGGATTTGACCTGATCAAGGCGAACAAGATCGGGATTTATTTTGGATTACTGTCTATTGTCGGGGGCCTCGTCTCAACTGCAGCTTTCGTTAAGGCTGGTCTCGGGTTCGATTTAGAGGCAAATCGGTACGCGTTTTCAAGGAATCTCATGGAAGTTTCGATGTTTTGGCGGCTGATGGGACCTCTGGTGCCGTTTGGTTTTTTCGCCACCGTATTACTGATTGTCTATTTTGAGGATCTGAGAAACTTTACCCAGGTCTGTCTGGGAACAGGGATTCTTGCCGTGGTGTTGCCCACGACGATATTTTTGGCCGGGAGAGAATGCCTGGTCCTGGAGTTCGTGACTTTCGTTTGGTGTTGTGGATATCGAAAGCTTGTTGGGCGACCGTTTTTTCCAAAGGGTGTGGTTTTTCGACTTGGCATAGCGGCTCTGGTGGTTTTTGTATCCATCACCGTTGTAGTGATCTCGGTTTCTCGCACTAACAAGGTTGACCAATCGCAATTTGCCTTGGATCAAGCGGCCAAATTCGTAAAACCGAGGGCATCGGTGTTGGCTTTTCTCGCAAAGTTGACGCCGGCCGCGGGCATCCCATGCACCGATGCCTTGGTTTATACTACTTCGGGGTGCGCAATTTTTGACCGGTTAATGGACGAGTGGAGGATGAGGCCGGATTTTGTTGGAGTGTTTCTTCCGATGGTGCAAAGGCGCATCGCCTCGTTCGGCATAATTCCCGATCCAGGAGCGGAAATGGCTGAATTTGAAGCCATAGGCTTGGAAAACGGGTTTTATACGAATTGCTGCCCCACGACCGCGTTTGATATGATGCAGTCATTTGGTGTGGCCGGAGGGCTTTGTGTTGCGATAGTTCTTTCGTTCCTTTTAGGCCGTTTGTACCGAAGTTCGCTTCTAAGCCATTCTTTCAGCGCCATTTGCTTGTCTTTAGTATTTTTCCTGTTTTTTCTACTATGGCTGTCCCACACGGTTTTTCTTTTACCGATGTATGAATATGCATTGTATTGGCTTTTTTTTGCGGGCCTCTATCGGTTCGGTTTCAAGAGAACGGCCCCGCGCCCGAAGGGGAGCGATCAGGTTGAGCGTGTTGCCCAGAGCCTGCCTTCGAGGAATTGAGCCGGGCTTTAAGGACCAAGTGGGATTGATAAGGGCATGAAGATTCGCATTTATAATCCTCTGTTTCCATACCCGCCGGACGAGGGCAACATGCTCACGGTGTTTGACCAGGCCTGCAGTCTGGCAAAGAACCATGAGGTTGAGCTGGTATCCTGGATGGATAGCGAAGAGGAAGTTCTCGGGCGCAGAGAGCGGGGTTCGCCCATTGAAGTTCCGTCCTCTTTGCGCCTGCGGCCGCTGGTTGGGCCGGATGGACAAGGCGGGGGAGAATCCGCGTGGCGACGGATTTACCGAAGCTTCGCGGATGACACCGCCTCAACCGAATCACATTTTTATCCTAAATGGCCGCTGCGTCTCATCCGGAATGATGCGCCGGTGGACCTGGAAATTTTCCACCACATGTTTGCATTTCCCTGGTTGGTTAAAAAATCCAGGAACAGTTCGCGCCGGCGCGTCTGCATGGTGCATGACATCTCGTCGAGACTCTATCGTCATCGGGCGTTGGGGGCGCGCAACCCATTGGCTCGCTGGTATCATAATCATGGCGCGGACATATTGGAACGGCATGAGAAAGGGCTGGGAGATCTGGTGGACGACCTTTGGTTTGTGAGTCCGATGGAAATGGAGTGGTTTCGGCAGAGGTATAAAATACCATGTGGCCGCATTACGAGTCCGACCTTTGACGTAAAGCACGCGCAAAGGATTCGAGACACCTTTGTTCACAGCAGACATGCGGAGGGTCCGGCTTTGTTCGGTGTATTGGGAACCTTGCACCATCCTCCAAATCTTTGGAGCGCCCAGTTTGTAATAGAGAAGGTTGCGCCGCTTTTGGCCAGGGAAAAATTCACGGGCATCATCCAGATCGTGGGAAAAGACGCGAGAGATAAACTGATGGAGGCGGCGTCTCGGTATCCCTTTATCCGCGTCAGTGGATTTGTTCCTGATCTGGCGCAATTCTGGAATGGGCTAAGCGGCATGCTGGTTCCACATGTTGGAGGCACCGGAGTACGGATGAAATTGCTGGAGGCGCTGGCCTACGGGGTGCCGGTTCTCGCCAATACGGAGGCGGTGTCACGGCTGCATCAGGATTTGCAGGCGAGTCCGCTTCTCAGCATTCGTGACGAGCCTTCGGAATGGTGCAGGTTTCTGTTGGAGGAAAGGCCCTTGGCAAGGCGTTACGAACTTTCTCACCTTGGGATGTCAAAAGCGCTCCAAGGAAAGGAAGTATATTCCTTCGTTGGCGAAGCGTATTTGAATCAGAAATAGACGCCTCTCGCGTCGCCAAGCGACCTTATGCATATCATCATTGCTAACGATTTTGCCTTCGTCCAAGGCGGGGCGGATCAAGTTGCTTTGCTCGACGCCCTGGGATTGGCTGAACGGGGTCATCGCATTACATTCTTTGCGGCGGTCGGCCCCGCTGACAAAAGGCTGCTGAATCAAGAGAACATTGCGGTACATTGTCTGGGACAAAAGGACATTCTCCATGATCCAAACCGATTTCGTGCGATGTGGCGGGGAGTTTGGAACATCAACGCGGCATCGACTTTTGATAACTTGCTCGCCACGGCCGATGCGCGTGAAACCGTGGTGCATTTTCACTCGTGGTGCAAGGCATTGTCCTCGTCTGTATTCCCCCAGCCGGCAAAGCGCGGCATCGCTTCAATTGTGACGCTCCATGACTATTTCTCCGCGTGTCCGAATGGCGGTTTTTTTGATTTTTCGTCAGCTCAGATTTGTCATCGCACTCCATTGAGCATGGCTTGCACATTGCGGCAATGTGACCGAAGGAATTATGGTCATAAACTATGGAGGGTTCTTCGCCAGCATGCGCAACGCCGCTTCGGATGCTTTCCTTCATCCATGCGGCACGCTGTCGTAAACTCGCAGTCGAGCGAAAAGGTGCTGCGACCATTCCTATCGCCAGGAATCCAGATGCACCGTGTGGGCAACCCGATTGATTCTCCTCAACAACCGGCCGCCGACGTGGCGGCGAACCGCCACTTCACCTTCGTAGGGCGTCTCGCCCCTGAAAAGGCGCCTCAACATCTGGCCAAGGCCGCGGCATCTCTGGGGGTGGACGCGCGCTTTGTCGGCGACGGCGAACTGCGGCACGAAATCGCATCCATTTGTCCGCGGGCGGTGATCACAGGGTGGCAAAATCACAATCAAGTTCAAGCACACCTTCAAAATGCCCGCGCACTTGTGTTTCCTTCCGTTTGGTATGAGACCCAAGGCCTCGTTGTCGGAGAGGCCGCCGCGTTCGGAGTGCCGGCAATCGTCTCACATACCTCTGCGGCGGTGGAATTCGTGACCGATGGCGAAACAGGCCTCATTTTTCAGACCGGCGACGTGCTTGACCTGCAAGAAAAACTGAGACGGATGTCGGATGATTCCCTGGTAGAGCGCATGGGGCGCGCAGCCTATGAACGCTATTGGGCGGACCCGCCAACGAATGCGCGCCATGCGGCTAAACTGGAATCCATTTATGCCAAAATGCTCGCAGAGCCGATGGACAAAATCTCCCTAAGAAGATGAATTTGGCGGTCTCGCAAATACCCGGAGGGTGTTCCGCAATTGACCATGGGCGCTTGGGGAGGGCATTTTTGTTCTTGGCGATTGCACCCGGTTGGTGAAGAATACAGGCTCTATGCAAATTCGAGTTGAGTCCACGCCCATTGCGGAGGTGAAAATCGTGCAGCCGGAAGTGTTTCAGGATGCGCGGGGTTTTTTCACGGAAGTGTATCGCCACGACCAGTTCCAGGCCTTGGGGCTGCCGCCGGTGTTCGCGCAGTTGAATCATTCGCGTTCGGCCAAGAATGTGTTGAGAGGATTGCATTTCCAATGGGACCCGCCGATGGGCAAATTGATGAGGGTGACCCAGGGGACGGCTTACCTGGTGGCGGTGGACATCCGCAAAGGCTCCCCGACCTTGGGCCAGTGGTTCGGCCGGGAGGTTTGCGCGGAGACAAAAACGCAAATCTGGGCGCCGGCTGGCTTTGCCCGGGGTTTTTGCGTTTTGTCCGACTTTGCTGAGATCGAGTATCTTTGCAGCAATGTTTACAACTCGGCCGGTGAGTCGGGTTTTGCGTGGAATGACCCGCAACTGGCCATTCCCTGGCCGGTCAAGGAACCCATCATTTCCGGGAAGGATGCCAAGGCCCAATCGTTTGCCCGGTGGCTGGAGCGGCCGGAATCCAATCATTTTCTTTACGATCCGCCGGGCGGAGGCGGGCGGTAGCGGCCGGGGCCGCCCCCGTTTGGCGGTCAACCGGTGTGTGTTGGTGGCAGCCATTGAATGATCCTATATGAAAATACTTGTCGTCGGAGGAGCAGGTTACATCGGCTCGGCGCTTGTCCCCAGACTTTTGGAGCGCGGCTATGACGTCCAGGTGATGGATTTGCTCTGGTTCGGCAATCATTTGCCGGCCGGGACCAAGGTGATCGCAAAAGACGCGCTGGACGCGACGGAGGAGGAATTGCGCGGCTTCAACCAGGTGATATTCCTGGGCGGACTGTCCAATGACCCGATGGCGGAATATTCGCCAGGGAAGAATTTCGTGTCCAATGCCGCCGCGCCGGCGTATCTGGCCTATGTGGCCAAGCGGGCCGGGGTGAAGCGATTCGTCTTTGGCAGTTCGTGTTCCGTATATGGTTACACGGTGAACGAATTATACAACGAGCAGTCGCCGGCCAGCCCGGCCTATCCGTACGGCATTTCCAAACTCCAGGGCGAGGCCGGTGTTCTCCAGATGCAGGACAGCAGTTTTTCCGTGCTGGTTCTGCGCAAGGGCACCGTCTGCGGCTACAGCCCGCGCATGCGTCTGGATCTGGTCATCAACACGATGTTCAAGACTGCCGTGAGCGAGAAGGTCATCACCGTGAACAATCCGGCCATCTGGCGTCCCATCCTCTCGATACAGGACGCGGCCAACGCCTACGTGAGGGCGGTGGAGTGCAGCGAGGCCATCTCGGGCATCTTCAATATCGCCTCCGGCAATTACACGCTGGGGGCCATCGCCGATTATGTGCATGAAGGCATCTGCGAGTATTTGCACGAGGACATCCGCATGATAATCAAACACGTCCATGATTTGCGCAATTACAAGGTCAGTTGGGAGAAGGCCGAGAAAACGCTGAGCTTCAAACCGCGTTACGACGTGAAGGGGATCGTCAAGGATCTGGTCGAAAACAAGGCCAAATTCGCGGATTTTCAAAACTCCAATTACTACAACATCACCACTTTCAAGGCATTGGACGCCCAAGCGGCCAAGGCCTGACCGCGGCTGGCACCGTCAAACATGAAAGTTATCATCATCGGGGCCAACGGCCAGATCGGGTCTGACCTGGTTGGTGTTTTTCGGCGGCGTGGGGCGGAAGTTGTGGGGCTGACGCACCAGGACATTGAAATCTGTGATGGCGCCGCCGTGGAAGCCAAGCTGGCCGAAGCCAGGGCGCAAGTGGTCGTCAACGCCGCCGCCTTCCACAATGTGGAAGCCTGCGAAACCGATCCCCAGTCCGCTTTCGCGGTCAATGCCTTGGGTGCGCGCCACCTCGCCTCGGCTTCGTTGCGGCACGGATTCCGGCTTATTCACATCAGCACGGATTATGTTTTTGACGGCGGCAAAAGGCAGCCTTACACGGAGGAGGATTGTCCGCGTCCGTTGAATTGCTATGGAAATTCCAAGTTGAGCGGCGAATTGTTCATTCAGGCGATTGCGAAAAACTACGCCGTCGTGCGGGTCAGCGGATTGTATGGCGCCGCGCCCTGCCGGGCCAAGAAAGGCCTAAATTTTGTCAAGATCATGTTGAAACTGGCGCGGGAACGCGGCGAGGTCAAAGTCGTGACCGACGAGTTTGTCACCCCCACTTATACGGTGGCCGCGGCGGAGCAGGTCGCCCGGCTGGCGGACAGGCCTGAGAGCGGGCTGTTTCATGCGACGCCGCAGGGGCAATGTTCCTGGTATGAATTTGCGGAGGCGATCTTCCAATACAGCGGGACGACCGTCAAATTGCTGCCGGCGACCTCCGCCGATTTTCCGGCCAAAATCCCGCGTCCCGGCTATTCGGTTCTCGACAACAAGCATCTGCGCGAATGCGGCCTGGACCTCATGCCGGGATGGCGCGACTGCTTGAAAAGTTACCTTGAGGAAACTGGAGAGATGAAGTCGCATTGATAGTTTGCATTATTATGGCCGTTGCTTCAAGGGCAAATGCCACCCATTCTTTCAATACTAATCGTAACATATAAATCGCGTGACGAGATAGGGCAATGCCTGCGTTCGTTGCCACGGGAGCTGGAAGGGCGGCCGGTGGAAGTGATCGTTGTTGAAAACGCTTCAGGGGACGGCATTGGCAAAATCATGCGGGAAGAATTCCCTTGGGTGCATTACCTGGAGTCAGACACGAATCTCGGATTTGGCCCGGCGAGCAACCTGGCATACGAACAGGCTCAAGGCGAGTACATGCTTTTTCTGAATCCTGACACCATATCAAACAAGGCAACCTATCTTCATTGTCTTGCAAGATTGAAGGAGGACAGTTCGATTGGCATAATCTCACCCAAGCTGATCATGAAGAATGGCGAAATGGACCTCGCCTCACGGCGCTCCATTCCAACAGTTTGGGACGGCCTTTGCAGGGCAATGGGGCTGGCAGCGAGATTTCCAAACTCGAGGTTGTTTGCCGGATATAATTTGACTTATCTGCCCGACGATGGAACTTATGAAGTCGGCTCGGTGAACGGCGCCTTCATGATGTGCCCGCGAAGCGCGTTGCTCAGGTTTGGGGTGTTTGACGAGCAGTTCTTTATGTACGGTGACGATCTGGACTTGTGCTACCGGTGTCAAAAGGCCGGTTACAAGGTGGTATATGATGGGCGTGTAAAGATGATTCATCTGAAAGGCGTGAGCTCCGCAAAAGACAGTGAAAGAATGTCCGCAGCCGTATTTTGGGGAACCAAGCAATTCTATTTAAAGCACTTCAATCCGCATCATGCGCTTTTTGTAAGATGGAAGTATGATGTGCTGTTTGGGGCATGGCAATTATTGTCCTTATTGAAGGCGCGCCTGAGCGGATATAAGGGAGCGCGTCCTTTGTAAAGTGGCTCATTCGCCGTGAGAGCACCGAACAAGAAACCGGGCTTTAGTGGAAGGCGCTTGGCGCCCTGCGACAGGGCCTTGCGCTCCGAGAAATTTTCGACCAAAAGCATTGCCAGCCGGTTGGAATGGTGCTTTAATGGGCAAACCGAAGCAATGTGTTCCTGGCAAATATGAAACGGATTATGACAAAAATGCGGTCCGTTCTCCGTGTTGTTTGCAACGAGAAATGGCTTGAAAAAGCAATGCCGCCGGAGGGGAGGGCCGGCGCGGAGCCGGCCATTCTTCTTTCAGGGCATACTTTCGCCGGCGATGACGGGCACTGGCCGGCCGCCAAGTCAGACGAAAGGACGCCCATGACTCCATGAACGGAAAATCCACCCTCATGAATTCAGAAGGCAAGGAGAGATGGACGGCGAGCGTTGCCGCGACGAACAAGTTCCGATGGCAACCGACCTCGGAATTTGTATTGACGATGACGTTGATTGGCGACGCGCTGGTGATTTTCGCCGCGTTGCATCTCGGTTTTTGGGTGCGCTTTGTTTCCGGTTTGATTCCGGTTTCCAAGTCTGTAAAGATTATTCCCATCTTCGCCAATTACGTCAATTTGCTGGTGATGGGCACGGCTTTTCTTCTGGGTACGTTTGCTTATCTGCGCCTCTACAGCCGGCACTGTTTCCTGCGATATACGCGCACCGCCAGGGTGATCGTTCAGGGCACGATTTTCTGGCTGTTTGCCTATCTGGCGGTGAGTTTGATTCTCAAGTTCGATCCGCCCATCTCCCGCGCGTTCATGCTGATTTCCTTCGTATGCGTGCTGGGGGGGATGCTCGCGTGGCGGTTTCTTATATACAAGATCGTGAGCCGGGAATTCTTTGCGATCAATTTGCGGCAGCGGGTTTTATTTGTGGGATGGGGCAAGGAAGCCGAACAATTGGAGATGGAAATCCGCAATGATTACAGCCATCCTTACGAAATCATCGGCTACTTGCCGTCGCCGGAAGGCGGGATGCTTCGTCCACCGCCGCCTTCGGTTCCGGTTTTGGGCGATTACCGAGATCTTGGCACCCTGCTGGAACAACGTTGCGCGGACATCGTCATCCTGGCCGATCTTCGTGTGAAGATGGATGAAATCATCAGCCTGGTGAATCTGTGTGAAATGGAATTCGCGCAGTTCAAAGTCATTCCTTCGTACTTTCAAATTCTGGCATCGGGCCTGCGGTTGGAAACGATCAGCGGCGTCCCCGTGCTTGGGGTGAGCGAACTGCCGTTGGACCATTTCTCAAACCGGCTGATCAAACGGGCCATTGACATCGTCGGCGCGACCGTGGGGTTGCTTGTTTCCCTTCCGCTGCTGGCCGTTTTTGGAGCGCTGGTCTATCGGGAGTCGCCCGGCCCGATATTCTACTCTCAGAAGCGCACGGGCAAGAACGGAAGCCCTTTCCAGATGTACAAGATTCGCAGCATGCGGATGGATGCCGAGGAAAACGGAGCGCAGTGGGCCAAGGAAAACGATCCGCGAAGGCTTCAAGTTGGCACCTTCATGCGGAAGTGGAACATTGATGAAGTACCGCAGTTCTGGAATGTCTTGAAAGGCGACATGAGCCTGGTAGGCCCGCGCCCGGAGCGGCCTGAATTGATATCCCGATTCAAGCACCAGATTCCTCATTATCACGCGCGCCACACGTGTCTTCCCGGAATGACCGGCTGGGCGCAGGCCAACGGCTGGCGCGGCAACACCAGTTTGGAGGAGCGCATTCGCTACGATCTTTGGTATGTTGAAAACTGGAGTGCCGGCCTGGATTTTCGCATTATGCTGTTGACCTTTCTTCGGCAGAAGAATGCCTACTGAATTTGGACGGAGGGAGGGCCCGCTGCTTTCCATGGTGTCGTGGCCTTTCCCGCACGGAAGGCCGCCCGATTGACGCAGGACAAACGGCTTTTCCGCCGTGCTTTGTCCCGTGGCTTGATTGCTTGAACCATCTCAATGAGTTCCCAAAGATATAAGCGGCTGCTTTACCGGACCAGCGAGTGGATCTCGGAATGGCTGATCTGTTTTGCAATTCTGTTCGGCCCGTGGGCATTTGGCACGACACAGCCGTGGTCGATCCATGTCATGAACGGCGTTGGGATGGCCTTGGGATTGCTTTGGCTGGGCAAACTAATCATCCGATCAAGCGGGCATCAACCTCGGCGATGGACAGAGATTTCCGGCAAAGGCGAATCGGGTCGCCGGCTGGAAACGGAGCGCCGATTTGCCGGGATGCTGGCCGGCGGAACTTTCTGCATTTTGCTCTATTGCCTGATCAGCGCATGGAATGCGCGCGCGGTTTATCATCCCGACCAATGGAGTTTTGAATACCGCGACGCCATTCCCTGGCTGCCGCACAGTTATGATCAGGCCGGCAGTTGGGCGGCGTTTTGGGAATTCCTGGGTCTGGCCGGCTTTTTTTGGGCGTTGCGCGACTGGCTGCTGACATTGTCGCCAGGCGAGGAGGCGCGCGTGGAGCTTGAGGGTTTTCCAAGACATGCCGGCTCTCGATTGCCCATTCGCTTGCGCAGATTGTTCTGGATTTTGGCCGTCAACGGAACCGTGCTGGCCATCGAGGGGCTGATGCAACGCGCGGAAGGCGGAAACAAATTGCTCTGGCTGATCGTGCCTCGTTACGACCAGGATGCGGAAAGTCAATTCGGTCCGTATGCTTACCGCGCCAATGCCGCGCAGTATTTCAATTTGCTCTGGCCCGCGGTGCTGGGATTCTGGTGGGCGTGTGTGAGTGCCCGGCGACGACGCGAGACCGCGGAGAATTCCGCCGGACACGACCGGGTTGCCGTCCTTTTGCCGTGCGTATTCATCATGGCAATTTGTCCGCTGGTTTCATCCAGCCGCGGCGGGGCTATCGTGCTGGCGATCAATCTGGTGATGGCGGGCGGAATTCTGCTGATGGCCCAATGGCGGAGTCATTGGGCTGCGAAGGCTTTGATCCTTTTTTTGCTGGCGGGCGTTGCCGGGGGCGGAGCGTTATTGGGCTGGAGGGCGCTGGCGCCCAGGATGGAAATGATCCAGCAGGGATATGAAGAGCGCGAAGGACTTTACATCGCAGGACGTTACATGGCGCGGGACAATGCTTTGTTTGGAACCGGTCCCGGGACCTTTTCGACGATGTATCAACTTTATCGCCGCTCCAAGACAGACGAATGGCTGGCCTACATGCACAACGACTGGCTGGAAACGCTGATTACCTTCGGGCGGGTCGGCGCAACGCCCATTCTTTTGACGATGCTTCTGGTTCTTTCCCATTGGTTTTGGAGCGGAGGCATTGGCGCAAATAAATATTTTGTCATGCTGTTATGGGTTTCTTTGGGCGGGTGCCTTGTTCACGCCTGGTTCGATTTTCCATTGCAAATCCATTCGGTCTTGACCTTGTTCCTGGTGCTTTGCGCGGTGCTCAGTTGTCTCTCGCGGCGCTGGGCGGGGTGATAGAATTGCGCTTGTCCCGGGCTTCTTCACTTGGGCCATTCGCCGGCGTCGCTTCCTTTTTTCTTCATCCAATTCTGGTCAGGGGATGAATGTGCTGCTTGGCCACTTCTTTCTCACTGATCTCGATGTTGACCTGGCGTCCGAGAAACTCCAACAGAAGCGTCACCCGCTGTTTTCGCGGCAGGTAATTGGTGACCAGGGCTTGCAACCCGGAAAAAGCGTTGCTGCAAATGGCCACCGTGTCGCCCGGCGCCAGGCTGGTTTCCACATGGCAAACCTGTTCGGCGCTCAAGCTTTGCCGGATTTCCTTGATGACACTGTCGGGAATGACCGGCAGGCGGTTTCCAAAATGAACCACGGTTTGGACTCCATGGGCGTGGCGCACACGCGCCAGGGCATTCCGCGGATTGAAACGGGCGAAGAGATAATTTGGGAAAAGCGGCTCGGTGAATTCTCGGAGGCTTTGCCGCCACTTCCTTTTGAACGTCATGCGCGGGAAAAGAACCTCCACGTCTTCCATCAGGCGCAAATGCGCCGCGGCAAGACGCTCGTGTTTGATCTGCGTGCGCAGACAAAACCACGCCGTGGCCTGGGCTTCCAAAAATTGCGCGGCGCCTGATTTGATGTCCCCATGGTAACCCAAGGCGGCCCGTTTATCCAGGATATTTTGATACAGAAGACCGCTTCAGGGAGGAGTTTTCAACCCTGTTTTTTTAACTTGTCATTTTGAGCCGCGCCGCTACAATGGCGAAGAGTTGATTTGTTGCCTATGATTTCGCGAGCTTGTTTTATTGGCATGGTTTTGGCAGTTTGTCTGGGGGCCAGTTGCGCCTCAGGACTTTGCGCCGGCACAAATAATCAGGCGGTTTCCGCGCCGGCCCCGGCGGCGGGGGAGGGCCCGGGGCGCAACCAGCCCGGGGACACCAATAATTTCAAATTGGACGCCGCGCAAATCTTGAGTCCCAACGACGGGATTTTAGTGACCGTCTATCAGGAGGATGACTTGACCACGAAGACGATCATTGACAAGAACGGCATGGTGATGCTGCCGCTCCTGGGGCAGGTGAAGGTCGGCGGCCTAACCATCGGGCAAGCCACGGCGCGGATTCAGCAGCTTTACGACAAGGATTATCTGGTCAATCCGCAGGTCAATTTAATCGTGGAAGACTTCGCCAAGCGCCGCTTCTCGGTGCTCGGCCAGGTGCAGCATCCCGGCAGTTTTGAATTTCCGCAAAATGAATCGGTCAATTTATTGGAGGCGATTGCCATCGCGGGGGGATACACGCGTCTGGGAAACCCTTCCGACGTGAGTGTGTCCCGCGTCGAGAACGGGTCTCCCAAGATCTATCAAAAGGACGCCGGCAAAATGGCAAAAGACAAGCAGCAAAAGGCGTTTGAAATTCAGCCGGACGACATTATCAACGTAGGCGAAAGAACTTTTTAGCAATTTGATTTCATCTTGTAACATTTATGCCAAACCCTGATCCGCTTGATTTGCCCCCGTCCCCGGAGCCGTCCGCTCCTGGTTCCGTCATGGATTTGCACGGCGTCATCCGAATGGTGCTGGATAAGGCCTGGCTGATTGTTTCCTGCGTTTTGCTGGCGGTGGTCGCCGCCGCCGTTTATGTGCAACGGGCGCCGCGCATCTATGAAGCCGTCACGACCGTTCAAGTGGAACAAGAGGACGCCCATGTGACGACCACCGCCCAGGTGGTTGCCGAAGATATGCAGGAGTTGGATGCTTTGAACACCGTTGCGCAGAAACTGTGCAACACCGCCTTGTTGCAACAGGTTCTGGAGACATATCATCTGCTCCCGCCCGAGGGGACATTCGTGACGAATGGATCCAAAGCTTTGACGCGCGAGGAAGTGATTACGGGATTTGCGCGCAACGTCAAGTCCTCGCTCCGCCGCAACACGCGCCTGATTGACACGTCGGTGCGCGACACCGATCCGCGGCTTGCGGCCCGGCTGGCCAATTCGTTGATTGAATATTATCTGCAACAGGACGCGCTGGTGACACTGACCACCACCACAAACGCCAGCACATATCTCCAACAGGAGGCCGAGCGGTGGAAGAAAAAACTGGAGGAGGCCGAGCAGGCATTGGCGGATTATCGCAAGCAAGTCGGCTCGGTTTCTCTGCAAGAAGACCAGAACATAATCGCGCCAAAACTGCAGGACTTAAACAAGCGTCTGACGCAAAGCACGGCCAATCTCGTCCAGGCCGGGGGGGCCTATACCAACTCGATGAAGATGAGCACCAAAATTGAGGACTTGCTGGCGTACCCGCAGGTCGCGGCCGACCCGGACGTGATGCAAATTGCCACCGATGTGGCAAAGCACGAAAATGATTTTGTGTTGATTCGCCAGCGGTATCGGGAAAAACATCCCAAATATATCCGGGCCACCAACGAGCTGGACGGCCTGAGGCAACAACTGGCCGCCACCGCGCTCAAGGTGCGCAGCCGCATTCAGGAAAGCCTGCGCATCGCTTATCAAGATGCCTTGACTTCCCAGGACGGTTTGGAAGCCCAATTGCACGAAGCGGAAACGGAGGCCAAGCAACTGGGCGACAATGCCGTCCGTGACAATGTGCTTTCGCGCGAAGTGGATTCGGCCAAAGCCCAGTTTTCCGCCATCATCAACCGGCTCGGCGAGACCGCGGTTCAGGAGCATATCAAGCCGGAAAGAATTCATGTCATTCAGCCGGCCCTGGTTCCGGGTTTGCCGGCTTCGCCAAGGATCAAATTGATTTTCGCGCTGGCTCTCCTCGGCGGGCTGGCCGCCGGATTGGGAATCTGTTTTGTGCTGGAATGCGTCAACACTTCGTTCCGCACGGTGGATGAGGCCGAGCTTCATTTGGCGCTGCCAGTTTTGGGTGCGATCCCCAAGATGCCCAAGACCAAGGTCGAAGGCAGCAAATTGGTGGCGATTGAAGATCGCAATTCCCCCGGGGCAGAGGTCTTTCGCACCTTGCGCACAACGCTTTCCATGCTGGGACGCGAACAAGACCGGAGAACGTATCTTTTTACCAGCTCGCTGCCGAGCGAAGGGAAGACTTTTACCTCCGTCAATTACGCGGTGAGCCTGGCGCAACAGGGGCTGCGCACGCTTTTGGTGGATATGGATTTGCGCCGCCCAATGCTTGAGGAGTTTTTCACCGGGAAACGCAGTGCTTTGCTCGGCGTGACGGATTATTTTTTGGGACGCAAGAAATTCGACGAACTTTGTCTGCAAAACAGAGAGGTGGCCAAGTTATTTTGGATGCCTGGCGGCAGTACGGTGCCCAACCCGCTGGAATTGCTCACGCAGTCGGACGTGCGACAATTGCTGGCCGAAGGACTGGCTCAATTCGACCGCATCGTGATTGACACGGCGCCGCTTCTGCCGGTGAGCGACACACTGCTGCTGGCCTCCAGAGTCCAGACGGTGGTGCTGGTGGTGCAGGGCCGCAAGACGTCCCGCAAAGCGGTGGAGCGCAGCGTGCAATTGCTCAACAAGGCAAACGCCCCCATCGGAGGGATCGTCTTGAACCTTTTGCCGAACCGCCGCCTCAACGGCTATTATTATTCTTATTATCACGGTTACGGGTATGGACATTATGGCTATGGCGAAAAAAAATCGGATAAAACTGCGGTAGATGCCTGATGGCAACCGGGAGGAATCCCTCCGGTCGGGATGCAGTCAGGCAGACCTTTTAAACGAGACGCGGGATGATCAAGTGTCAGGAGAGGCTTTTGCCGGAAGGGCATGTGAGGGTGGGTGAGGGCGCTTGTTTGGCTGCAAACCAACAGGGGTCATGCCTCTCAAATTTGAGCCGTCTATGACGGTGGAAAGCGAGAAAACAATCGGGGCCGGGGTCAAACGCCCCATCATTCTGAGTTGGTGGCTGGTCTTGCTGGCGGCGCTGGCTCTTTACGGGTTGACGTTGAACCCGTGGGTGACGTTTGGCAGTCTTCCTTTTGCGTCGCAGATCATGGGGTGGGACTGGCATCCTGGTCCGCTGCCGTGGCGGCCGAATCCGCAATATCATCCGCTGTTTTTAGTTTTGACTTTACCATTGCGGCTGCTGCCCGCGGGCTGGCGGGTGATGGGCTTGAATGTGTTCACGGCGGTTTGCGCGGCCTTGACGCTGGCCATCCTGGCCCGTTCCGTGAGGCTTTTATCGCAGAACCGCACCGAGGAGCAACGGCTGCGGGAGAGAGGAGAGTATGGTTTGCTCTCCGTGCGGGCGGCTTTTCTGCCGGCCGCATTGGCCGTGCTGCTGCTGGCGGCGCAATTGACCTTTTGGGAGAACGCCGTTTCAGGGACCGGGGAGATGATAGATCTGTTGGTCTTCTCCTTCCTGATCCTGTGTCTGCTGGAGTTTCGCATCTCGCAGAGCCAGGGGCGGTTAAACCTGTTTGCATTTGTCTATGGGGTGGGAGTGGCGAACAATTGGGCGCTGATCGGCTTTTTCCCCTTTTTTTTGCTGGCGCTGATCTGGATCAAACGCATTGGGTTTGTCAACGGGGGGTTCTTCTTGCGGATGATCGGTTGGGGGATGTTGGGGCTGCTGCTCTACGGGCTGATTCCGCTTCTGGGGGCCGCGGCGAATGATGGCAGCTTTGCGGAGTTATTGCGCCAGGAGTTGGCCGCGCAGCACGTTTTCCTGACCCGGATGCCGAGGCACTATGCGGTGATCGCCGCGGTGCCCACCCTGCTTCCGCTGCTCTTTGCGGCCATCAGATGGCCGCCGCCCAAGGTCACCGGCGACTTAAGCCCCACTGCGCAAAAGACCTCCAGGGCCTTCTTTCGCATGTTGCACTTTTTGTTTTTAGCCGTGAGTGTGTTGATGTTTTTCGAGGTAAAATTGAGCCTCAGCCCGAGGAATATGGGCATGGGCGTCACGGCGGGAGCGCCGGCATTCCTGAGCTTCTACTATCTGGCGGCGTTGAGCGTGGGCTATTTCAGCGGGTACATTTTGCTGGTGTTTGGGAAGGAAGCAGTCGAGCCCTGGCGCCGGGCCGCCGGGATTCAGCGCGTGATTAATGGGGCGGTGACAGGATTGCTTTGGGTGGCGGCAATCGGGCTGCCGGCGATGTTGTTCTGCAAGAACGTTCCGGTCATCCATGACTTCAACAGTCCCGCGGTCACTCAATTTGCGAAGGAGCTGGCCAAATCGCTGCCGCCCCAGGCTGCCGTAGTGCTGGCGGACGATCCGGCCCTGTTGTATTTGGCCATCGGAGCCAGCCGGAGCCTGGGACTGCCGGACCGATACACTTTTATTGAAAGCCGGGCGCTCCCCCGTGGCGAGTATCTTCGCTATTTGGTGGATCGCCACCCGTTCTTGCGCAAGGAAATCGTCAATGCAGACCGGTTTCCCGAGGAGTTCACGGGCCAGCAGATTGGCGAGCTATTGGCGCATTTGGCGCAGCGGCAGCCGGTCTATTATTTGCATCCCAGTTTTGGCAACTACTTTGAGCGGGTTTGCCTGGCGCCGCACGGGTTGGGCGGCTATTTGCATCCATACCAAACCAACGGGCTGGCGATGCCGGTGTTGACACCTGCGGGAATCGCCACCAACCAGGCGTACTGGCGGGCGCTGGAAAAGGAAACGCTGGCTTCCCTGCCGGAATGGGCGAAAACGAGCGCCGATGCCCGGCGGATCGCCGACTGTTATTCGCAAGCGTTGGATAACTGGGGCACGGAACTGCAAAAGGCCAGCACGGCGTACCGCCTCCCCCTCCTGCTCAAGGACGCAAACGATCAGTTCGCCGAGGCGCTGCGCCTGAATCCCAACAACGTGGTGGCCCGGGTCAACCAGCAATACAACGCGCATTTGCGCGGAGCGCCGCCCGCCGGCGGGCTGATCAGTTCGTCCGATGTGGCGGCCCGATTCTACAACCATTGGGACATTGCGCTGAATGCTTACGGCCCGGCGGACGTGCCGGATTTGGACCTCCAGATCGGCCGGTATTTCGCGGAACGCGGCGCCTACGTTCAGGCGGCTGGATTGTTCCAGCGCTGCCTTGATTTTGCCCCCGACGACCCGGCGGTCGAATTGGACCTGGCCAAGACCTATATAGGACTGGGACAGGTGGACGCAGCCTTGGGTCTGGTGAGAGAAGCGCAGGAACGTCCCTCGGCCAATCCGCTGGAGCTGGCGCGCGTGGAGGCGCTGGCCTATGCCGCAAAGAACGATTTCGCGCGCGCCGATAAACTGCTGACGGAGGAGCACACCAAAAACCCGAAGGATGACAGATTTGACGCAGTGATGGCCGAGATTTACCGGCTGATGGCCTACAGCGTGTTGCACGCCAGCAAAGGGGACCCCGCCAAGGAGAAAAGCGCGGAGCAAGACGCCGCCATCTGGTTCAGGAAAGCGTTGACGGCCCTGGATGACCAGTTGCAATTGCTCAATGCCCTCTCGACCGACGCGCCGGAGATTTCCAACGTGAACCTCCGCAAGGCTGAAATCCAAATGGCCATGAAGGATTACGAAGCCGCCATCGTCACCTTGACTGTCATGGTGCGCCAGGACCCGGCAAAACCGGTTCCGCTTCTCAACCGCGCTTATTGCGAGGCGCAAATCAACCGGCTTGACGCCGCCAAGAATGATTACCATGCCTTGGAGAAGATGATGCCGGAGCCGTGGCAAGCGATTTATTACGGCCTGGTCCAAGTGGCTCAAAAGCAGAACGACAAGGCGGCGGAGATCCACTACGCCAAACTCTACCTCAAGCGCGCCGCGCATAACACGCCGGAGTTTGCCAGCGTAACCCAGCAACTCCACAAGTTGGAAGGGCACTAATCCCCTGTTGGATCACAGGGACGCAGTGGTCCCCGGCGAATTTCAGCGGCGACCTCCGCCCCCGAAATGACCCCCGCCGCCAACGTGCCCGCCAAAACCGCCAACGTGTCCGTATCCGCCTCCGAAATGGCCGAAACCAAAACCAAAGACCACCGGCCCGGCGAAGGGATACCAGGGGTAATAAAACGGATCGTAATAGTAGTATGGATTGTAAACCGGATAACTTGGCGCCGGGACATAAGTGTAAGCGGTCGCCGGCTGCGCCGGGGCGTAGGAGTAGTACTGCGGCGCCGGAGACTGAGCCGCGACTTGGGCCGGCGCGCCGGCATCCTGTGGCGCCTGGGCCTGGGCCGGCACTTGCGAAGGGACACTGGCTGCCATTGCCGTTTGCCGTTGTAATTCGCCAAAACGCCGCATCATTGCCGTGAGCACCGGCGTGGGAACACCTTCCTTCTGCAAGGCAATGATGGCATCGGCGCCCAGGTAGAACGACAATGGCGAGTGGTTGATATAAGTGACCATAATGTCCGCCGAAATGCCGCCGCGGAACATTTTCATCACTTCGCCTACGCCCGAAGGCCAGGCCGGAGCCTGGGTGGCGCCGGGCTGGATTATGGAAGTGTTCTGGGCGCTGGCGACATTCAAGGGAGCGCCGAAGCAGACTGCTGTTGCCGTGATGGCCGCGAGCGCCGTCCGCAATGCTGGATTCTTCATTTTTCAGTTTCTCCTATCTGGTTGACGTGTTGCGGTTGGTTGCCGAGCCGGTGGATGGTGTGCCGCGACCTGGCGTCGCGCCGCCTCTGGGCGTGGTGACGGGAGCGGGGCTGGCGCCTGTCGGCGGGCGGCTGGTGGTTGTGGTGCCAGCAGGCGGGTTGGGTTTGGCAGGCGATGGAGGGTGCGCCAATTCCTGGTGCGCCGCCGCCCGGGTTGCGAAATTGTGACTCTCTTCGGTGTGGCGCATCTCCTCCGCTTTGCGCGCCACCACATCATGGTGCGTGATCGCCGCCATGTGATCGCGACCCAAACCCTCGGCCCGCAAACGCCCGCCCTCCATGCGGTAGCCGGCGTGGAACTGGCTGTGATCGAAGAATTCGCGCGCGCGGACGCGGTCGAAGGCGAATCTGCGGTAATCACCACCCCAAAAATGGTCTGGACCCACGAAGATAAAGGCGTCAAAGCCCAGGCCGAAATCAACCCCCTCCACGACGACCGCCCCATGCCAATAGAGGCCCAGGCCGGCGCGGAATTCCACGCCCCACGGCAGCGGCGCCCACCCCATGCCATCTGCGCCCTCGCGCCAGGCGACCCAGGAGGGCGCCCAATCATAAGCCGGCACCCAGGCCCAGCGCGCTGCGGTAAAGTCGTTTCTGATCCATCGCCCGTAGTGGAAGGCGATGTCGCCCCACGGATAATCGGACTGCCAATACCAGCCGGCGTCGGTGTATTCCCAGTGGCCCGCATCCATGTAAGGCCGCCAGTCGGGGTTGTTGGCTTCCGCCGGAATCCAAGCCGGCCCGATGCCCGGCACGTCAATCCATTGCCCGTAAGGAGTCAAATGGGCTTGGAAATAATCCAGGGTGGGCGTTGCGGGGGGCGCTGCGACCGCGACTGGCTGCGGCGCCAGGGAAGTCAATTGGACGGCTGCCCAATTGGCGAAAGTCGGCCCATCGCGACGGGCCGCCAAAACCACGTTGAAGGGGCCGGCGCCCACCGGCATGGCGTTGAGGGCGCCCAACAACACGCCGGCCGAATCCTGCAAAGAGACGGACCCGATGCCATCGGCCCCGATGGTCATGCTAATGGTATAAGGCAGCCTGGGGATCGGCGCGGGATAGATTTTGTTGCCCAAGGCTGAAATGGGCTGGGCACTGCCGGTCCAGTTGGCCCAAACGCCGTAGTCCGGGGAAGCGCCGCCGCCCAGGGGAATCCTCGCGCCGCCGAAGGGTGTTCTGATGCCGATGCCCTCCCGAGGGCCGCCTGCGCCGCCGAGGTGCGCGGCGACGCTCAACCATTGCCGCAAATCCGGGCTGACCAGATAGACCTCAAAAGGAATGCCTCTCTCGGCCATGCCGGAGACGGTTGCGGTGAAGGTGAATGGCGGGGAATAGGCACCCACAGACTGAATGCCGGTCAATTGACCGGGGCCGTTGACGCCGGACATCTGCATTCCCGCCGGACCGAAGGCAAGCAGAGGCGGCGCGGCGACCGAGCCATTCCACTGGGCCAGGCTTTGCACCAGAGGTGTCTGCATCATCCAGACCGACGGATTCAAGCCGGCGTCGGCGGCGAAATTATCCACCAGTCCCGGCAGCGGGGCCGGGGCGGGGGCTGGCGCATAGGCGGGCGCCGGGGCCGGCAAGTTGGCCTGGGGCGGGGCCGGCGCCGGGGCGATCCCGGACACGGACGCGCCCGCGGCAGCGCCTTTGGTTTGCAACAAGGCGTTCATCACCGCCTGCGAAACACCCTGGCCGCTGAGATAAAGCATATCATCCGCGCTGAGAGAGTAAGATTTGCCGGAGCCCTTGATAAAGGTGAGGATGGTGTCATCAGGCATGCGCGCCTGGGCCAACTTGACGATTTCCTGCAAATCCGGGGACAAATTGGCGGCGGTCGTTTGCGCGTTGGCTGCCGGACCGGCAGTGAACACGATCCAAGCCATGACCCCGGCGGCCAAGACGCCAAAGAGACGAATATTGCAGATGATGATTCGATTTAGTTTCATATTTTGCTTCTTTCCAGATTGCTGTGATGCTTGCGGTCAAATCCCGCCATTGCCCAATACGTTTCGGCAAGACAAATCTTGCGGCAGATTGGTTAAAAATCAATCCACCAATCCGAGCGAAGAAGTGGCGCCCCGGGAGGGATTCGACCCCACGACCAAGTGATTAAGAGTCTGCCCGCCATTGTGGCGCAAGCACCAATTTACGGGGAAGAGTTTGTGTTTTCCCCCGTGAAATGTCAAAGGGAAAGCGTCGCGCGGTCCGCGCGGCCCCGGCGCAAACAAATCCGACTTGTAAAAGAAAGGGACCGAGTTAAGATTCAGCCAGCCATGACAATTACCGAGCTATTACGGACCGAACACGCGGCGTTTAACCCGATTCTCAAAGAAATCGAGACCGCGCTGCCCGGGGTCGCGACATTGGGCGAACTTCGCATACTGATCACCATCATGGCGGGGTTTCTGCATCAACACGGCCAAAAGGAAGAGGAACTTCTTTGCCCGGCGCTGGACCAAATGCGAGGCGCCCGCGGGCAAATGGAAGAGCTGACCCAGGAACACGGCGAACTGGACCAACAAATCCGGGAGGTGGCCAAAAGCATGGATCTGAGCAAAGCGCGGCAACAACTGGGCCAACTCATCGAAGACGTACGCCAACATTTCGAACACGAGGAGCGCGATCTCTTCCCGCTGGCCGAAGAAGTGCTGCAGGCCGACACGTTAGCCGCACTGGGCTGCACGGCCGGACAAACGGCCCGGGTCGCCGGGATTTGACCCGGACTTCGGAGGGCGTGACGGAATTTGCCGGGGGACGGGGGTCGAATGCCGGACCAAGGCCGAAGGGATTTGAGAAGGGGTTTTTCCGCAGCGCGCGTCGGACGGCTTTGCCGCACAGAGGAGAAAGGTGGTGCCCCGGGAGGGATTCGAACCCACGACCAATTGATTAAGAGTCAACTGCTCTGACCAACTGAGCTACCGAGGCCACACGGAGCTTCATAACTGGCACGAGAGAAGCGCAAAGGCAAGAGCATTCGAGCTGAGGGGGCTGATTCAGAGGCGAGGGAGTGAAGGTGAGTTTAACCATTTGAGCTTGAGGAGGATGCGGGGTTTGGAAGGATGTCCGAGGAGATCGGGGCGCGCCGGGAAAGTTTATCAAACGGAGAGGGGTCGCAACACGCAAGGTGCTGGTTACGAACCTGTTGCAACGCGCCGTGAATTGGCGCTGCCGCGCGGAAAGCTGGAAGTTGGTTTGGCACAAGAGAAAATACCTTGATTTACCTTGATTGGGCTTGATTGGGGTGGCTCAAACTGAATTCGGGAGAAGGGGGGATGTTGAAGGCTGAGGAGGGGGGCAAACCACTTTTTTACTTTGACTGGGTTTGACAGGGTTTTACGCTCCTTCGTTAAAACTACGGAGCGCAGGCCCACCTTCGCTTCCTCCTTCGCTTCCTCCTTCGTTAAAGCTACGGAGGACAGGAAAGCTACGGACGAGACGGAGGACAGGAAAGCTACGGCGCGGCAAGCCTGGGTTCCCGGCTTGCCCGGCCATTGGACGGACACTTCGTCTCTCATGTTGTCCATTGAATCATAGTGCAGGCGATTTGTCAAGCTTTTTAATTGATAGGATTGATGATTAACCACGAAGGGAAGCGATTACGGGGCCGGAACGGCATTAAGCACTTGGAGCGCAATGAGTTGCGATGGGCGAGCGGGAAAGGGATGTCAGCGACGAGGGCGTCGCTGACTGCACGCGGGGGCGCGTGCGCTCCCCCACAAAATCCTGCCCAAGGCGTAACCATTTTTCAAATTGAGACACTACCTGGAATGGGCGGGGCTTGATTTTTGATGGGAAACGGCCATATTGGTTGAGCGATGAACTTACGATTACTATTAGGATGTTTAATGTGTCCGATTGCGGTAGTGACGGTTGCGGCCGCCGGGGAGACGAATCAGCCGGCTTTGTCAGAAGGACAGCAAGGCGGCTTTCATCAAAAAATCCCGTGGGGCGTCGGGACCGGAATGGAGGGGACGATAACAAACATCGTGGTGAGCGATGAGCGCATTCATTTTCAACTGACGGGATGGTTCTGGCTGGCCCAGCATCCAGAAGGAGGCACGAACAAGCAGGTCATCAAGGTGGACTGTCGGCGCGGCATCCCGGCCACAGTGAACGAGGCGGATTCGTTCGTGGCAATGACCAGCGATTGGCGCGGTGGTTCGGTGAGGAACGGCAAGGGAAAGCTGTTGAAGCTTTTACAGACGGCGGCGGAACGCGGCAGCGTAGTCAAGTTTGAGTTGGTGAGGCCGAAAATGGATTTTGGAGGGGACCGTGGTTTTAGCCTCGTCGGCGCGGACGTTTGGAGAATCACCGATGAAGATTTGCGCTGACGCTGCCTGACATTTGCCCGTTCAAAGAATGGCCGGCTGGTCGGCGGTCCATTGATTTCTTGACTTTGCTCCTTCTCCACAGATTTGCAAGCGATTTTTCCGGTCCGCCCTTGGTGAGATTGATTATGAACGATGAGGTGGACCCCTAAAATTAGACCACTGGTTAAGCTCGATTTTTGCCGGTTTGCTGTAGATAAGAAAGAGCAGACTTATGAAAGCAAAACGGAAACGACACAGTGC
>Ga0181536_10000308_pt1 | contig 58844 bp, 52 predicted proteins | sample PEATcosm2014_Bin_41_FD_121105 | JGI IMG/M metagenome (GOLD analysis project Ga0181536, IMG submission 121105) | Peatland microbial communities from MTU Mesocosm Facility, Houghton, MI, USA - PEATcosm2014_Bin17_60_metaG | ecosystem: Environmental > Terrestrial > Soil > Wetlands > Peat | place...
GACCCGGCCACCGGGGAGATGGTCCTCTTCGGCGGTGACGGCGCCGGCGCCCTGGCCGACACCTGGACGTGGAACGGGACAACCTGGACCAAGCTCTCCCCGGCCAAGAGCCCCACAGCCCGCGCCGGGGGCTCGATGGCCTACGACCCGGCCACCGGGGAGATGGTCCTGTTCGGCGGTGACGGCGCCGGCGCCCTGGCCGACACCTGGACGTGGAACGGGACCACCTGGACCAAGCTCTCCCCGGCCAAGAGCCCCACAGCCCGCGCCGGGGGCTCGATGGCCTACGACCCGGCCACCGGGGAGATGGTCCTGTTCGGCGGTGACGGCAGTGGCGCCCTGGCCGACACCTGGACCCTGGCTCCCACGATCGCCCCGTCCAAGCCCGCACGACCCTCCGCCACCCCGGGCAACGCCACGGCCACGGTCACCTGGAGCGCACCCACCACAGGCGGGGCGGTCACCGACTACACGGTGACCTCGACCCCGACAGGCAAGACGTGCACCACGACAGGCCTTTCCTGCACCGTCACCGGCTTGAAGAACGGGACGGCCTACACCTTCTCGGTGACGGCGCAGAACGCGAGCGGCACAAGCACACCGTCGACACCGTCGGTCAAGGTGACCCCCACGGGCGTCCCCGCCGAACCCGCCAAGCCCACCGCCGTTCCAGGTGATGGAAGGGCGGCGGTGTCCTGGACGGCCCCCACAGCAGAGGGCCTGGCGATCACGGTGTACACGGTGACCTCGACGCCCACAGGCAAGACCTGCACCACGGCGGCGTCGTCCTGCACGGTCACCGGACTCGACAACGGGACCGGTTACGCATTCACCGTCGTTGCCCACAACGCCGACGGGACAGGCCCGCCCTCGACACCCTCGGCCAAGGTCACTCCTTCGACCGTTCCCGGGAAGCCCGGGAAACCCGCTGCCACCGCGGGTGACGCCACGGCCACGGTCACCTGGGCCGCGGCGGCGACAGACGGGTCGGCGATCACCGAGTACACGGTGACCTCCAGCGGACCCACAGCCAAGACCTGCGCCACCACGGGGCTGTCCTGCACGGTCACGAGCCTGAAGAACGCGACGAGCTACACCTTCACGGTGACGGCCGAGAACGCTGACGGCACCGGCCCGGCGTCGACACCCTCGAATGCCGTCTCGACCGTCGCCCCGTCGGCGGGCTACGACATGGTCGGCTCCGACGGCGGTGTCTTCGTCTTCCCCACCGCTCAGACCGGCGGCTTCTACGGCTCTCTCCCCGGGCTCACAGTCCGCGTCGACGACATCGTCGGCATGGTGCCGACCCTCACCGACCAGGGCTACTTCCTGGTGGGCTCCGACGGTGGGGTCTTCGCCTTCGGGAACGCCCCGTTCCTCGGGTCGCTGCCCGGACTCGGGGTGCACCCGACCCAGCCCATCACCGGCATCGTGGCCGCCGACACAGACAAGGGGTATTTCCTGGTCGGCAGGGACGGCGGGGTGTTCGCCTTCGGCACAGTGCCGTTCCTGGGCTCGTTGCCCGGCAGGGGCATCTCGGTGGACAACATCATCGGGATCGCCTCCACCCCCTCTGGCAACGGCTACTGGCTCGTGGCTGCCAACGGAACGGTCTACGCCTTCGGAGCGGCCAAGAAGTTCGGCACAGCGACCGGGACCTCCTCACCGGTGTCGGCCATCGCCGGGACGCCCACAGGCGGGGGGTACTGGATCACGACGCAGAGCGGCGCCGTCCACGCGTTCGGCAATGCCAAGAGCTTCTCCACACTGCCCGCGCTCCACGTCACCCCGGCGCTCCCGGTGATCGGGGTCGTCCACACCGCGGACACAGGCGGTTATTGGCTGATCGGGGCCGACGGGGGGATCTTCGCCTTCGGCGACGCAGGCTTCGTCGGGTCACTCCCCGGGCTCACAGTCCACGTCACCGACGTCGTGGGGGCGGTGCCGACGACGGGGTGACGGCCACGGTCCCACTCGTCCTCGAGGCCCGCGCTCGCCGACGACCTCGCCCGACCGGTGCCCGAGATCACGAGCCGATCAAGGGCATCCTCGGGCTGCCCTGGGTGTCCAGCGCCGGACGGGGCCGCCGCTCCCAGGTGTCCCGGCAGCTTTCCGAGCAGAACCACAGCTCGTGGCCGAGGCCGTCGATGGCCGACTCCTCGGCCACCAGGGCGGTGAGTGGGATGCCGCAGATCGGGTCGGGCCGGACCACGCCGTCGAGCGGGCGCAGCCCGATGCTCGAGACCGTGAGCGGCCGCTCCAGGCCGCGCACCACGGTCTCCTCGGTGCTGAGCACCGCCCCCCACTTGGGCAGCTCGCCGACGATGGCGTCGGTGGCGAACACCACCCGGCCGGGGGCCAGGTCGCACAGGCGGGCGGCCACGTTGACGGCGTGGCCCATGTAGTCGTCGCCCTCGAGCAGGATCACCCGCCCCGACGAGACACCGCAGCGCACGGCCGAGGGCAGCCGCACGGCCGCCGTGGCGTGCTGGAGCTCCAGGGTCGCCGCCAGGAGCGGCGTGCCGTCGACGGCGACCAGCATGGCCCCGTCGCCCAGCCACTTGGCGATCCGGACCCCCCGGCGCGAGCAGATGTCGCGGACGAGCGCCCGGAACGAGGAGACGACGCCGACCGCCCGCTCGTCGCCCTCGCTCTCGGTGAGGGCGGTGAACCCCGAGAGGTCGATGAAGCCGAAGTTCCGGTGGACCCGCACGCCCCGATGGTGCCACGCCCCGGCACCCCCACCGGTCACCACCGGCCAGGTGGCGGACGGGCCCGACGGGCACCGGCCCGAGACCGCGCCTCCGCGCTCGGGCTCCTCCCCCATCGACTCCCGGGGGGCCCAGTCCCCAGAGAGCAGGCCGGCCGGTCCCCGCCGCCGACTCGACCGTCGACGCCGCACCCCTCCGCCTGGTCTCCCGTGGAACGGCGAGGCCCGGGTGCGGTGGGCCGGCCGTCGACCTCCGACGGCCCTGACCGGACTTCTCGGCCCCTGCGCAACCGTTGGAACCGCTGGTCACCGGGGTGTGTGCCCGTCCGCTGCAGCTCATATGCTCACCACGATCGAGATGGACGACCACGAGGCGAAGGCGAGCGCGCCCGACGACGCGACACCCGGCCGGGCCGTCGTCCAGGGACCGAGGGACCCGGCGTCGGGGACCCCGCCGAGGCGGCCCGGCGGGGTGCGCCGGACGACCTCGGTCGACGGCCGGTGGCCCGAGGGGGGCGGGCTGGTGCTCGTGGCCTGCGGCCGGGACCTGCTCACCGGCCCCGACGGCGGGGCGGCGGCATCCGTCAGCCAGTCGGTGGTCGTCGAGACCGCCCCCGACATGGTGGTCCGCTCGATCGAGGCGACGCCGGCCCTGGTGGCCCTCGACCCGCTGGTCGGCCAGCCCCTGCGGGGCAGCTTCCGCAAGTCGCTCTCGTCCGTGGCCGGGCTGGCCGAGGACCGGGCCAACCTGTTGCACATGCTCCTCGACGACGTGGTGGCCACCGCCCTCATCGCCGGCTACGCCCGCCAGCGGGCGCTCCCCCCCGGCGCGCTGGCCGCCGCCTACGTCGAGCACATGGCCGACATCTGCGCCGGGTGGGCCGCCGACGCCCAGATGCTGGCGGTGGCCCGCTCGAGCGGCCGTGTCCCCCTGGTGGTCGGGCCGCCGGCCCCCGTCCTCGAGGACCCCGGTGACCCGCTGGCCTGGCACGAGCTCCCGCCGATCGCCCCCGGCGTGGTGCGCCGGCGGCGGCGGACCGACGTCACCTTGGGCCCCTCGGCGACAACGGCCGTGGTCGACGCCATGTTCCGCGATGCCTACCAGGAGCCCGACGGCACCCTGTCGGTGCTCCACGAGTACTCGGTCACGGCCAGGGTCGAGCGGACGAGCGGCCGGCTGGCCGCGGTCCGGGCCGAGCCCCGGGTGCTGCCGGCCGCCGAGTGCCCGGCGGCCGCGTCCTCGGCCGCCCGCATGGTCGGGGCCCCCCTGGCCGACCTGCGCCAGCTGGTCCGCCGGGACCTGGTGGGCACGACCACCTGCACCCACCTGAACGACGAGCTGCGGAGCCTGGCCGACCTCCCGGCCCTCCTGCGCTGGGCCGGGAGCAAGGGGGTCGGACCCGCGGGCCCGGGAGGCTGAGGGCGGTGGGGATCGAGGACGAGATCCGCCGCTACTGGGACGCCGACGCCGCCACCTACGACGACTCGGCCCAGCACCGCCCGACGGACCCGCAGGTCCAGGCGGCCTGGGCGGCGACCCTGGCCCGGCTCCTCCCCCCGGCCCCGGCCGCCGTGCTCGACTGCGGGGCCGGGACCGGGTTCCTCTCCCTCATCGCCGCCCGCCTCGGCCATCGGGTGACGGCCCTCGACTGCTCGGAGAAGATGCTCGAGCGGCTCCGGCGCGCCGCCTCGGCCGAAGGGTTCGCCGTCACCGTGGTGGTCGGTCCGGCCGACGACCCGCCGACGGGGTTCGACGCCGTCATGGAGCGCCACCTCCTGTGGACCCTGCCCGACCCCGCAAGCGCCCTGGCCGCCTGGCGGGCGGCGGCACCCTCGGGGCGGCTGGTCGTGGTCGAGAGCCTCTGGGGCGCCGCCGGCCCCGCCGAGCGGGCCCGCTCGGGCGGCCAGCGGGCGCTGGCGCGGCTGCGCCGGGCGGCCCCCCACCACCACGCCGACTACCCGGCAGAGCTCCGGGCCGCCCTGCCGCTCGGCCGCGGCACTCCGCCGACGGACCTCTGCCGGCTGGCCGAGGGGGCGGGCTGGGGCGACCCCGGGGTGGAGCGGCTGCGGGCGGTGGAGCGGGCCGAGCGCCGGGCGCTCCCGCTGCCCGAGCGGGCGGTGGGGGTGACCCCCCGCTTCGTCGTCACCGCCCGGTAGCGGTGCCCCTCACCCGACGGCGCCGTCGATCGCCTGGCGCAAGAGGTCGGCGTGGCCGTTGTGGCGTGCGTACTCCTCGATCATGTGCACCAGGATCCAGCGCAGCGAGACCTCGACGCCGCGCCACCGGCCCTCGGCGGGCCGCTCGAGCGGGCCGGCCGCAGCCTGGATCTCCCGGGAACGCTCGCAGTCGGCCGAGAAGGCCGCCAGCCCCTCGGCCGCGTTGTCGGCGGCGGCGCCGTCGAAGTCGCCGTCGCGGTCCTCCTTGGTGCAGTAGCGGTCGACGACCCGCTCGCCCAGGAGGACCCGGGAGAACCAGTGGCGCTCGACCTCGCTCATGTGGCGCACCAGCCCGAGGAGCGAGAGGGTGGACGGCGGGACCGACCGGGTGGCCAGCGCCTCGGGGCCGAGCCCCTGGCACTTGGCGAGCAGCGTGGCCCGGTGGAAGTCGAGCCAGCCCTCGAGCATCGCTCGCTCGGGGGCCACGAAGGGGGGGACGGGGACCTCGGGGGCGGCGTCGGCCATCCGACATTGTCGCGCCCGGGACCCGGTCCCGCCCGGACGCCGGGACGCCCCCGGGGCCGGCCGGGACTTGGGTCGGTAAGGTGGGGGAAACGGCAGACGGAGGGCGAGCAGATGGCCGAGGGCTACGACACCGCCATGGATCTCCTCAACGACTCGGCCGCGGCCCTCGAGGCCGCGGCCGCCGCCTGCGAGGACGAGGCGGACGCCGAGCGCCTGGCCTCCTTGGCCGGGCGCATCCGGCGCTACCTGGCCACCAGCCGGCCCACCACCACCCTCGGGATGCCCAGGATCACCACGGGCGCCACCGAGCTGACCGAGACCCAGGTGATCCGGCGCACCGAGAGCAACCAGTACGGGCACGTCCGCATCGTGCCTGAGTAGCCTCGGCCCGATGGAGATCGCGACCCGTCCCGACACGCTCCTGCCCGACCCCGAGCCGCGGCCGGTCCGCTACACCGTGATCTCGGTCGACGACCACCTCGTCGAGCCGCCCGACATGTTCGAGGGCCGGATGCCCGCCCACCTCGCCGACCGGGCCCCCCGGGTGGTCGAGACCCGCCAGGGCCACCAGCTCTGGGAGTTCGACGGCCAGCGCTACACCCAGGTGGGGATGAACGCCGTGGCCGGGCGGCGGCCCGAGGCGGTGACCCTGGAGCCCACCCGCTTCGAGGACATGCGGCGGGGCTGCTTCGACATCGACGCCCGCATCGCCGACATGGACCTGAACGGGGTGTGGGCCTCGCTCAACTTCCCCTCCCAGATCACCGGGTTCAGCGGGCGGGTCTTCTCGGGCGCCTCCGACCCCGAGCTCGGCCTCGCCGTCACCCGGGCCTTCAACGACTGGGTCTACGAGGCGTGGTGGCAGCCCTACCCCGAGCGGATCATCCCCTGCGGCATCACCTTCCTCGCCGACCCCGAGGCGGGGGCGGCCGAGATCCGGCGCAACGCCGAGCGGGGGTTCCGCTCGGTGACCCTGCCCGAGCGCCCCCACCGCATCGGCCTGCCCAGCATCTTCTCGGGCTACTGGGACCCCATCGTCGCCGCCTGTGCGGAGACCGGGACGGTGATCTCGCTCCACGTGGGCTCCTCGGGCATGCCCGACCTGCCCGAGGACGGGCCGCTGGTCCAGCTGGGCGCCACCCTGTTCGGGCAGATGTCGCTCACCTCGTGCGCCGAGTGGCTCTGGTCGGGGCTCCCGGTCCGCTTCCCCGACGTGGCCATCGCCATGAGCGAGGGCGGCATCGGGTGGGTGGCCATGCTGCTCGACCGGCTGGAGAACGCGGTCGACCGCTCCGGCTACGGCCGCGACTACTCGACGGCGGGGCCGGCGGGTGCCGGGCTGCGCCCGGCCGACGTGCTGCGTCGCAACTTCTGGTTCTGCACCATCGACGACCCCTCCACCATCGGGACCCGCCACGCCATCGGCATCGACCACATCATGGTGGAGGTCGATTACCCCCACGGCGACTCCACCTGGCCCGACACCCAGGACGTGATCGAGCGGGCCTGGGGCCACCTGCCGGTCGACGACCTGCGCAAGCTGACCCACGAGAACGCCGCCCGCCTCTTCCGCTGGCCGCTGCCCGAGGTCTGCCGGCCGTAGGGGGCGGGGCCCGTCCGGGTAGTGTCGTCGCGCCCGGCGCGACGGCCCGGGGGCGATCGAGGGAGGCGGGGCGATCAACAGCGGCGGTCCGCTCGACGGCGTGCGGGTGCTCGACCTGACGAGGGTGCTCGCCGGGCCGTTCGCCACGCTGCTCCTGGCCGACCTCGGCGCAGAGGTCTGGAAGGTCGAGCACCCCCAAGGCGGGGACACCACCCGCGCCATCCCGCCGCTCGCCCACGGGGAGAGCCACTACTTCTGCTCGATCAACCGCAACAAAGAGAGCGTCGCCGTCGACCTGAAGGACCCCCGGGGCGCCGCGCTGGCCCTCGGTCTCGCCGAGCGGGCCGACGTGGTGGTGGAGAACTTCCGGCCCGGGGTGGCCGAGCGCCTCGGCCTCGACTACCCCGGGGTGCGCGCCGTCAACCCCCGCATCGTCTACTGCTCGATCTCGGCGTTCGGGCAGACCGGCCCCTACGCCGAGCGGATCGCCTTCGACGTCGCCGTGCAGGCGCTCTCGGGGATCATGAGCCTGACCGGCGAGCCCGACGGCGCCCCGGTGCGCGCCGGGGTGCCGGTGGCCGACCTCACCGCGGGGCTCATGGGCGTGGTGGGGATCCTGGCCGCGCTGGTCGAGCGGGACCGCAGCGGCGAGGGGCAGTACGTCGACACCGCCATGCTCGACTCGATGATTGGCATGCTCACCTACCTGGCCGGCCGCTGGTTCATGACCGGCGAGGAGGTCGGCCGGGTGGGGTCGGGCCACCCCGGCGTCGTCCCCTACGGCGCCTACCCGACGGCCGACGGGTCGATCGTCCTCGCCACCCTCTACGAGATCTACTGGCCGGTCCTGTGCACGGCCATCGGGCGCGAGGACCTGGCCGCCGACCCCCGCCTCGTCACCAATGACCAGCGGCTCGCCCGGCGCCACGAGGTCGACGAGGCGCTGTCGGCGACGTTCCGCACCCGGCCCACCGCCTGGTGGGAGGAGCGCCTCTCGGCCGTCGACATCCCCCACGCCCCGATCCTCACCGTCGGCCAGGCCCTCCGCCACCCCCAGGTCGACGCCCGCGGGCTCGTGCACCGGGTCGACCACCCTCGGCTCGGGCCGACCGAGGTCGTCGGCCCCACGCTGGCCTTCTCCCGCTCCCCCGCCCCCGACCCGATCGCCGCACCGCTCCTCGGCCAGCACACGGCGTCGGTGCTCAGCGGCGTGCTGGGCCTCCCGAAAGAGGAGATCGACCGGCTGGCGGCGACCGGGGTGCTGCGCACCGTGCCGCCCGCCGGGCCCGGCCGCTGAGCGCACCGCGCCCCGGGTGACGGCCCCTGGCGCGCCGGCCCCGACGGCGGCCGGGCGCCCGTCTCGCCCCCACGAGCCGTCCTGGAACTCGACCCTTAGCGCATCCGCTAAGATGTCATCATGCCATCGGAGTCCGGGCGCGCCGAGCTCGCGGGCACCCTCGTCCGGTCGGCCCGCCTGCGGGCCGGCCTGTCACAGGCCGCGCTGGCGGCCCGCTCGCAGATTCCGGCCTCGGTCCTCTCCGCCATCGAGCGTGGGCGACGCCAGCCCACCGTGCCGACCCTCGACCGGATCCTCCGCTCGTGCGGGTACACGGTCGGGCTGACCGTCGACGAGACCGTCCCGGTGGACTGGTCGCGCGCCGCGCCCGAGCGCCACGCAGCGGTCCTGGTGGACCTGCTGGGTGTGGTGGACATGCTCCCGCCCCGGCCCCACCCGGCCCCGACGGTGGTCCGTCTGGACGCCACCCGCCGTGCCGGCTGAGGTCGCCCTGGCGTCGAAGATCGCCAGGATCGACGCCGCACTCGACGAGGCGCAGGTCCCCCACGCCTTCGGGGGGGCCCTGGCCCTCGCCTACTACGCCGAGCCGCGGGCCACCCACGACATCGACATCAACGTCTTCGTGGCCCCGAGCGATGGGGAACGGGTCCGCCGCACCCTCGGGGTAGCCGCCGGGAGCGACGTCACCCTCGACGCGGCGGCCGTCGCACGCGACGGGCAGGGCCGCGCCTGGTGGGGCACGACGCCCATCGACCTGTTCTTCGCCTGCCACCCGATCCACGACGCCATGCGCCACGGCGCGCGGCGCGTGCCGTTCGCCGACGGCACGATCCCGATCCTCTCCCCCGAGCACCTGGTCGTCTGCAAGGCGGTCTTCGACCGGCCGCAGGACTGGGTGGACATCGACGCCGTGCTGGCGACCGGGACGGCCCTCGACGCCGGGTCCTGCCTCACCTGGCTCGGCCGGATCGTGGGCGAGGACGACCCCCGCCTCGCCCGGCTGGCGGACGACCTCGGGCACCAGGCGCGCTCACCCGGGCCGACGCCACCACGACGGAAGGGCGCCGGGCCGCCAGTCCCTGACTAGCGCGGCGGATCGAGCGCCTCGGGGATGGCGTTGGCGGCCATGACCCCCGACAGCCACCGGGCCGATCCCTTGGGCGTGCGGACGAAGGTGTCGCGGTCGACAGCGACCAGGCCGAAGGTGGGGGTGTAGCCGAACGCCCACTCGAAGTTGTCGAGCAGCGACCAGTAGGTGTACCCGGTGACGCCGATGCCGTCGGCCAGGCAGTCGTGCACCGAGCGCAGCGCGGCGTGGACGAAGCGGATGCGCTCGGCATCGTCGGTGGTGGCGATGCCGTTCTCGGTGACCATGACCGGGGTGCGGCCACCGGTGCGGGCCCAGGCCCGCCGGACGCAGGCGCCGAGCGCCTCGGGCCAGTACTCGTAGCCCATGGTCGGGATGACCCGAACCCCGGGCTGCGGGCCGATCCAGCCGCCGGGCCCCATGACCATCCGGGAGTAGACCTGCACCCCCACGAAGTCGTCACCCTCGGTCGCGTCCAAGAAGACGTCTTCGCTCCCCTCGGCCCTGGCGGCCTGCTCCTCGCCGCCGGGCGCGGCCTGGTAGTCCATCATGCTCACGGTCAGTCCGACCTGGGCGGAGGGGGCGGCGCTGCGGACCGCGTCGACCGCCAGGCGGTGGGCGGCGACCAGGTTGGCGACGGCGGTGTCGTGCCCGGCCTGGTCCTCGACCGCCCCCGGGGGGAAGACGCCCAGGAGGTACCCCATGACGGCGACCACGTTGGGCTCGTTGAGGGTGCAGAACCGCCCGACGACGTCCCCGAGGCGCTCGGCGACGCGAGAAGCCATCTCGGCGAGGCGCGCCGGCGTGTCGGCGGACGTCCACCCGCCGAGGGCGGCGATCCAGGACGGGTTGGTGAAGTGGTGGAGCGTGACCGTCGGGCGCACCCCGGCCGCCAGCAGGCCGTCGCAGAGCCGGGCGTAGTTGTCGAGGGCGGCCGTCGACCACTCGCCGGGGGCGGGCTGCAGACGACTCCACTCGACGGAGAACCGGTAGCTGTCGAACCCGAGCTCGCCGAGGACGGCGACGTCCTCGCCCCAGCGCAGCCACGAGTCGCAGGCGTCCGCGCTCGACTCGACGCAGGGCGTGCCCGGGGCGTGCTCGAAGGCCCACCAGTCGTTGCCGACGTTCCCCCCCTCGATCTGGTGCGCCGCGGTGGCGGTCGCCCACTCGAAGCCGTCGGGAAAGCGCAGGATGTCCACCTCGACGTACCCCCCCGGGACTCTGGATCCCGAACGCAGACGCCGGTGCCGGACGGTCCGCGGCGTGCGCCGACCGCCTGCACCTTGAAGGCGACACACTACGCAGACCCAAGGCCCGGTCGCCACCGTGGGCGCGCCCTGCGGCCCTCGCCCGGTTCCCGGCGGGCGGTCAGAGGGCGGGGGCAAGGGACACGCTCGTTGACGACCCCCGGTCGCCGGATCGGTTCCCTCCTCCTGCCCCAGCGACCCGGGGCGATCGGGGGAGGCGGTGACCCTCGCGGTCAGCCCAGGCGCTCGATCACCGTGGCGTTGGCCTGGCCGCCACCCTCGCACATGGTCTGGAAGCCGTAGCGGCCGCCGGTCGCCTCCAGCTGGTTCAACACGGTGGCGGCGATGCGCACCCCGCTCGCCCCGAGCGGGTGGCCGATGGCCACGGCCCCGCCCCGGGGGTTGTAGCGCTCGGGGTCGGGGGCGAAGGCCCGTTGCCACATGAGGGCGATGGAGGCGAAGGCCTCGTTGCACTCCATGGCGTCGAAGTCGTCGATCTTCATGCCCGAGCGCTCGAGCAGCTTCTCGGTGGCCGGCACCGGGGCCGACAGCACGATGGCCGCGTCGTCGGCGGCCACGGCGAAGTGGGCGAAGCGGGCCCGGATCGGCAGGCCGAGCCGCTCGGCCACCGACCGCTCGGCGATGAGCATGGCGCTGGCGCCGTCGGTGGTCTGCGACGAGTTGCCGGCGGTGATGTCGGGAGCGGTGTCGGGCTCCCAGCTCTGGGCGGGGGCCAGGGCGGCCAGCGACTCCATGGTGCCGCCCCGGCGGATCCCCTCGTCGGCCTCGAGCCGCTCCCCGGTGAACGTGCCGTCCTCGGCCTTGATGGGCACGGGGACCGCCTCCTTGGCGAAGTGGCCCGAGTCCCAGGCCTCGGCCGCCCGCCGGTGGCTCTCCAGCGAGAAGGCGTCCATGTCTTCTCGGCTTATCCCCCACCGGTCGGCCAGCAGCTGGGCCACCCGGAACTGGGCCCACAGCCGCCCGTCGATGGCGGACAGGAACGACGGCGGGAAGGGCCCGGTGCCGCCCCTGGCGTTGGAGCCCAGGGGGACGCGGCTCATGACCTCGACCCCGCACGCCACCACCAGGTCGTAGTGGCCGGCCACCACCCCGGCCGCCCCGAAGTGCATGGCCTGCTGGGAGGAGCCGCACTGGCGGTCCACCGTGGTGGCCGGGACGTGCTGGGGCAGCCCGGCCGCCACCCAGGCGTTGCGGGCGACGTTGGTGGACTGCTCCCCGACCTGGCTGACGCACCCCCCGATCACGTCGTCGACCCGGCCCGGGTCGACCCCGGTCCGCTCCACCAGCGTGTTGAGGGCGAACCCCAAGAGGTCGGCCGGGTGCCAGTGGGCGAGCGCCCCCTTGCGCCTGCCGAAGGTGGTCCGCAGCACGTCGACGATCACCGCTTCCCGGGTCATGGCTCGTCCTCTCGCTCGTCGGCCGGCGCCGCGCCGCCCGTGCCCTTGTGGCGTCCCCGGCCCCGGCGGAACCGCGGCAGCTTCTTCCACTCCACCTCGTACCGGGCCACCTCCACCTGCGCCGCCGCCCCCATCAGCGCCGTGCGATCGCCCCGGGCGGCCAGCACCTTCTCGACCTCGGACCGGGCGTGGTCGGCCGGTCCGTCGAAGTCGACGCTACCGTGCTCCAAGATGACCGCCCGCTCGGCCAGGGCCAGGGCCCGGTCGACCTGCTGCTCGACCACCAACAGGGCGGTGCCGGCGCGGTTGATCTCCCGCAGGCCGTCGTAGACGGCGTCGATGACCACCGGGGCGAGGCCGAGCGAGAGCTCGTCGGCCATCAACAGGCGCGGCGGCACGACCAGCACCTTGGCCAGGGAGAGGAGCCGCTGCTGGCCGCCCGAGAGGGTGCCGCCCCGCTGCTTGCGCCGCTCGCCGAGGACCGGGAAGGCCTCGTAGGCGCGGGCCAGCGACCCGGCCACCGCCTTGCGCCCAGCCCGCTGGCGGAAGGCCAGGACGAGGTTCTCCTCCACCGTCAGGTTGGCGAAGATGCCCCGCCCCTCGGGCACGTGGGCCATGCCGGCCCGGGCGATCTTGTAGGCCGGCTGGCCGGTCATGTCGTGGCCGCCGATGCGGATCGACCCCGAGGTGACCGGCAGGAGGCCCGAGACCACCCGGGCGACGGTCGACTTGCCGGCGCCGTTGGACCCCAACAGGGCCACGATCCCCCCGGCGGGGACGGTGAAGCTGACGTCGAACAGGGCCCGGTAGGGGCCGTAGGCGGCGCTCACGTGGACGAGCTCGAGCGCCGGCGGCTCGGCGGCCCCCGGCCGGGTCGGTGCGGCGGTCGCCGCCTCGGTGGTCACGTCGACACCCCGAGGTAGGCGTGGCGCACCTCGGGGTCGGCCATGACCTCGTCGAACGTCCCCTGGGCGATCACCCGCCCGAGGTCCATCACGATGGCCCGGTCGACGACCTCGCCGACCATGCCGAGGTCGTGCTCGACCAACAAGACGGCCATCCCCTGCTCGCTCTGCAGCGTCCGCAGCACCCCGGCCAGCTCCGCGGTCTCGTAGACGTCGAGTCCCGAGGAGGGCTCGTCGGCCATGAGGATCCTCGGCTCGCCGACCAGGGCCCGGGCCAGCTCGACCAGCCGGCACATCCCCAGGCCGAGGGCGGCCACCGGGGTGTTGGCGATGGCGGTCAGCCCGACCAGCTCCAGCACCTCGTCGACGTGTCGGACCTCTTCGGGACGCGGGCCGCTCCGGTTGAGCAGGTCCTTCCACAGCCGGCCGTCGCCCCGCCGGGCCCGCTCGGCCACCATCAGGTGGTCGCGCACGGTCAGGTCGGGGAAGACCTCGATCCGCTGGTAGGTCCGGCCGATCCCCAGCCGGGCCCGGCGGTAGGTGGGCAGGTGGCCCAGCTCGGTCCCGTCGAGCTCGATCGACCCCTCGTCGGGGCGGAGCTGGCCGCAGATGCAGTTGAAGACCGTCGTCTTGCCGGCGCCGTTGGGCCCCACCAGCCCCACGCTCTCGCCCCGCTCGATGACGAAGGTGACGTCGCTGACCGCCTTGATCCCGCCGAACCCCTTGGACAGCCCCCGGACCTCGAGCAGCGGGGTCGGATCGCCCAAGAGCGACCGCCCGTCGCCCACCGTCGAGCGGCGGGGGGCGCTGAGCCCGTTGTGCCCGAGGCGGATCCGGCCGAGCACCCCGGGCCGCTCAACCACGGTCGCCGCCCCCGTCGAGCAGCGGCTCGGGACCGCCGACGTGCGCCGAGGCCCCCACCGGCTCTGGGCGCGTCTGGAGGAAGAGCCGCTCGAAACGGAGCGTCCAGCGGGTCTTCTGGTACTCGAGCACGCCCTCGGGGTGGAGGGAGTAGGTGAGGGCGCCGAAGGCGAAGAGGACCACCGTCAGCCCCTGGAACCGCTCGGGGGCGTATGTGAGGAGCTGCTGGATGACGACGAAGCCGATGCCGCCCTGGATGGCGCCCTCGACCGTCGAGACCCCGGTGGTCACCACGATGACCACGAAGACCAGGGAGTACTCGTAGTTGAACTGGGCCGGGTTGACGCTGGTCTGCTGGAGGGTGAGCAGGGTGCCCCCGATGCCGGCCACCGCCCCCGACAGGGCGAAGACCAGCACCCGCTGCCAGGACAGGTTGATGCCCACCCCCGCCGCGCCGGTCTCGCTGCCCCGCATGGCCGACAGGTAGCGCCCGACGGTGCCCCTGCGCACCAAGAGCACGCCGACGGTGCACACCAAGAGCACCAGCATCGACAGGATGAACAGCGGGTGGCCCGAGGGGTCGAAGAAGTTGATCGACCCGAACCACCGGCGCTGCAGCCGGAGCCCACCTGTCCCGTTGCTCACCGCCTTCTGGGTGAAGACGGCGCTGTCGAAGAGCAAGGCCGCCGCCAGGGTCATGAGGGCCAGCCCCAGACCTTTCAGCCGCAGTGACCCCAGCGCCAGCACCACCGCCACGGCCGCCGCCGCCGCCGCCCCGACCAGCCCGCCCACCAAGATGTTGAGCCCCAGGTGGTTGGCCAGCTGCCCTGCGGTGAAGGCACCCACCCCGGCCAGGGTGGCCTGGGCCAGGGAGAGCTGCCCGCCCATCCCGGTGATGAGGGTGATGGAGAGGAAGATCGTGGAGAAGGCCAGCCCGGCGTTGAACACGTTCTCCCAGGTCTTGGGCATCCAGGTCAGCATCGAGACCACGAAGGCCGCCAGGAGCACGTACCACATGGTCTTGATGATCCGGTCGAACTGAGGGGAGCGGGCGGCCGCCGCGGTGGGCGGGGTCGGGGGGTCCACCGAGGCCAGCGGGTCCTTGGACTCCTCCAGCGAGCGCAGCCCGGGCACGAACAGGAGCGCCCCCACCAGGACGATGAACGGCAGCGAGGGCAGGATGGCCGAGTGCCAGACGCTGTTGGGTGTGAGGTAGCCCTGGGCGGTGAGGCTGACCACGCCGATGGCCACGGCCACCCCGGCGGCGATGGGCATCGAGCGGAGCACGCCCCAGGCGGCGGCGGCGATGGCCGCCACCATCAAGGTGATGTAGCTCTGGGGCTCGAGGATCGTGTTGAGCGGCGAGGCGGCGAACAGCACCCCCACCAGGCCGGCCATGAGCCCGGAGACGGCCCAGGCGGTGGCCACCACCCCGCCGGCGTTCACCCCGTCGAGCTGGACCAGCCGGCGGCTCTCCACCGCCCCCCGCATGCGCAGGCCGAGCGGCGTGAACCGCATCATGATCACCAGCCCGATCAAGAGCACCACGGTGAAGATGACCGTGCTGCAGTCGAACCCTGTGATCGGCAGCCCCGAGATGCCGAACAGGTGGAAGTAGAATGTCGAGGAGAAGCCGAGGCTCGGGGTGGCGGTGAGGTTCCCGTTGCCGAAGATGACCGGGAGCACCGTCGGGATGCCGACCAGAAGGCTCAGCCCGGTCACCACCTTGGCCGTGCTGTTGGTGCTCGGGATGTGCCGGAACAAGAAGCGGTCGAAGGCCAGCCCCAGCCCGGGCCCCACCACCACCACGGCCAGGACGAAGGCCACCCACAGCGGCAGGTGCTGGTTCTCGATCAGCCAGGCGAAGAGGAAGGCCGAGGTGTAGGCCTGGGCGCCGTAGGCGAAGTTGAAGACCCCGGTGGCCTGGTAGGTGAGGACCAGGCCGACGGCGAAGACGGCGTAGGCGCAGCCATAGGGCACGCCGGGGATCGCGAAGCCGAAGAACTGCTCCACCCTCGCGCCCTACCGCCCCGGTCCTGCCTACCGCTCAGCCCACCGCCGGCCCGGGCGTGCCCGGCCGGGTGGCCACCGGTGTGGGGTGCTTCGGGTCTTCGGTGAAGCAGTCGAAGACCTGCTTGCCCGTGCCCAGGACCGGCACCAGCACCGTGCCCTTCGCTTGCACGAAGGCACTGCAGAACGGCGGCGTCACCAGGGTGTGTGTCCTCGTCCAGTTCATCGGCGTGTACAGGCCGCCGGCCGTGAAGGCGGTCAGCTCGTTGGTCGCCTTGACCAGGTTCGCCTGGGTGAGGTCCTTGCCGGCCGCCTTGATCCCGGCGACCAGGAGGGCGCCCGCCTCCCAGCCCTGGAGGGCCACGTTGTCGCCCTCTTCGGCCGGCTCGTACTTCTTCATGGCCGAGATGTACGCCTTCAGCCCCGGGTAGGTGCCCGGGAACTTTGTGTTGGCGTCCAGCGGCACGTTGCCCTCGCTGAAGTAGACGCCCTGCATCAGGCTCGAGTCCTTGTCGATCACCGACTGGTTCGGGATTGTCAGCCAGAGCTGCTGGACCTTCAGGCCGTACTCCTTCACTTCCCGGGAGAGCGAGACGTTGCCGTCGACTGTCATGCAGCTCATGATGAAGTCGGTCCCCGCCGACTGCATCCGCTGGACGTCGGGGGTGAGGGCGGGGTTGAGCGGTGTGAGCTTCAGGTCGGTGTAGCTCACGTTGTCACCGTCCTTGGTCAGCACGGTGTCGACCGTCTGGCAGGCGTCGGCCGAGCTGGACACGCCGTAGGCGAGGATCGCCACCGACTTGGACTTCTCCTTGTGCACCAGGTAGGCGATGGCCGGGACGATGGTCTTGTATGTCTGGGTCGAGCCGCCGGCAGCGAAGAGGTTCGGCGCCTTTGTCCAGTCGCCGGTGACGTTGTAGCCGTAGGTCGGGGTGCACGTGGCGACGAAGTAGGTCGGGCTGAACCAGTACGACGAGGCGATGACGGCGAAGGCGTGGTCCTGGTCGATGGCCGTGTGGGTGAGCGTCTCGAACCGACTGCCTGTCCCCTGGTCGTTCAGGTTGTCGGCGAGGACGATCTTGCGTCCGTCGACCCCGCCGTGGGCGTCGACTGTGTCGAAGTAGGCCTGGGCGCCGGGGACGAGGGCCGAGAAGCCCGAGGAGATGGCGCCGGTGAGGGTGGAGATGCCGGCCACGCTGATCTGCTTGGCGGTGACGCCGGGTGCCCCGGTGCCGGTCCCGGGCGCACACTGCAGTGAGGACGCCGGCGACTTGATCCCGGATGTCGCGGCGGCGCCGGCGGGCCCGCCGCCCACGGCGATCGGTCCGGCAATCGTCGCCAGTGCGGTCACCGCCGTCGCCGTGCACAAGAGGGCCCGACCGCCCCAGTCACGTCGAAATAGCATGCCGCCCCCTTCGCTCGATCACCGCCTGCCCAGGCCAGCGGCACGCTGCGGTGCCCCCCGGTGGTGGGTCCGGACGTTAGTCCAACCGCGATGCACCGTCCACGCGATCCTACTTCGGCCGCACGCCCCTCCAACGGGCCTCCGACCGGCCGCCGACGGCCCGGGCCTAGCCCAAGAACAGCCGCTGGCGGTCGTACTCGCGCAGCGCCAGCACCTCGTCCATGGAGACCGGGACCAGCTCCTCCACCTGGCGGGCGACGTCGGGGGCCCAGCCGCACGACCCCACCAAGGCGCCCACCCGCTCGGCCAGCGTCCCCTCCCCCGCCGGCACCGCCGCCACCCGCAGGACGCCGTCGTGGCGGCGCAGGACGCCGCGATCGGTGACCAGGCTGGTCACCCGGTCCCCGGGCGAGGTCACGTAGGCCACCTCGGCCGGGAGCCGCTCGGGGCGGGCCAGGGTGACCACCACGCAGGCGGCCGCCCGGCTGGCTACGTCGTTGGCCCCGCCCGACCCGACCAGGAAGCGGTTGCCGGCCAAGAGGGTGGAGTTGAGGTTCCCGTGGCGGTCGACCTCGGCCGCCCCGAGGCAGCCCACCACCTTGGTCCCCGGCCCCCCCACCACCATGCCCAGCACGGTGGAGGCGTCGGAGAGCAGCGGCGTCGCCGGGAAGACCCGGTGGTTGAAGATGTAGGGGTCGGCCGGGGTGGGGCGGTAGCCGAAGAGGCCCAGCTCGGCGGTGAGCTCGACCCGCCGCCCGGCGGCCCGGGCCCGGGCGACTGCCACCCAGGCGGCCAGGTTGGCCACGCCGGCGCCGGCCAGCACGGCGTCGGCGCCGACCCGGGCGACGGTGGCCACGACCTCCCGGGCGCCCAGGGCGGCCGCCACCTCCCAGCTGCTCATGTCGGGGTCGGTCGGCACCGGGTGTTGCGCCGCGTCCTGTTGCCAGCTCATCGGGTCCGTCCTCGCCGACAGGCGGGCCAGCCGGTCGGCGCCCAGCACCTCGAGGTAGGCCTGGTGGTCGGGGGGGTCGAGGGCGTAGGTGCGGGCGAAGGCGGCGAAGTCGCCCCGGGCTGCCTCGGCGGCCGCCACCCAGAACTCGATGTCCTCCCCGTACCCGGCCACCGGCAGCCCCGGGGCGTAGCACCCGCCGGGGTGGGCCCCGAAGGGGGCCTCGACCACGGCGAGGACCCGGTGGGCCGGGATCCGCACCCGGTGGCCCAGCCCGTCGAGGTCGTCGACCACCCGCTCCACCGTGGCCACCACCCCCCGCCGGGCCGCCCAGGCGCCCCACACCCCCTCCAAGAGCGGCTCGGAGAGGGCCAGGTTGCCGTGGCGGTCCGAGGCGGCGGCGTGGAGGAGGGCGACGTCGGGGGCGAGCGGGGAGACCAGGCCGATCTGTGCGCCGTCCCCGCCGAAGGGCGAGGGGAGGGTGGCGAACCCCTCGTTGGCGGCCATCGAGGAGCCGGCCAGGGACCCGGTGACCAACCCCGGCAGCCCGCGGGCGGCGGCCTCGAGCCGCTGGGCCAGGGTGAGGATCGACCAGTGCTCGACCGAGACGGCCCCGGACTCATAGGCGCGCCGGAAGAGAGGGTTGGGGTTGTAGGTGGGGAAGCTGTTGCCCGAGTAGGCGGTGACCACCTGCCGCAGCAGGCCGCCCTCGAAGAAGAGGGCGCCGAGCGCCCCGAGGCTGGTCATGACCAGGGTGAACCCGGGGTCGGTGCCCCAGAACTGGCGGGCCAGCTCGCGGGCGGCGGCCGTCCAGCGGCTGTGGCCCAGCATGACGTGGACCGTGTCGCCCGGCCGGACGTTGTCGGCCACGGCGTCGGCGAGCGTGCACCCGACGGCCGTCACGGCCGCCCCGCCTCTCCCGGTGTGCCCATCAGGCGCAGGATAGACACCGGGCCGGCCGCTCAGATGCCGAGGCGACCGATGGTGAGCCCGGCGAAGAACCCGCCGTCGTTGTAGACGTTGGCGCCGGTCATGTAGGAGGCGGCGTCGCTGTTCAAGAAGACGAGCAGGTGCGCCTGCTCGGCCGGGGTGGAGTTGCGGCCGTGGAGGGGCTTGGGGAAGGCGTCCATGAACTCGGCGCCCATGTAGTCGACGAAGGAGGGCATCATCGGCGTGTCGGTCGGCCCCGGGCTGGTGCAGTTGACCCGGATCCCCTTCGGCGCCAGGTCGATGGCGGCGTGCATCGTCCAGACGATGATCGTCTGCTTGGAGAAGAGGTACCCCTCGCCCACCAGCTCGGGTCGGGCCTCGAGCCACTTGCGGGCCTCGGCGGGGCCCTCGGTGGCCACCAGCTCGCCGATCACCTCGAGCATGTGCTCCCACCCCAGGCCCCCGGCGGACGAGATGGTGGCGACGGCCCCCCCGCCGTCCATGAGCGGGGCCACCCGCTCGGTCAGGTGGCGGGCGGCCACGAAGTTGACCAGCATGGTGTCGAGCCCCGAGAACGGCGGGCCGGGCAGGCCGGCGCAGTTGAACAGGGCGTCGACATGGCCGCCGATGGCCTCGACCGCCCCGTCGATGGCCTCGGGGTCGCGCAGGTCGACCGCTTGGAAGGAGGCCACCGGGGCGGCCGGCTCCTTCAGGTCCAAGACGTGGACCTCGGCCCCCAGCTCGAGCAGGTCGTCGACGGCGGCGGCGCCCATCCCGGCGCCCCCGCCGCCGCTCACCACCACTCGCTTGCCCTCGTAGCCCCACGGGATCGGCATCGCTGCTCCTTCCAGCCGGCCTCGGCCGGTCTCCCCCACCCGGGCCGGCCCGGGTCGTCCGCCTCATCGAAGCCCGGCGCCCCCCGGCCCGTCAATCCCGGTCGCCCGGCGCCCCCGCCGCTACCCGCCCTGGGGACCGAAGAGCTGCGACGAGAGGCCGTCCACCCCCGAGCCGTGGAGCGTCATGCCCCCGTCCACCACCAGGTTGACCCCGGTCACGAAGCGGGCCAGGTCCGAGCAGAGGAAGACCACCACGGTGGCCACGTCCTCGGGCTCGCCGAGCCGGCCGAGGGGGGTGGTGCGGCGGTAGCGGGCCTCCTCGTCGGGGAAGACCACCAGCAGCGGCTCGGTGAGCTTGGTGCGGATCATCCCCGGCGAGACGGCGTTCACCCGGATCGACGGGCCGTACTCCAGGGCGGCCGAGGCGGTGATGGCCGCCACCCCGGCCTTGGCCGCCGAGTACGGGGCCTCGCCGGCGGCCGGCCGGGTCCCCGAGATCGAGGCGGTGCTCACGATCGATCCCCCGCCCGCCGCCCGCAGGTGGGGCACGGCCGCCCGGAAGCCGAGGTAGACGCCGGTCAGGTTGACCCGGACCAGGCGGTCCCACTCCTCGGGCGCCCACTCGTGGAGCGGGGTCAGGCTCCCGGTGCCGGCGTTGTTGAACATCACGGTGAGCCCGCCCATGGCCGCGGCGGCCTCGTCGACCGCCGCCTTTATGCCCTCGGGGTCGGTGACGTCGGCCCGGTGGGCGGTGCCGCCGACCTCGGCGGCTACCGCCGCCGCCGACTCCCCGTCGATGTCGACGACAGCGACCTGCGCCCCCTCGGCCGCCATCAGCCGGGCGGTGGCCCGGCCGATGCCCGAGCCGCCGCCGGTCACCACCGCCCGCTGTCCGTCGAGGAGCCCCACGGCGGTCAGCCTGCCACGGGCGGGCGGCCCCGCGCCGCTTGGCTCTAGGAGACGATCACGTCCACGGCCATGCCGGCGGCGGCCAGGTCGGCCATCTCGTTGTCGTCGGCGTAGTGGAGGCCCTGCATGTTGAAGAGCCGGACCTCGTCGTGGCCGCCCACCGGGAAGGGCCCCCAGTGCCAGGTGGCCCGGTAGAGGACGAGCGACTCGAGCGGCTCCAGGCGGAAGGCCCGGATCTGGGCCAGGTCCTCGGGGGTGTCCAAGGCCGCGAACGGCGGGGCCACGCCCAGCACGCAGGGGTGGTCCAGCACCATGAGGACCTGGGTGTGGGTGACGTGGCGGAAGAGCATCTGGCAGCGCAGGCCGCCGGGGATCACCGGCACCTCGCCCAGGGTGTGGCCGATCTTGTTCACGTGGGGGTCGGCCCACTCGTAGTGGAGCCGGTGCGAGCCGTCGCGCCCGTCGGTGTCGTCGACCGGCAGCCAGCCGAAGGGGGACCAGGCCTCCTCGGTGAGCGCCACCGCCTCGATCGTCGCCGCCACCGTCGGTTCCGCCGCCTCGCCCATGGGTCCGTCTCCTGTCCGCCCGCCGCCCGCCGGCCCGAGCCCATCGGGTACCGCCGGCCGAAGAGATCTACGCTGGCAACGGTACAAGTCTAGGGAACCGGCGGGAACGAGCAGAGGAGGCAGCGGCATGGACGTTCGCAGCATCGAGGACGCGGCACCCATCGTCGAGCACAACGGCACGGTGCCGGTGTGGTGGATGGTCAAGGCCCGCGAGATGAAGGAGATCACCGACGGCGGGTTCTTGGAGCTCGTCAACGAGTTCGAAGTGGCCGGGGGCGGGTACGTGGACCCGCACTCCCACCCGACGCACGAGTTCTACTACGTGCTGAACGGCCGGGGCATCATGACCGTCGCCGGCGAGGACCGCGAGATCCGCCAGGGCGACCTGGTCTACATCCCGCCCGACACCGTGCACACCCTGCGCCCGGTCAGCGACCACGCGCCGATCCACTGCTTCTGCTTCGCCATCGGGGTGAAGGGCGCCGGCCCCGTCGACTACAGCTAGCGGTGGCCCGCGTCCTGGTGACCCGCCACCTCCCCGACGGCGGGCTCGACCCCCTGGTGGAGGCCGGCCACACCCTGGTCCGGCGCGACCAGGACGTGGCCTTCACCGCCGCCGAGCTGGCGGCGGCGGCCGGCGAGGTCGAGGGCATCGTGTGCCTGTTGACCGACCGAATCGACCGGGCCGTGCTCGAGTCCGGGGCGGCCGGGCGGCTGCGGGTGGTGGGCAACGCCGCCGTCGGCTACGACAACGTCGACCTACTGGCCGCGGCCGAGCTCGGCATCGCCGTCTGCAACACCCCGGGGGTCCTCGACGAGACCACCGCCGACCTCGCCTTCCTGCTGGTGCTGGCGGCCACCCGCCTGGCCTCGGAGGCCGAGCGGGACCTGCGCGCCGGGCGGTGGGGGGGCTGGGGGTTCATGGACCACCTGGCCCGCGACGTCCACGGCGGGGTCCTCGGCCTCGTCGGCTACGGCCGCATCGCCCGCCAGGTGGCGAGGCGGGCCGAGGGGTTCGGGATGGAGGTCCTCCACTGCACCCGCACCCCGACCGGGTTCCCCGGCCACGTGGGGTCGCTCGACGAGCTGCTGGCCACCGCCGACGTGGTGAGCCTGCACGTGCCGCTCACCGAGGCCACCCACCACCTCATCGGGGCCGACCAGCTGGCCACGATGAAGCCGACCGCCGTGGTGGTCAACACCTCCCGGGGCCCGGTCATCGACGAGGAGGCGCTCTGCGACGCCCTCGAGGCCGGCACCATCTTCGCCGCCGGCCTCGACGTCTTCGACGGGGAGCCGGCGATCAACCCCCGCCTTCTGGCCGCGCCCCGCACGGTGCTCCTCCCCCACATCGGGAGCGCCACCACCCAGACCCGGACCCGCATGGCCCGGCTGGCCGCCCAGGGGGTGGCCGACGTGCTGGAGGGCAGGACCCCGCCCAACCTGGTCGGCGGGTAGGCGCCCGCGGCGGTCCCGCGCCGGTGCGGGTGCGGGTCCTAGAGTTCGCCCGGGGGGGCGGGCGACCGGGGCTCACCCGAGGAAAGCGAGGGCACATGTCGGCCATGGCCAACGAATCGAGCGCCGGCGTCTCGGAGTGGGAGCGCGACCTCTACGCCCACCTCACCACCCACGTCGAAAACGAGCGCGGCCTGCTCGAGAGCTACCGCGCCGCGGCGGAGGCCAGCCCGTCCATGGCCCTGCGGTACCTGGTCAACCTGCTCATCGAGGACGAGGTCCGCCACCACCGGCTCTTCGCCCAGCTGGCCGACTCGCTCAAGACCGAGTCGCTCCTGGGCGGCGAGGAGCCGTCGGTGCCGCCGATGGACTTCACCCGGGCCGACCACGACGCCGTGGCCGCCCTCACCGACCAGCTCCTGAAGAGCGAGCGCCAGGACGCCCGCGAGCTGAAGCGCCTCCGCCGCAAGCTCCGCAGCGTGCGCCACACCACCTTGTGGGACCTCCTGGTCGACCTCATGGAGCGCGACACCCAGAAGCACATCGCCATCCTGCGGTTCGCACAGAAGCACGCCAAGCGGCGCTGACCGACCGGGGCGCCGGAGCCGAGGCTCAGCGCTCGGGGCGCCTCGTCGAGCACCGTTCGCAGCGGCGCTTGCGCGGCGAGCGACCCACCACCAGCCCTGTCTGGCTCAGCCGCTGGCCGCACGCCGTGATGACGTCGTCGCCGTCGGGACGGCCGATCCGGTGCGAGACCGAGCCCCTCGGCGAGTTGACCCAGAGCAGCCGGTTCTCCGCCCACCGGTGCCGCTCGCGCTCGCCGGCGTCACCGCGCCCCCCACCCACCGGCGGGCCGGCAGGCCCGGGGCCCGTCGGGCCCGCCACGCGGGCCACCAGCTCGCCCAACGCGTCCCGGTGCACCCTGGGCATGGGGTCTTCGGGGAAGAACCCGTCGTAGATCGAGAGCGCCTCGGCGACGCTCGAGACGCGGCACTGGCGGAGCAGGAACTCGATGTCGGCCTGATCCCTCGAGCCGCGGCTGGCCCGCAGCTTCATGGCGAGCAGGAGGGGTGCGTCGGCCACGAAGACCTCGAGGCCTCCGTAGCGGCGCACCGGCAGCCACGACGACCCGTGCTCGACGGGGGGGAAGAAAGCGACCGCATGGTAGTTCAACCAGTCGTCGGGCAGCCCGCGTCGGCTGGCGACGACCCGGGCCGCGGCGAGGACCTTGTCGGCCGGGTAGGCCGACCCGTCGACGTCCCTGGTGGCATGGCGTGCCCGGTAGGCGAGCACCATCGCCACGCCGCCGACGATCGACACCTTGGCCTGCACGCCGCGACGCCCGAGCTCTGCCCCGAGGTCCTCCAGCGCCGCCTCGATCTCGTCGCGGTCCATCAGACGCTCGCCAGTTCCCCGGCGGCGGCGAGCACGCCGTGGCGGAGCAGCGCCGCGGGCACCGTCTCACGCTCCCATTCGTGGAAGGCGCGCAGCGTCGACAGGTACCACAGCGGCCGAACGAAGCGCTCGGGCTCCTGGGTCCACGAGGGCGGTGGCTGTCGCCGGTCGCAGCAGACCTCCTCCACCACCCCGGCGATCAGCGCATCCCACCGCGGCTCCCCGCAGAGCGGCGGCCGGTCCGCCACCAGGTGGTAGAGCTCCTCGGCCGGCGATCGGACCAGCGCGTCGCGCAGGTCGATCACCGAGCGCAGCGCACCGTCCTCTGGGGCCCCGCCCTCCCGCGCCCCGTCGCCGAGACGGGCCGCCACCTCACGGGCGGCCGCCGCCGCGCTGTGGTGATCCTCGTCCACCAGGCGCACCTCGATCGGCAGCCCACCGAGACGGACGATCCGGTCGAACAGGTCGAATGAGGGGTTGCGCCGCCCCGACTCGATGGCGGCGATCGTGGGCTGGGTGACGCCCGCCAGGCGGGCCAGGTCGCGCTGGGACAGCCCACGACGCCGCCGCGCCTCCCTGCACAGCCCGCCCAGTCGGCTCCCCATGCCGATTATCATACCATCGCTGATATCGAAACCTGCAGCCGACCGGCGCCGCGCCCGCGCCGACGGCCAGCCGCGCCGCCCGGACCGGGGGTTCCGGGGCCCGTCCCGCGGCGGACCCCGGCCCGCTGGGCTAGCGGCCCTCGGTGACCAAGGAGACGTCGAGGCCGAGCAGCTCGACCGTGGTCCCCCCCGCCCGCAGCGCCTCGAAGAACCCCTCCTCCTTGGCCGCCCGGGCCCGGCCGGCGGCCAGCACCTCGTCGAGCAGTCCGGTGGGGACGACCGCCACCCCGTCGGCGTCGGCCACCACCCAGTCGCCCAGGGCCACCGTGACGCCGCCCACCGCGACCGGCGAGCCGTTGGTGCCCGGGAGCTCCTTGGTGGCGCCCCGCAGCGCCACCATGGTGGAGAAGACCGGGAACCGGTGGGCGAAGAGGGCCGCCGCGTCGCGGACCCCGCCGTCGATCACCAGGCCGGCCAGGCCGCGGGCCTCGGCCCCGGTGGTGAGCACCTCGCCCCAGTAGCCGCGCTCGGCGAGCCCGCCGACGTCGACCACCAGCACGTGGCCACGGGGGGCCCGGGCCACCGCGGCGTGGATGGCCAGGTTGTCGGCCGGGGCGCAGCGCACCGGGTAGGCGGGGGCGGCCACCGCCGCCCCGGGCCACACGGCTTTGAGGCGCGGGTGCATGGGCAGCCCGCCCGACTCGCCGATGGTCGCCGAGCCCAGCTCGAGCAGTGCCGCCGAAGTCTTGTCGTCCGTCACCCGTCTCCTCCTCGTCCGGCCCCGACCGGGGCCCGCCCCACGATAGGGGGCCGACGACCGGGGGCAGGGTGCCGGTAGGCCGTAGACTCGGGTGCCGATCGCACGACGAGGACGAGGAGGTCCCCCGGTGGCAGCCGAGCAGATGCTGGTGGTGACCGAGGTGGCCCCCTACGCCGACGGGCCGGCGGGGGTCCACGGGGTCCTCGGCCAGGCGGCGACTGCCCTGGCCGAGCTGGCCGAGATGGCCGGGCTGGCCCCGATCCGGGTCCCCCGGGTGGCCGACCTCTCCCCCGACCGCCTCGACCGGGGCGGCGTGCTGGCGCTGTTCACCATCGGCGAGACGCCGTTCTCCCCCGAGCAGCGCCGGGTGATCGAGACGGCGTGGCGGGAGGGGCGGCTTTCGGTGCTGGGCGTCCACTCGGCCACCGACGCCTGCCACGGGTGGCCCGGGTACGGAACCCTCCTGGGCGCCCGGTTCGACGGCCACCCCTGGACCCAGGAGTTCGAGATCGACGTGGTCGACCGCGACCACCCCGCCACCGCCCACCTCGACCCCAGGTGGGGGTGGCGCGACGAGATCTACCTCTTCCGCGACCTGCGGCCCGACGCCCGGGTCCTCCTGGCGCTGGCCGAGGGCCAGGTGGACATGTCGGTCCCCGGCGCCCGCACCCCCGACTGCGGCTTCCCGCTGGCCTGGTGCCACACCGAGGAGGGGGGCCGGAGCTTCTACTCGGCGCTCGGCCACTTCCCCGGCGCCTGGGAGACCCCCGGTTTCCTCCGCCACCTGGCCGGCGGCCTCTCGTGGCTCTTGGAGGGGGCGCGGTGAGCACCCCGGGCGGAGGCGGCGAACGGGCGGTAACGTTCCCGGCGGTGCCGGCCCTCCCGTCAACCCGCCGACCGTGAGCGACCTCCCCGAGGTCATGGAGGTCGCCGTCTACCAGCGGCCGGGCGTGGTCACCGTCGAGGAGCGCCCGGTGCCGCGCCCGGGCCCCGGCCAGGTCCTGGTCGAGGTCGACCACTGCGGGATCTGCGGCTCGGACATCCACCTCCTCTTGGAGGGGTGGGGCGGCAACCAGCCGGGGCTGGTGGCCGGGCACGAGTACGCCGGCACCATCGCCGCGCTGGGCGAGGGGGTGACCGGCTGGGAGGTCGGCCAGCCGGTGGTGGGCGGGCCCTCGCCCAAGTGCGGCCACTGCCGGCGGTGCCTCGAGGGCAAGCCCTCGCAGTGCGAGAACCGCCGCGGCTCGATCGCCGAGGTCTCCGACGGGGCGTTCGCCGGCTACATCGTGGTGCGCGCCGCCGCCCTGGTCGCCGTGCCCGAGGGGCTGAGCCCCCGGGAGGCCGCCCTGGCCGAGCCGCTGGCCGTGGCCCTGCACGGGATCACCCGCTCGGGCGTCTGCCCCGGGGACTCGGTGATGGTGATGGGGGCCGGGCCGATCGGGGCGCTGAGCGTCGCCGCGCTGAAGGCCCGGGGCATCGGGCCGATCACCGTGGTCGAGCCGGGCGAGCGCCGCCGGGAGCTGGCCCGCCGGCTCGGGGCCGACGCCGTGCTCGACCCCGCCGAGCTCGAGACCTTCCCCATGTGGGAGCCCGAGCGCATCGCCGAGCGCGCCGTCCATGTCGTCTTGGAGTGCTCGGGCAAGAAGGCCGCCATGGAGGCCGGGTTCTTCCAGCTGCGCCGGGGCGGGACCATGGCGCTGGTGGGGGCGGGGATGGAGATGCCCTCGTTCGACCCCAACCGGTTCCTCTTGAACGAGCTCTCGGTCACCGGCTCGTTCATCTACGACCACGACGGGTTCGAGCAGGCGCTGTCGCTCCTGGCCTCGGGCGACCTGCCCAACGAGGTGCTCATCGAGCCCGAGGACGTCACCCTCGACCGGATCCCCGACGCCCTCTTGGACCTGGCCAGCGGCCGGGCCCCGGGCAAGGTGATGGTGGTGCCGCGCCGGGGGGAAGGGGGGGCCCGGTGAGCCACGCCCTCTACCCGGCCGGCAACCCCCGCTTCAACCACGTGGCCATGAGCCTGCCGGCCGACCTGCTCGACGAGGCCAACCGGGCCGACATCTGCCGCTTCTGGTCCGAGGTCTTCGGCTTCGACGAGATGCCGACCATGACCATCGACCGCCGGCGCATGATCCTGTCGTGCGTGCACTGGGACCAGTTCATCTTCCTCGTCGCCGACGACGAGCCGATGCGCTGCCCGCGCCTCGACCACTTCGGCTTCGCCGTGGGGTCGCTCGACGACCTGCTGGCCGCCGAGGCAAGGGCCCGCGCCTTTCTGGAGGCCGACCCCCGGGTCGACCTGATCGCCCACAGCGCCGACGACCAGGGCATGGTGGTCATCCACTCGATCTACGTGGGCTACCTGCTGCCCATGATGTGCGAGATCCAGTGGTGGGAATTCCCGCCCAAGGGATCGCCGTAGCCGGGGTACCCCGGCGACGGCGGCACTGCGGTCGGGAGGGCACCGGAGACTGTTAGCGTCTCTTGATGGTCACCAACCGCCCCCTCCCCGCCTGCCTCGGCATCGCCGCGCTCTTGGCCGTGGCCCTCGCCGCCCCCTCGACGGCCGGGGCGGCCACAGCCACCACCACGACCGCCGCCGCCTCGGGGTCCGCCGCCGCCCGGCCCACCACAGCCAAGGCGCTGGTGGCGGCGTCGGTCAAGGACGCCGACGCCGAGCCGTCGGTCCACTTCGTGGCGACGAGCGCCCTCCCCGGCCGCTCGGTCACCATCACCGCCTCGACCTCGGCCACAGCCGGCACACAGAAGATCGTCCTGCGCTCGGGCAAGAGCACCGGTCACGTGCAAGGCCGCCTGGTCGACAAGATCGTCTACTTCAAGGGGGACACCTTCGGCCTCGAGGAGTACCTGGGGATGCCGGCGACACTGGCCCCCAAGTACACAGGCAAGTGGATCTTCTTCAGCCCGGCCACATCGGACTACGCGGGGATCGAGAAGTCGATGACGCTGGCCGCCGCCATCTCCCAGATCTCGGTGAAGGCCCCCTTCACCACGGCGACGACGACCATCGACGGACAGGCCGCCGAGGCGGTGAAGGGCACCACCACAGCCCTCTCCTCCAAGGGGAAGAAGGGACCGGCCACCCTCTACGTGGCCGCCACCGGCGCACCGCTGCCCATCCGCTACCAGGGCAAGGGCAAGCAGGAGAAGAAGACCGAGACCGGCACAGTCGTCTTCAGCGACTGGGGGATGAAGGTGGCCCCGGCCAGCCCGCAGGGCGCCATCGCCGCCTCGAGCATCTCGTCGTCGGGGTAAGCGGGCCGCCGCGCTCTCGGCGGCCGGGGCCTCAGGGGGTGACGGCCACCGTCACCTCGATCTCGACCGAGCCGCGGCGCGGCAGGGCGGCCACCCCGATGGCCGAGCGGGTGTGGCGACCAGCCTCGCCGAAGACGTCGGCCAGCACCCGGCTGGCCCCGTCGACCACCGCCGGCTGCTGGTGGAAGTCGGGGGCCGAGGCGACGTAGCCGGTGACGGTGAGGACCCGCTCCACCCGGTCGAGGGTCCCCAGGGCCGCCTCCAACACGGCCAGGGCGTTCAGGGCGCAGACGGCGGCCGCCTCCGCCCCCTCGGCCACCGTGACCTCGTCGCCGAGGCGCCCGAGGCAGGTGAGCTCGCCGGCGATGCGCGGCAGCTGGCCCGAGGTGCGGGCCACCCCGCCGTGGACCACCACGGCGTCGAGGGGGTCGTGCGGGGGGTGCGGCCCGTGCAGGGTGAGGCCCAGCTCCGAAAGGCGCGCCCGCACCCGCCCTGCCCCGGGACCCTCCCCGGCGGCGCTCAACTGTTGGACCGGAGGTACTCGTAGACGCTGGCGAAGCTCTCGTCGACGTTGGCCGGCAGGTGGAAGATCTCCCCGAGCTGGCGGGCCCCCCAGATGATCTCCGCGCTCCGCTCGACCAGGGCGGTGATGTGCAGCGCCTTGTGCGGGGTGGGGGCCACGGCGACCATGCCGTGGTTGGCGATGAGGGCGGCGCCCCGGCCCTCGAGCGCCTTGACCGCCTGCTCCCCCAGCTCGTCGGTGCCGCTCATGGCGTACTCGGTGCACCGCACGTCGCCGCCGATGTAGATGGAGAACTCGTCGATGCACGCCGGGATGGGCTGCTGGGCCACGGCGAACATCGAGGCGTGCACGGCGTGGGAGTGGATGACGCAGGCGATGTCGTCGAAGGCGGCCATGCACGCCAGGTGCAGGAGCTTCTCCGAGGAGGGCGGCTGGTGGCCCGAGACCACCTCGCCGGCCGGCGTGACGACGACGAGGTCCTCGAGCGTCATCTCCCGGTAGTCGAGCGAGGAGGGGGTGATGCAGATGTTGCCGTCCTCCATCCGGGCCGAGACGTTGCCGGCCGTCCCCTCCACCAACCCCTTCTCGAGCAGCTCCTTGGCGGTCGCCAGCACCTCTTGCGGGGCGTCTTCGACGTAACGGGCCATCGTTGTCCTCCTGGTCCCTGCGGGGCCCCGATGGTAGTGCGGGGTGCCCGGATGCGCCCACCGGGGGCCGCGGGCGCCGGGGATATGCTCGCCCGATGGGACTACTGGACGGACGGGTGGCGGTGGTGACGGGTGCGGGCCGGGGCATCGGGCGGGACATCGCCCGCTGCCTGGCCTCCGAGGGGGCGGCGGTCGTGGTCAACGACGTCGGGGTGTCGCTCGCCGGCGAGGCCGGGACCGCCGAGGACCCGGCGGCCGCCGTCTGCCGGGAGATCGCGGAGGCCGGCGGCCGGGCCGTGCCCAGCCACGACTCGGTGAGCGACTTCGAGGCGGCCGGGCGCATCATCGCCGCCGCCACCGACACCTTCGGGCAGATCGACATCCTGGTCAACAACGCCGGCATCGTTCGGGACCGCACCCTGGTCAAGATGGACGAAGCCGACTACGACGCGGTGATCGCCGTCCACCAGAAGGGCACGTTCAACACCGCCCGCCACGCCGCCCCGATCATGAAGGAGGCCGGCTACGGCCGCATCGTGAACATCACCTCCTCGGCCGGGCTGCGGGGCAACTTCGGGCAGACCAACTACGGGGCGGCCAAGGCGGCCATCATGGGGATGACCTTCGTGTGGGCCCTGGAGCTCGGCCGCTACGGCATCACCGTCAACGCCGTCTCCCCCTCGGGCTTCACCCGGATGACCGAGGGCCTCTACCAGGGCGCCGAGCCGCCCCCCGACCAGGACCCCGCCCTCAACGCCCCGCTGGTGGCCTTCTTGGCCTCCGAGGGCGCCTCCTACGTGAACGGCCAGGTGCTGGGGCGGACCGGGTTCGCCTACACCATCTTCCAGACCCCCCGGCAGGTCGCCGCCATGTGGCGGGAGGGCGGCTGGACCCCCGCCCAGGTGGCCGACCACTTCCACGACGTGCTCGGCCAGCACCTCCAGCCGGTCGGCATGCCGGCCCACCCCCTCCTCGGAAAGAAGGCCTGAGCGCGCCCACTGCGCAGTCTCCCGGCGCTGAAGGCGGAGCGAGCCCCTGGGGTGCCTGAGGTGCACGTCCGCCCTGCGGTTGGACCCGGCCCAGTGGCATGACGCCTCGGGGCGGCGCGTCGTCTCGGAGCCCGAGCGGCGACGGCTTCTCGGGTGGGCCACGTCCGATGCACCCTGCACCGCTCCGGGAATGGGGTCCCCAAGCCCATCACCGTGACCAGGGACGGCCAGCGCTGGTCCGTGAGAAGGGCAGTCCCACTTCCTGCGCGACCCACAAGATGTCGTGCCGGGCAGCCCGTCGTCCTGGCCTGCGGTGCCGCATTTGCCTGCATCGCCTCATCATCTCTCCCACTATTGTCAGATTGGTGGGTACCTGATATCTGAACCCACCCAACCTGTCAGAGTGGGTCATGGCACAGAACTCGCCCGTCGCGGCCTTCCGCGTGCATCTCGACAGCAAACGGCGCCCAACGTTGCCTGCTCGTCTCCTCCAAGACGCCGGACTCGTCGGGGTGGACGAGCTCGTTGCGAGGGCGGATGGGCCGGGACGCATCGTTCTCGAGGACCCCGATGCCATGCTCCGCGCGCTGCAGGATCGGTTGGCCGGAGCTCTTGGCGACGAATCTGCTGCATCGGTGGTCGACTCGCTCCTGGGGGATCGTGCCACCGACCGCAGCCTGCACTCGTAGTGCCCCGCAGGCTGGGGGACGAGCCACTGCTCGTCGACGCCTCTTTCGTTCTCGGAGTGCTGTTCCGCGAGCCGCTGGCGGTTCGCTTCACGGAGGCGTTGGAGAGAGCGAGCATCGTCGACGTGAACCTCGGGGAGGTCTTCTGCAAGGTCGCCGAGAAGGTGCAGGTTGCTCCAAAGGACGTCGGAGCTGCACTGCAAGCCAAGGGGTTGAAGGTCGTCTCTGTGAGACCGTCGGGAGCGGCGATGGTTCCGCTGCTCAAGAAGCTGGACCGTGAGCTTCGAGAACGGCACCGGCAGCAGGGGTGGCCGCCGAGCGACATCAAGTCCTTGTCGCTCGCCGACGTCGCGTGCCTCGCGACCGCGCTCGACAGGGAGCTTGTGGTCTTGACCGGCGACAAGCACTGGACGACCCTCGGCTTGGCAGCGCGCGTCGAGGACTACAGGGACCCTGACGTACTCCCGTGACCCGGTGGTCGAATCCACAGGGTCGGATCGGGCAGGCTGAGGCCGCTGGCCTTCGAACACGGCGTCTTTTGGGTGCCGAAGTGAGAGCCACAGCCCCTTTCCGTGGGCGTGCGCCGTGCCGACGTCCACGACGCCCACGCCTGCCACCCAAGAAGGGGTAGAAGCCGCGGTCGCCGGCCGATAGGGTCGGAAGGCCGGCACGCGGCCGGCGCCGGGGCCCTGCCCCGCACGCCTGGAGGGAGCGCAGATGGAGATCCGCGACAAGGTGTACATCGGCGGCGCCTGGGTCCCGTCGACCGGGGCCGGCGTCCACGAGGTCGTCGACTCGAACACCGAGGAGGTGATCGGCAAGATCCCCGAGGGCACCGTCGACGACGTGGAGCGGGCGGTGGCCGCCGCCCGTGAGGCGTTCGACGCCTGGTCGGCCACCCCGATTGAGGAGCGGGCCAAGCTGCTGGAGCGCATCGCCGAGGGGCTGGGCGCCCGGAACCCCGAGATCGCCGCCACCATCTCCAAGGAGGTGGGGATGCCGCTCTCGCTCTCCGGGCCCATCCAGGTCGGCCTCCCCCAGCAGGCCTTCGCCGACGCCGCCGCCCAGGTGCGCAGCCTCGTGTGGGAGGAGGAGATCGGCAACTCGCTGGTGGTGCGCGAGCCCATCGGGGTGGTGGGGGCCATCACCCCGTGGAACTACCCCCTCTACCAGATCGCCCTGAAGGTGGCCCCGGCCATGGCCGTCGGGTGCACCGTGGTGCTCAAACCCAGCGAGGTGGCCCCGCTCAACGCCTTCGCCCTGGCCGAGGTGATCGACGAGGTCGGCCTGCCGCCGGGCGTCTTCAACCTGGTGACCGGGCCCGGGACGATCGTGGGCGAGGCGATCGCCGCCCACCCCGGGGTGGACATGGTCTCCTTCACCGGTTCCACCCGGGCCGGCAAGCGAGTCATGGAGCTGGCGGCGGGGACGGTCAAGAAGGTCGCCCTCGAGCTCGGCGGCAAGTCGGCCAACGTGCTCTTGGAGGACGCCGACCTCGACGCCGCCGTCCCCTCGGGCGTCTTCGGCTGCTACATCAACTCCGGGCAGACCTGCTCGGCGCTCACCCGGATGATCGTCCCCCGGTCCCGGCTGGCCGAGGTGGAGGAGAAGGCGGCCGCCGCGGCCGCCGGCCTTGCGCCCGGCGACGCCTTCGACGCCGGCTCCATGCTCGGGCCGCTCGTCTCCGCCGCCCAGCGCGACCGGGTGCGCGGCTACATCCAAAAGGGCATCGACGAGGGGGCCAAGCTGGTGTGCGGGGGGACCGAGCCGCCCGAGGGGCTGGAGAAGGGCTACTTCGTCCGGCCGACCGTCTTCAGCGAGGTGACCTCGGACATGACCATCGCCCAGGAGGAGATCTTCGGACCGGTGCTCTCCATCCTCCCCTACGACACCGAGGAGGAGGCGGTCCGCATCGCCAACGACACCGTCTACGGCCTGGCCGGCGCGGTGTGGTCGGCCGACCCGGCCCACGCCGAGGCGGTGGCCCGGCGGCTGCGCACCGGCCAGGTGGACATCAACGGCGGGGCGTTCAACACCGGCGCACCCTTCGGCGGCTACAAGCAGTCGGGCGTGGGCCGCGAGCGCGGCCGCTACGGCGTCGAGGAGTTCCTGCAGGTCAAGTCGCTCCAGCGCTGAGCGGATCGCCGCCATCGGCGAGGCGACGCGGCGTGCCGCCGCTTTCACCGCCCGCGGTTCGAGCGGCTGGCGCAGCTGCGGGATCTGCTCGGCGCACCCGACGCGACGCGTTGCTGCTCCTCGATCTCAGGCATCGGCGATGCAGCCGTCCGGGAGAACGCCGTGCGGGGACCATCACCGTGTCGCCCTGGCACGGCTGCGCTCGGGCGGCTGAAACTGCATCCCCCTCCCCAACCACTCCGCGGAGAGCCGGGCTCGATGGCTCAGACACCCACTACGTCGAGCACGCCCTCGAGGCCACGAAGGTCGCCGGGGTTCCTGGTGGCCAACACCGCGTCGTTGGCCACCGCGGTGGCCGCGATCAGCAGGTCCAAGGTGCGGGCACGGGGGTTCCGACCCTCTCGGGCGACGAGCGCCGCCAGACGGCCGTAGGCCGCGGCAACGAGCGCGTCCACCGGCAGGGGGTCGAACTCCCGCTCCACCACCGCCAGGCGCCACAGCCGTGCGGACCGCTCGACGTCGTCGGACGCCCTGAGCACCCCGAAGTGGAGTTCGGCCAGCGTCACGACGCTGACGGCGACGTCGCCCGACAGCCCCGCGGGGAGTCCTCCGATGACGACCGAGGTGTCGAGCAGCGTCCTCAAGGGCGCTCCCAGGGGTCGCGCACCGCACCGTCGACCTGCGCCATGTCCTCGGCCCACCGCTGGGCGTCGACCGGGGGCCCGCAGAACAGTCCGGCCACGTCGTCCAGCCGCCGCCAGTGCCCCCGGTCCGGTGGGACCAGACGGGCGGCCGGGCGGCCGTTCACCGTCACGGTCACGATGTCGCCGGCTTCGGCGCGCCGCACCAGCTCGCTCGCCTGCTGGCGCAGTTCTCTCAAGCCCACCGTCGTCGCTCTCATCGTGCCAAAGTAGCACATGTGCATCCCCTGGCCGCCATGCCCGCCGCCGGTGGCGACGGTGCGCCAGGCGTCCTCGCCCATCTCGGCGAGGAACGGTCCGCAGCGGAGGCGCCGGCTCGCTGCAGCCGGATCGAGCGGTCGTGCTGCCATCACGCTGCCTCCGCCCGCCCGGCGCCTTCCGCGGTGGTCGGCGGCTGCGCCGGCGGCCCGGGGGCGCCTGATCGACCCGAGGTCGAGCACCCGGCCGCCCGAGGGGGCGAGCAGACACCCGTCACGGACCGAGTGGGCTGAGAAGTGGTTTGCCGGATGGCCCGACTCGGGCCGGTGCGCGACCGCCCCGGTCGAGGGAGCCCGTTCAGGTGGCGCCGCCCATCGACCGGACGAGGCCTTCGGCGACGACCGGCGGATCGCCCAACCGGTGCCGGCGCACCAGGTGCACCGGGCCGAGCTGGGCGCCGTCGGCGAGGACGGCCGCGACGGCCGCCCGCGCCATGGTCGACCCGGCGTCCGCCGACCACGGCAATCCCCGACCGTGCCCGAGCCCGCTCCCGGCCGCTCCGGGCCGGCGAACCGCCGCGGCCGACGTCAGCGGGGCCGAAGACGCCCGGCGGCGCCCGTCACGGCCTCTTGGTGGGGGCGTCAGCCCCCGTTGCCGGCCGGCACGTATGTCCGACAGGGCTGGCCCCGCAACGAGCCGCAGACCGGGAGCGGTGTGATGGTCGGCGGGGTGACTGTCGGCTCCAGCGAGAGGACCAGTGCCGAGGGCTTGGCGCCGCCGAGGCCGACCGTGTCGGTCACCTTGCCGCCGGTCTTGAACGTTGTGAAGGCCCACTGAGGCCGTGTGCCGCCCGGCGCGCTGATCGTCACCCGGATGCGTCCCCCCTTGCGGAAGAGGAAGCCGAGCGGGTCGATCGGGATCCGGACCAGGGTCATCGTTGTCTGGGGCAGCGGCGAGACGGTCGCGGCCGCGTAGGTCGGCACCGGTTGGGTGGCCGTGGAGGCTGCGGCTGTGAGGGCCCGGTCGCTGGCCCGCAGGAAGCCGGAGGTGACGTACTCCTCCTTCTTGCCTGTGGGCATGACCTCGGAGATCGTCGCCTCCAGGTCGGTGTCTGCGGCCGTGGACTCGAGGTACAGGTCGAGGCTGGCCGGCCCGACCGACACCATTGTCTCGGTGAGCGGTCCCGACACGAAGCCGAGCCCCTCGCTGCCCGTCACCGGCGTCCAGTTGTAGTTGGGGGTCGCCCCGAACGATGTCCCGCCCGGAGGTGTGATGTCGGTGGCCGGCCGGGCTGTGGGTGTCGGCTTGAAGGAGGCCGTGGTCGCTGTGGACGCCGGCGCGCTGGACAGCGCCCCGCCCGACCCGAGGTCGTAGGTGGTGGCCTTGGCCTGGGCCGGAGGCCACGACGAGAAGCCGGCTGTCCACAAGGGCTGGAAGGCGCCCGCTCCCAGTGTGCCCCCGCCGTTTGTGAACAGGACGGTCACCCGCTGGTTCTGCGCGGCGTACTGCTGGCGGTCGGCGGTGACTGTCGGGCCTGTGTCCTTCAGGGCCGGCAGCGGCTCGGACGGCGCGTTGGCGGCGACGTACTGGTAGATCAGGCTGGACACGGCATCGACGGTCGCTGTGATGTGGGCCGGCTGGTCGGCCACGTAGAGGTCGAGGAACTCCACCCACCTGGTGAACGCCCCCGGCCCGATCGAGTCGATGTGGGCGCCGTTGACCATCGTCACCCAGACTGTGTGGTCGTTGGAGAGCGAGGAGATCAGGTTCGGCCACTGGGGACCGGTCTCTGTGTCCTGCAGGGCGCCCGAGAGGAAGACCGGGACGTTGATCTTCGAGATCCACTGGTCCATCCCGCGCGAGCTGTAGAGCGGTGATGTCTTGTAGTTCCCCTGCTTCAGCTCGCCGTAGATTGTCTGGATCTGGTCACGGAGCCGCTGGTTGGCCAGGCACTCGAGTGTGCCGTCCTTGATCTCGGCCTTGGCCCAGCCCTGACCGCCTGTCGGCGCGGCCTGGGCTGTGGAAACCCGCTCGTTGATCCAGCTCTCGGCGAAGCCGTTGTTGAACATCCCGCCCGGGAAACCGGTCGAATACAGTGTGTCCGTCGGGCTCATCGGGGCGATGGCCGCCAGGTCGGGCGGCTCGGTCCCGGCCACGAAGAGCTGGGAGATCCCCGAGAACGAGATCCCCACCAGGCCGACCTTGTGGTTCGACACCCAGGACTGGGAGCCGACGATCTGCACGGCGTCGTAGCCGTCGTGGATGGTCGGGGCGTTGAAGAGGTCGAAGGCCCCGCCCGAGCACCCGGTGCCACGCATCTGCAGGCTGACCGTGGCGAACCCGAGGAGGGGCGCCAGGGCCGAGCCGACGGCGGTGGACCCGCTGGGCAGCAGTGTCGGGTCAATTGTGGGTGTGCCCGGGTGCAGGATGCTCTGGATCAGTGTCGCGGGCCCGCCGATGGAGTATCCCGAGTCCTCGATGACCGTCGGGAACGGCCCCTGTGTGATGGTCTTGCCCGGTGGGAGCCGGACCGTCGCCGCCAGGGTGACCCCGTCACGCATGGTGATGTAGTTCAGCCCGGCGTGCAGGTGCTGGTCCGAGTAGAAGCTGGCTGTGGGGACTGTGTTTGTCCCCTGCACCGTGAAGCTCGGAGTGGACTCGGTGATCCGACCCCGCGTCGAGCGCACCACGTAGCCCGCCCCCGGGGCCAGTGTGTGCACGATGAGGCTGCCGTAGTGGTCCGCTGTGCCCGAGCCCACCTGGTCCCCGGCGGCGTTGTACACGGTCAGGTGCTGGCCCGGGGTGGCCCCGAGGACGTAGGCCTCGTCGATCGAGCCGTGGGCGCTGAATGTGGCGGTCGCCGTGGCCGGGCCGTTGGCCACGCCCACCACCGGGGCGTTCAGGGTCATGCCGCCCGTCGAGCCGTAGTATGTGGCGCTCCCGAAGCTGAAGACCCCGCCGTCGGCGCCCACCAGCCAGTAGCCGGAGCCTGTCGGTGTCGCCGACAGCCCCACGATCGGCGCGTCGAGGGACTTGCCGCCCATCGAGCCCTGGTACTGGGCGCCCCCGAAGGCGAAGACCCCGCCGTCGGCGGCCACCAGCCAGTAGCCGGTGCCTGTGGGTGTCGCCGACAGCCCCACGACCGGCTGGTCCAGGGTCTTGCCGCCCATCGAGCCCTGGTACTGGGCGGCCCCGAAGGCGAACACCCCGCCGTCGGAGGCCACCAGCCAGTAGCCCTTGCCTGTGGGGGTGGCCGCCATGCCCACCACCGGGTCGTTCAGGGTCGTGCCGCCCATCGAGCCCTGGTACTGGGCCGTCCCGAAGGCGAACACCCCGCCGTCGGAGGCCACCAGCCAGTAGCCGGTGCCTGTGGGGGTCGCCGCCATGCCCACCACCGGCGCGTTCAGGGTCTTGCCGCCCATCGAGCCTTCGTAGGCGGCGCTCCCGAAGGCGAAGACCCCGCCGTCGGAGGCCACCAGCCAGTAGCCGGTGCCGCCGGGCGCCCCCGCCAAGCCGACGATCGGCGCGTTCAGGGTCTTGCCGCCCATCGAGCCGTAGTAGGGGGCGGCGGGCCCGTAGTTGAAGACACCACCGTCGGCCGCCGTCGCCCAGTAGCCGGTCGTCCGGGCCGCCGGCGCCGGCGGCGGGGCCACGGCCAGGTGCAGCGTCGAGGAGGCCTTCGCCGATGTCTTGAAGGTCGCGGTGACCGCGACGGTGAATGTCCCCGCTGTCCTGGGCGTGCCGCTGATCAACCCTGTCGTTGTGAGCTTCAGGCCCGAGGGGAGCCCGCTCGCCGACCATGTCTGTGCGCCCGAACCACCGTGGGCGGCGAGCGTGGTCGCGTAGACTGTGCCGACCTTCCCGCCCGGCAACGACCTGGTCGCGACCGCCGGGATGTTTGTGATGACGGAGAGCTTGAGCGTCGCCGTCGCCTTCTTCGCGTTGTGGTCGGTCACTGTCAGCTCGACTGTGAATGTCCCGGCTGCCGTGGGCGTGCCGGTGATCTTCCCTGTGGCCGAGATGCCCAGGCCGCCCGGGAGCCCCGTTGCCGACCATGTGTAGGGCGTGGTGCCGCCGGTGGCGGCCAGCGTCTCGGAGTAGGCGGTGCCGAGCGTGGCGGCGGCCAGGCTGGTCGAGGTGATGGCCGGCACCACCGAGGCGATGATCTCCTTCGGGATGGTGCAGTCGTAGGGGCCTTCCGCGCTCCCGGCCAGTGTGACGGTGATCGATGCGGTGATCTTTGTGGCGGTCGACGCCTCCTGGGAGAGCGTCACTGTCCCCGATGTCCCCGTGACGGTGAGTGTCGACGGTGTGAGGGTCCCCGGGGCTGTGAGCTTCAGGCCGGTGCTCGGGATTGTTGTGGCGGCCGGGATGGTGCTGTTCTCGGAGAAGGTCAGCGCGGCCGAGGCCGGCGTCGCACCGGACACGGTCGCGCCCATGGTGACCGTCGCACCGAAGGACTTGCCCGAGAAGATCGTCGCCAGCGACTTGGAAAGTTTGATCTTGAGCACCAGTGTCTTGGCGGTGACCTTGTCGCCGTTGGACACGGTCGTCGGTGTGAGCCGGCCGCCGGTGACGGTTGTCGAAAGCGTCAGCTTTGTGATGAGCGGGACCCCGGTGCACTGCGCCTTGTACCCCGGCGTGCCGGCGAACGCCGGCGTGCCGGCCACGATGCCGGCGCCCACGGCACCGAGCACTCCCGCCCCGGTGGCCAGCATCGACGCGGTGGCCACCCACGCTCCCGTCTTCAGCAGGCGCCTCTTGACGAGTCCCATCGGGCAGACCACCCCCTTTTCGAAGGCGCGTCCACGCCTGCACGAGTACGACCGACGCGCCGATCCGCACCCGGCGCTGGTGCCCGAAACCTAGTCCACCCGACCACCCCCATCAACCTGGTGCCACCGCCCGTCGCACCGACGTCCGACACCCACCGCCCCGGCGACGGCCCGGGGCGTGGCAGCACGCGGCCACGGTCCCGGCCAGGTCCTCCACGCCGCGCCGGTCGCCCGCATCCCCCGCGGCCAGGGCCGCGTCGTTGGCCACCGCAGTTGCCGCGATCAGTCGGAACGTACGTCGGGCTCGGGGGCCCGCCCCATCCGGGCCACGGCCACGGCGAAGCGACCGCAGGCGCCAACCGTCGCGTCGACCGGCGACGGGTCGAACTCCCGCTCGAGCATGGAGAGCCCGGCGCAGCATCTCGGTCGAACGCGACACAGGTGCGGCGCATCGGGGCCGCCACCTCCCGCCCGCGATCAACGGTGCGGCCCGGCCCTCCGCCGTGTCCTCGCCGCGGCGTGCGGCGGCGCTGTCGGTGGGCCGGGTCTCCCGGCCGATCCCAAGAAGGCGACGACCTGGTCGCCCGAGGGGGCGAGCAGCAGGCCGTCGCCGACCGACGGGGTCGGGAAGTGGTTGGCCGGCTGGCCCACGGCGACGCGCACCACGGCGTCCCCGGTCGACGGGTCGAGGCCGTAGAGGGTGGGGCCGCCCATCGCCCAGACGAGGCCGCCGGCGACGACCGGCGGGTCGTCGGCCCCCGAGGTCGTCTGCCAGAGCACGGTGAGCGACGGCGGGGACGCGGCGACGCGGACCGCTTCCACGCCCCGCTGGCACGGGAGGAAGACGACGTCGCCGGTGACGGCGACGCCGCCGTCGACGTCGCCTGCGGCGCACACCGGGGTCTTGGCCGCCTGCCCCCCGATGCCCCCCAGGCCCGAGCGGCGGAGCAGGAAGGCGGCCTGCGACTTGCCGGCCTGGACCACCCACCCGCCGACGAGGGCCGGCGGGGAGGAGCCGAGGTCGCGGTCGTTGGCGTTGTCCGCGTACCAGTCGGCCGGGGCGAAGTACGAGAGGAGCGAGAGCGACGGCGAGAGCTCCAGCACGCTGTCGCTGTCGTCGTAGGGGTCGGTGGACGAGCCGGCCGAGCCGTTGCCGGCGGCCACCCAGACGTCGCCTGTGGGGGCCACCTCGGGGGCGGCACCGCCCATCCAGACGGCGCCCTGGTCGTCGCCGTGGGCCGGGTCGACCTCGAAGAAGCGGGCGGTGCCGCCGCCGACCGGGACCGCCTCCACCCACCCGTGGTAGGTGGCGCAGTCGCCGTCGTTGCCCCCGAAGCCGAAGACCACCTCGTCGCCGTCGAGGGCGATCCCCGTCCGCTGGAGGATGTCCGCCGTGTCCGCCCCCGAAGGGTCCACCCCCCGCCGGAGCACCACCGCCCCGGTGTAGAGGTCGAGGCCGACCAGCTCGTGGGCGGGCCGGCCTGTGACCTCGGCGTCGGCCACCACGTAGAGCTCGTGGCGGGCGGTGTCGACGACCGGGGTGCCGGTGATCCCGACCGTGGGCGTGATGTCGCCGCAGGGCAGCTGTGTGGCCGGCACCGGGGTGGCCAGGTGCGTCCGCCACAGGACCGCCCCGGTCCTCGCGGAGAGGGCGTAGACCGAGTCGTCCTCGGTGGCCACGAACACCCGCCCGGCCGCCTCGAGCGGCTCGCCGAAGAGGGTGCCGTCGAGCGCCGGCGAGGTCCAGGCCGTCCGGGGCGCCGAGAACGAGGGGCCGCCCACCGCCCCCGTCCCCTCGGGGTCAGCGTGGTAGACGGTCCACGGGGCCCTCTCGGCCGAGGGGGCCGCCCCGGCCGCCGGCGAGCCGGTGAGCGCGGCCACGGTGGTCAGCGCCGCGGCCAGGGCGCCGGCGCCCCCTCTGCCCGCCCGGCACGCGCTGGCGCCCACCCTCGTCTACGCCAGCTCGAAGTCGTCGAGGCGGGGGGCGGCCATCTCCTGGCGGAACCGGTCGAACGTCCAGGGCCAGGCGGCCGGCACGCCCCGGTCGTCCAAGTACCAGCTGCGGCACCCGGTCACCCAGACGGTGCGTTGGGCGGCCTCGACCCGCGCCGCCTCGAACCGCTCGGCAGCCTCCGCCGAGGCGCACACCTTGGCGCAGCGGCCCTCGGCCAGGAGCGCCACCAGCTGGAGCACGTAGTCGAACTGCAGCTCGGCCACCTCGATCAACGAGAAGTTGCCGACCGGGCCGTTCGGGCCGTTCAGGAGGAAGAGGTTGGGGAAGCCGGGCACCGAGACCGACAGGTAGGCCGACGGGCGTTGCGCCCACGCCGTCTCCAGCGAGCGCCCCCCCTCCCCCACCACCTCGATCGGCCGAAGGAACCGGTCGACCCGGAACCCGGTGGCCAGCACCACGACGTCGAGGGCGTGCAGCCGCCCGTCGACGGTGCGCACCCCCTCGGCCTCGACGGCGGCGATCCGGTCGGTCACCAGCCGGGCGTGGGGCGCCTGGATGGCCTCGTAGAAGTTGGGCGAGATCACCAGCCGCTTGCAGGCCGCCCGGTAGTCGGGGCGGAGCCGCTCGCGCAGCTCAGGGTCGCGCACCCCCTCTTCGAGGTTGGCCCGGCACAGCTCCTCGATCAGCGCCAGCCCCTCGGAGTCGGCGTCGACCACCACGTTGGCGAAGTTGTCGGCGAACCCCCGGGAGAGCTCCTCGCGCAGCGCCCGCAGGGCCGCCGGGTCGGCCGCGAAGCGGGCGCGCTCGGTGGCCTCGATCGGCGGGTTGGGGACCGACAGCACCCACTGGGGGGTCCGCTGGAAGAGGGCCAGCTCGCCGACGACGTCGACCAGGGCGGCGGTGATCTGGACGGCCGAGGAGCCCGTGCCCACCAACCCCAGCCGCCGACCCTCGAGGGCGACGGTGTGGTCCCACCGGGCGCTGTGGAACACCGGGCCACCGAAGGTGTCGAGGCCGTCGATGTCGGGGTAGCGGGGGTGGTGGAGCACCCCGGTGGCGGCGACGACCACGTCGGCCACGTCGGGCCCGGCCGTCGTCTCGACCCGCCAGCGGCCGCCGGCGAACTCCAGCCGCTCCACCTCGGTGCCGAAGCTGATGCACCGCTCGACGTCGAACCGCCGGGCCACCGCCTCCAGGTAGTCGCGGATCTCGGGGCCGGGCGAGAAGACGTGGCTCCACTCGGGGTTGGGGGCGAACGAGTAGCTGTAGAGGTGGGAGGGGACGTCGCAGGCCACCCCGGGGTAGGTGTTCTCCCGCCAGGTGCCGCCGATGCGGTCGGCCTTCTCGTAGACGGTGACGTCCCTGAAGCCGGCCTCCTTCAGGCGGATGGCGGCCATGACCCCGGCCATGCCGGCCCCGATCACCACGAACCGAGGCCGACCGGTCACGGCGACACCCCGTCGGGGGGCCGCGGGTCGAACCCGTCCTCCAGCGGCACGACCAGGGACCGTAGCAGCACCGAGGCCATCGTCCAGGCTCCGATCGTCGCCGTCAGCGCCGAGCGCCCCCGGACGCCGGGCCCGGGCCCCGCCGTCGTGTCGCCAGACACGGCGTCCGCGACCGTCGCCCCCTGGCGACCGAACCGCAAACCACGCTGCCGACAGGTATGGCTCTGTGCCGCCCACCCGCCAGTGCTGCGAGCGCCCCGCGGCCTCGCTCGGGTGGCGGCCACCCTCCGGATCCAGTGCGGGGCGGGATTTCGCGCCCCCCTCCGCCGGCCCGCCACCCGTCTACCATGTGCCGACCGGACGAGGGGAACGGGCCGGCGGAGGGGCGATGGCACCCGGGAGCGAGCTGAGCGAGGACGAGCAGCAGGCCGGACGGCGGGCCGTCGCCGACCTCATGCCCAAGACCCCCTACCTGGCGGGCCTGGCCGTCTCGTTCGACCGCTACGAGCCCGACGACGTCGTCCTGCGCCTCCCGTTCAGAGAGGACCTCACCAACGACGGGTCCTCCTACCACGGCGGGGTGGTCGCCGCCGCCATCGACACCGCCGGCGCGGCGGCGGCCTGGTCCAACCACGACTTCACCAGGGGCACCCGGGCCTCCACCGTCTCCCTCGCCATCCAGTACGTGGGGGCGGCCAAGCGCTCGGACCTCCTCTGCCACGCCCGCACCGCCCGCCGGGCCAGGGAGCTCATCTTCACCGAGATCTCCGCCACCGACGTCGACGGCAACGTGGTGGCCCACGGCATCCAGACCTACCGCATCGTCTGAGCGGGGCTCAGCCGGTCAGCTCCGGCCCGTCCACCGCCGCCGCGCACGGCCGGGCCCCGCAGACGTCGAGCACCTGGCCGGTCAGCTGGAACTCGACCAGCTGGCGCTGGGCGGCGGGGACCTGGCGGGGCACCGTCTGGTGGGGGTCGGTGCCCTTGTACGGCGGCGTGTCGGTGGCGGGCGGGGCGGGCACGCCGGGGTCCCAGACGTAGAGGGTCGCCGACCCGTGCGAGGGGTTGGCGCGCACCGGGGGGATCCCCCAGAACAGGTCGCCGCCGAACCGTCCGGGGGCGAGCGTCGGGGTGTGGACCGAGGCGCCGATCGTGCGGGCCTCGGCCACGGTGGAGAAGTTGGAGACCTGGTGGTCCCCGAAGGCCATCTGCAGCAGCACCTGGTGGCGGGGGGTGCCGGGGAGCCCGCCGGTCATCTGCTCGGCGTAGCCGTCGGTCTCCCCCCGGTCCCACAGCATCTGGAGGATGTCCTGGATCAGCTGCTCGGAGGCGGCGCCGGGGTAGGCGGTCTCGAAGACCTCCTCGAAGGGGATGGCGTCGATGCTGCGGTCCAAGAGGAGGTCGTAGTCCATGCTGGGCACCCCGAGCACGGCCCGGCGGTACACGGTGGAGATGGCGGTGAGCGCGCCGCCCATCAGGCTGCCCTCGCTGTTGCCGTAGTAGGTGAGGGGGTCCGCGGTGTCGATGAGGCCGCGGCCGGCGGCCCGGAAGTCCGGGCTCGAGTCGAAGCCCTTGGGGCTCTGCAGCAGCCGGCCGAGGTAGAGGGCGTCGACCAGCGACTGGGTCAGGTGGTCGGGCAGCGTCGGGAACTTCGAGAGGTCGGTGAAGAGCTCGCCGTCGGCCACCTCCTCGCCGCCTGTGAGCCCCTCCCAGTCGGTCGAGCACACGACGATGCGGTAGTGGTCGGCCATCACCGTCACGTTCTCGTCGGAGAGCTCTGTCGCCAGGTTGAACAGCCCCACGCCGTAGAGGACGGGGCGTCCCGGGACGACCTTCCCCGCCGCCCCGGCGGGCAGGGTCGAGCGCGGGATCATGCAGCTGAACACCGCCTGCTGCACGTTCCCCGGGAGCTCCGAGGGCAGGCCGTCGGGGCCGAGGTGGAGGACCGAGCCGTAGGGGCCGCCGGGCTGGTCGAGGAAGCTCGGCACCGAGAAGGTGCCGGTCACCTGGCGGGCGTCGGCCCGGTTCTGCGCCGGGGTGAAGTCGGTGACCTTGGTGACGGTGAACGACGGGGCCCGACCACCCAGCTGGGCCATGGCCACGTCGCGCATGTGGAGGGCGTAGCCGGTCAGGTTCTTCGTGCTGGCCACCGTGAAGTCCCAGGCCACCTCGAGCGAGCTCCGCCGCACCCCCCGGGTCCCCAGGTACGCCACCAGCGCCCGCTCGTGGCGGAGGAAGGCGGGCGTCACCCCGGTGGGCACCGGTCCCCGGCCGAGGACGGCGGCGAAGGCCGGCCCCGGGGCGATGGCGGCCCCCGCACCCGTCTTGACCGCGTCGAGGGCCACGGCGATGCGGTGCCCCTCGGGGAGGTCGGCGGCGGGGTGGATCATGAGCAGCTGGGTGGCCGGGTCGGTGTCGCGCTCGTCGAGCTCGCCCCAGTACGCCAGGCGCGTCCCGGTTGTCTCGTCGACCAGCACCACCCCGGCCCGCGCCGAGAGCGACGCCCCGACGTCGCCCACCCCGGGGATGTGCGAGCGGGTGAGGCTGATCCCGGCCACGTGGACGAGCACCGCCGAGCCCGGGCTGAAGCCGTCGTTGCGGCCGTAGGGGGCGGGTGTGATGTGGACGCCCGAGGCGTCGGCCGGCATGGCCGCCTCGGGGAAGACCACGTGGCGGCCCGAGCCCATGGCGTGGTCGACCACCGTGTAGTAGTCGCTCGGGAACGGCACCATGCACGTCGAGCCGCCCAGCGGGTCGCAGGCGGCGGCCCCGGGGACCGACGCGCCCCAGTCGGCCTCCGGCGGGCGGGAGGCGGCGGCGGCGGCCGAGCCGACCACCGGCACCACCACCGAGCACACCACGACGGCCGCCGCGACGACCCAGGCCGCCCGGGCCGTGGTCCCCACCCGTCCCCGTCCGCCCGCTCGGCCCACCCGTCCTCCCCGTCGCGCTCTGCGGCGCCGAGCGCCAGGCGCACCGTGGACGGCGCGCCGCATCGGTGCCGCACCGGCCCCTGACGCCGGCTCCGCCCGATCGTAGACTGGGCGGACACCGAGGCGGAGGGAGCAGCCATGAGCGACGGGAACCCGGACCGCAAGTTCGAGGACGTCCGGGGGCGACGGGTGCTGTCCCCCGCCCAGCCGGTGGACGAGTTCATGGCGTCCCTCGAGGCCCTCCAGGCCGAGATCTGCACGACCAAGAACCTCCTGTGGGAGGCGGTGGCCGACGGCACGCTCGCCCTGGGCCTCGTGCAGCGCCTGGCCAAGGAGTACCACGCCCTCGGCCGCTACTACACGACCGAGTTCGGCACCCTCTCCTCGCTCGCCCCCGACGCCGACGCCATCGCGCTCTCCCGCACCGAGCACTTCGAGCACTGGCTGCAGAACCTGGCCGACGAGACCGGCTACACCGGCGACGCCAACCACGTCGACATGAAGGTCACCTGGGCCCACCAGCTCGGGATCACCGACGAGGAGCTCGACACCTACCGCCCCATGCCCGAGACGATCGGGACGGTCTTCACCACCCTCTACTACATGCGCCGCACCTACGAGGAGGGGCTGGCCGCCTTCGGGTGGGCCGGCGAGCGGTTCGCCGCCTCCACCGGCTACGCCAAGATGATGTACGAGGGCCTCCGCGACCACTACGGCATGGAGGTGGAGAACTTCAAGGTCCACGCCTACGCCGAGGAGGACCACGGCAGCGCCGCCGACTACCTCCTGCGCCAGGTGGCGATCACCGGCGACCAGCAGCGCCGCATCCGCCGGGCGGTCGAGCACGTCTTCGTCTGCCGCAACGCCCGCACCGCGGCGCTCAACCGCTGGCTGGACGAGCCGGGCGCCCTGCGCACCGGGGGCTGAGCCGCACCCCCGCGCCGCCGGCGCCGGCGCGGCCCCGTCAGCCGACCGCCACCGGCAGGCGCTTCACCCCGTTGAAGAAGTTCGAGGGGACTCGGACAGCCGGCCCGTCGGCCCGCAGCCGCCCGAGCACGGAGCGCAGCTCCTCGAAGACGACCCGAGCCTCGAGACGGGCCAGGTGGGCCCCCATGCAGTGGTGCGGCCCCCCGGCACCGAGCGACACGTGGGGGTTCGGGTCCCTTCGGGCGTCGAAGGCGTCGGGGTCACTGAAGACGGCCTCGTCCCGGTTGGCCGAGGCGATCCACAGGGTCACCCGGTCCCCGGCCGAGACCGTCGCTCCCCCCACCGAGGTCTCCGCGGTGGCCCAGCGCGAGTGGTGGAGCACCGGGCTCGCCCACCGCAGCATCTCCTCCACCGCGGCGGGGACGCCGGCCGGGTCGGCCACCAGGGTGTCCCGCTGGTCGGGGTGGGCCATCAGCGCCAGGAGGCCGTGGGAGAGCAGCTGGCGGGTGGTCTCGGTGCCCCCCACGATGAAGGTGTCGAGGAAGTTGGCCACCTCGGCATCGGTGAGCGGCCGGCCGTCGATGTCGGCCGCAAAGAGGGCCCTCGCAAGGAACGCCGGCTCGCCCCGGCGCTGGGAGCGGGCCAGGGCGAGGCAGTAGTCCCCGAGGTCGCGCCGGGACCGCTCAGCCACGCCGGGCGAGGGCCGGTAGTCGGGGTCGGCGCTCGGCATCACGGCGTTGGTCCACCCGACGACCGTCGCTTCGTCGGCAGCCGGGACCCCGGTCAGGGCGGCCATCACCCTGAAGGGGACGGCCGCCGCCACCGAGGCCACGAAGTCGCCCCCGCCGGCCGAGACCAGCGAGGCGACGGCGGCTCGGGCGATCTCCCGCACGAGCCCCTCCAGCCGCCCCACGGGGCCCGGGGTGAACGGGGGCATCACCGCCCGGCGAGCGCGGCTGTGCTCGGGGGGGTCGAGCCCGGTGATCGGCCGCCACTCGGGCACCCCGGCGTCGGTCGGGTCGACCACGCCCCCCGCACTCGAGAAGGTCGCCCAGTCCCGGTTGCACCGCTCCACCAGCTCGTAGGAGGTGACCACCCAGGCGCCCAGGGCCTCGGACCACCAGGCGGGGGCGGTCGCCCGCAGGCGCGCCAGGTCGTCGTAGGGGACGCCGGCGGCGAACCGCTCGGGCGAGAGGTCGACCGCCGGGTCCGGCACCGGCGGCACTCCGCCGGGTCCACCCACGCCCGCCCCGGTCAATGGGGCCCCCTCGCCGACCGGGACCACCGGCCCTTCGGCTCGGACGGCGGGGTCCCGCCGGCGGTGGCGCCGCGCCCCGAAGAGCGGTCTGGGACCGGGCCTGTCGCACCGTGATCGCCCTGCACCCCAGGGTGCACCAGGGTGCTCCCCAGGGCCGAGATCCTTTCCCCGGGCCGGCGCCGTGCGCTACGCTGACACCCTTGTCGAATCAACGGAGAACCATGCGGCACTCGCAGAGGATACGGGCAGGAGCACTGTTGACGGTGGCGGCGCTCGCCCTCCCGACCACCGCGGCGTCCGCCGCCACTGGCCACAGCGCTCGGTCGGCGGTCACGGTCAGCGCGTCCAAGGCGAAGTCCAAGAAGTCCACTGGGGCCAAGCCGACCACGACCACGACGACCAAGACCTCCGCCAAGACCTTCTTCAGCCAGACACTGGTCGGCTCCAAGCGGACCCGGCAGTTCACCGCCAAGAAGAGCTGGCACCTCTCCTACTACTACAACTGCTCGGGCAAGAAGGGCAGCTTCGTCCTGTACCTCAAGCCCAAGAAGGGCCATTCCATCAAGGTCACATCGCAGAGCGGGCTCGGAGGGGGCGGCGCACGCACCTACCATGCGGGCACCTACACGCTCTCGGCCAAGACCACCTGCAGCTGGTCGATCAAGGCCGCCAAGGGCTGAGGGTCCCCCGCACCACGCCCGCGTAGCGCCGGCCGGGCCAGCATCGCTCGAAACGTCGGGTCGGGGCGTTCGGGTCACCACGGTCCACCACTCTCCTCCCCTGCTGTGCCGGCAGCCCGTCCGACCTGGGCTCGGGCGCCGGCGTGCTCGGGCCCCGCACCGGCCACCTGAGCCGCACCCACCTCAGGAACCAACTCCCTCGACCAGGCGCCGGCAGTCCGCTCCCCCTCAGCGCGGCACCGTCATGGCTCGCCGCACCTATTCCAGTTGAGTGGTCGGGTCGTTGGGGTCGTACCCCTCTCCTGTGGTTACACCGGCTGGACCCGCCGCCGCCACCTTCGCTCCAAGGGCCATGAGCCCGTTGTAGTGCTCGGGCAGGGCGCCCGCAGCGACGGCGGGGAGCTCCTCTTCAGAGGCGACGCCTTCTTTCTCGTGTGTCCGCCGCCACCGATTCAGCACGATCTTGCTGACGCCCCACAGAACGAGCCCCAAGAGCACCAGACCCACGATGAAGAGGGCGATCGGCCACGTCGACGTCGAGGACGAAGCGGACGCCACCTCGTGGAACCCCACCGTTAGGATGTCCACTCTCACCGTGTATGTCCCCGTCGACAGCGGGGAGAGCGAGAAATGTGCCCGGACCTCCGTGCTCTGGCCGGCACCCAGCGCCCGCATGACCGGCATCTTGATGACATTTGTGGGGTGCGCGCCTGTCCCCCACCGGCCGAGCAGCACTGGGGTCTCGCTGCCAGTTCCTGCGTTGTGAACGCGGAATTCGAGCGTCCGCGGTGCGGCACCGCCAAATGAGGACGCCCACGTCGTGCCGCCGACGACCCGGAGGTTGGCCACCCGCAAATCAGGTTCCCCAGATGTTGTTGTCCGCGTCACCGGTGCGGTGGCCGCCCCAACCACTGTCACCGGGATCTTCTTGGTGTACAGGTTGGTGATTCCGGTGACCAGGATCACGCAGGGGCACGGCACTGGCGGCAGCGCCGTGGTCATCATCGCCCAGACCCTGCCTGTGCGGGGGGCCACCACCACCACGGTGGTTGTCTCTGCGCAGTCCGCGGTCCCCGCGATGGCGTCGGTGCCGCAGAGGGTCGCCGACAGGGCGGTCTTGACCGGCCACCCGCTCCCGCTGATGAGCAGCTTCTGGCCCGGCACGATGCTCTGGCTGCCGATGGAGATCGTCGCACGGGTTGTCACGGCGCTGGCAACCGTGCCTCCCCCGACTCCCAGGATCGCGACAAGGGTCGCGGCGGCCAGAAGGGCGACCGCTCGCCGTTTCACGGGCCTCGGGCGCCGGCTCCGGTCTCGACCGGGGCCGCCGGGGTCGCGTCGCCCGACCCGGGCGGGGTGTCGCCCGGCTCCGCCCGGCCGGCCTGCGACCCAGGACGGGTACGGCGACGGCGCCGGAAGTAGACGAACAGGACCAGCAATACCAGGATGGCAACAAGTACCCAGGGGATGACGATCGCCGTGGAGCTCCCAGTGCCCGTCACGCCGAGGGCGTGTGCCGCCACTGTGGCACCCAGTGCGACGTAGGGGACGACGTGTCGGAAGGTGTGGTGGAAGGTGACCGTCGACCCCGGGAGGATCTGGGGCATCTGGACGTGGAACTTGGGGCCGCTCCCGAAGAGCGGCGAGAGCGCGAGTGTCACCGCCGGCCTCAAGTTCTCGTTACCGGTGTTGGTGACCGAATAGGTCACCGTGGCGTCGACCGCTCCGCCGAACTCGGAAGCGAACGGGCTGGTCGTTGTCACGGAGACCGCGGTCACCGCCACTCTCGGAACCAGGCGCCCCGACACGCGACCGTAGACGGCAACGGCCACCGCCTGGAGCACCTGGACATGGACTGTGCCCTTCTTGCTCACCGAGCCCTTCGGCTCCACGGCCACGATGCCCCCCGCGTAGTCGCCTGGCGCGACATTGGCCGGGGGGTCGTATGTGAAGGGGACGAGATACCCGCTCAGAGGCGGGATGGTCACCGAGGTGACCGGGAGGTGGATCCACGCACCCATGTGGACCTTGGGCTTGAAGCTCGGCTCCAGGGCGAAGCCGCCCTCCGGGGTGGTGTAGCCGTCCGCCGCGTAGAGGTCGAGGGTGAGTGTCTTCTTGGTCAGGTTCTCGACGGCGACCTTGTCCTTGGCCTTCACCCCGGGCGTGAGCACCGGGGTGAAGAACGGCCGCCCCCCCGGCAAGTTGCTGGTGGGGGCCAAGGCGAACTTCCCGTTCCCGATGGCCGAGGCCGGCGGGGAGAAGACCAGCGTTCCGGCGGCCACTGCCGCCAGGCATGCCACGAGCGAGGCCGTCCCGACAGACCACCGGCGGGCTGGGGAACGGCGCCCGACCGGCCGACCCTCCCTCGTCCACCTGCTCCCCCGCATGGCCACCTTCCTTTGCCCGGGCAGGCGGCGCACGATACACCACCCTCCCCGCTCCCCAAAAGCCCCACTGAGAGGCTGAGGCCGAGTCCTAATTCTTATCAGCTAGCGGTGATCGGCGCGGTGCGGCTTCCGGCGCTCTCCTCCGCTCCGGAACGGGGCGGGAGGACCCCGAGTCCGAGCTGCAGCGATGCGTGTCATGAACGAACCAGGAGGGCACGACTTTCGCCGCGCGCGCGGAAAGGGTGGCGCCGAAGCGCCACCCTTTCCGTTCTCCCGACGCTCTACTGGAGAGCGAAGGGTATGTGCGTACTGCTTAGACGCTGGCTACCAGCGTGTACTGCACCGTCCCGAAGTACGTGCCGGCGTAAACGTTCGGCGGCACGACCAGGGTGTAGGTGCCTGTCTTCACGATGAACTCACCGCCGCTCACCCCAGCTGCTGCTGTGCAGAGCGTCATCGTGTTCGACAGCCCGTAACCGTGCGCTGTCGACAGGTATGTGCGACCAGCGGTGGTTGTGGGTGTCGGGTTCACGTTGTAGTACGGGTTCAGCCGTGTCTGCTGTGGCTTGCACGTGTAACCGTGCAGGTACAGGTAGTTCGGCAGGATCGTCGTGTTCTGGTAGGTGTGGATTGTCGCCAGCTTGGCCGGGTTGGTCGTTGTGGCGTTGCAGAACCCCTGGACTGTGTCGCAGTACTCGTTGCCGGTCAGCGACTGCTTCGTCGGCACCATGACCGCGTTCAGCGTCCAGTCATCTGTCGCGCCACCGCGGGCTGTCGAGATGTACAGGGTGTTCATCTTCTTCGAGACAGGCTGGTTCTGCTCGTTCAGCTTGACCGTGCCCAATGTGATCAGTGTGCATGTCTTCGCTGTCGCCTGTGTTTCGACCGGGTTGGGGCCGACACAGGTCATCGTGAGGCTACCGCCCGTCACCGTCAACTTGAACGGCTGCAGGATGTTCGGTGTGGCCGGGGCCGCAGTCACCGCAAGGGTGTATGTGTGCGTCACCGATGTGCCTGTCTTTGTCGCCACCTTCACCGAGAAGCTGAGTGTGCCAGCTGCCGTCGGGGTGCCGGTGATGGAGGCGTGGGTGCCTGTGTGGCTGAAGACCAGGCCATCCAATGTGCCGGTCTCAGTCCAGACGTCTGTCCCGTAGCCTGTCACGGCCGTGAAGTAGTTGGGCTCCGAGTAGTGAACGGTCGCCTGCCCACCGGGCAGAGGACCCGAAGCCGGGGTCAACGACAGCGGTGTGTGGTGCGGCGTCGCGTTGACTGTCGTGATCACACCCAGGGTGTCACTGCCAGTCACCGTGTAGCCCTTTGTGACTGTTGTGGCTGTGTTGTAGGTGATCGCCTCGGACGGCGGGTAGCACGTCAGCGGAACGAGCACCGTCAGGTCGAGTGTGGCCGGCGTAAGGGTCGCCTTCCCCGATGTCGACGTGACCGTGAATGTGGCCGCTGTGTATGTGAGCGTGATAACCGAGCCGTGAGCAAGGGTTGTCGCGTTGATCAGCGCCTCACCGACGTTTGTTGTGATTGTCGCATGCTTGGTCGCTGCGAAGAACGACGGCCCCGAGAAGTTGTGCTTCACCACCACCAGTGTCGCAGCGGCAGCCGCCAACGACGTCAGTGTGTGGTCGGCTGTGTAGGCCGTGTGGATCAACGACGCCGGGATGGTCGCCTTGACCTGAGGCTTCGCCGAGAACGTGTGCGTCCTCTGCACTGTCTTCGGCGTTGTCGCGCTCAGTGTCGTGATTGTCGCCTCCACGGACTTGTTGCCGAGCGGCGTCGCGCAGTGGTACAGGCCACTGGTCGTGGCCGCCGAGGCGACCTCGCTGGTGGCCGCGCCGAGGCCCAGGGCACCGACGATGCCCATGCCACTCGCGACAAGTGCGACACCTGCCCCTCCGCGCAAGAATTTGATCAAACGTGTTCGCATGCCTTACATCCCCTCCGTATCCGCCAAACGTCCCCGTTGTATCACCCGACACGTGAGGACCAGCAAAGAACGAGACCCTCACGGCCTCCCCTCCGCTGGGACACGTCGCGGAGCAAGGCACATTCTGCGCCGCGGGGGCCTTGATGTCAACCGAAGGGGGGACCGCCGGCCCTGCCATCGGCTCTTCGGGCTGGCGCATGGGGTGACCCCAATCCTCTGACCTGGGAAAACACATCAAGGACGACGTCTTGGTGACCGAATTCTCTAATTCTTACCAAGTCTGCAAAAAGGAAGGAGGCGGGCTTGGGTAACGGTCGTTGCGATGCCGGCGCGCGGGTGGGCTGGCAGGGCTTCGTTGACGTGAACCAGGACGAACGGGGCGACGAGCGGTGGGTCCTGGTCGTGACCTCGGCGGGGGTGACGGGCTGTTCGGAGCGCTCCGACATGGCCACTGCCCACGGCCCCACTGCTGTCCAAACCCGGGACGCCGGCCGATGGGCTGCCCGTTCGCCTCGTGTGGCGCAAGACCCGCTGCCCATACGCCGACCCAGCCTCTACCTGAAGAAGAGCTTTATCGGGACTGGCGTGGTGGGCTCAACGCCCGGGCACCCGGGGGCGATCTGCCGGGCGAGTCGGCGCCCGGCCGTCCTCAGCACGGTCGAAGTGGCGGGGATCTTCGGTGTCTCGTGGGGACTGGCCTGGGCGACGTTCGAGCGCCACGGCCGCCCTGCCGACGACGACCCGAGACGCCCCTGCGGGGTCCGGGGGATCGGGCCCGACGGGCTGCTGGCCACGGGCTCAGGCGTCATACGGTCTTCTCCACTGGCCGAGATCGACGGCCGGGCCGGTTGGACGTGGTGGAGAACCGCAGCGGTGCCTCGGTCCCGGGGTGCCGCTCGGAGCGCACTCGCCACCTCCGTGACCGCGTCGAGGCATCCGCCATCGACCCCCACGACGGCTGCTTCAAGGCCCACGCCGGTCTCTGCACCGAGCGACGGCCGTCGTCGACGCCTTCCACTCGGTCGAGCTCGCCGATCTCACGGGACGGGATCGATCACCCCGGTAGGGCCACCTGAGTGGTGGTGCCTCGGGCCACCCAGACCCCACCACCAGGGGGGTCTCACGCGTTCGAGTGGCGCCGAAGTACCCCGAGAATGTGGACGGAGACCGAGTCCGGGAGTAACTTCAAACTGACGAGTGCCACCGCTTTCGACCGGTGCCTCAAGTCAACGGGGTCCGGCTGCCCGGATCTCGAGCAAAGGAGACCAGCTGTGCCGAGATTGTTCAGGGCCTTGGCGGTCGGCACGATGCTCTCTGGAACGGCGGTCGCATTGCCCGCCCTCGCTTCTGGGGCGACAACCGTCGGTTCCAACGGCGGTCACAACATCGTCGTCGAGCCCATCTACGCGACACCTGGCCAGGCGGTCTACGTCACCGGCACACCCAAGTACTCGGCGGACACAGGCTTCTACGGCAAGATCTGCGGAAACCAGACAGTCACGGTGACCGTCACCTACTACACGGTTTCGGGGACAGTATCGGTTGCCACGACCGACATCGGAAAGGCCAGCGGCATCATCGGCATGCCAGAACCGGTGACGATTCCCGCAAATGCCCAGCCGACCAGGGTCGACCTGCACTACGCCGAGGTGCAGGCGTACTGCCAGGCGGGTACAGCCGGCTCCCCGACCACCTTCTCCAGCAACCCGGAGGCCGTGACCGTCAGCGGGGCCGGTCCCAAGGCGACCACAACCACCGCGACCACTGCTCCCTCGACCCCCACGACGACCCCGCCGGCAACGCCCTCGACGACCTCGACGACCACCGCGACGATCACGAGGGCGACCCCGACCACCCCGGCGGTGGCCGAGCAGCTGGCCCAGACCGGCAGTGACATCGACCTCATGGTCTGGCTGGGCGGGTCGCTCACCGTCATGGGCGGCCTGCTCGTGGCCTTCGATGCATGGTGGCGTCGGCGGGCCGGTCGCGGGGTCCAACGCCGCTGACCTGCCTACCCGCCGGGCCCGGCCGTACCACCGATCGAGCGTCACGGCCGACTGCCTGGCCATCCGTCAGCTGGGCGCTACGGGATACGTGCGGCTGACCCAGGGGGTGCTCGGCTTCACCGCCTGGGGTTCTACGGGTGACAGGAGAACCCCGCCTGCGACCGAAACCGGGACGACGCCCACCTGACCAACGCCGTCGTCGACGTCCACGACGACGGCCCCGGATTCGCGAACGGCTCCATCTCAGGCGAGTTCGAAGCGACCGGCCGCCGGGCAACCGAGAGCCTGGTTCACCGCCTGTGCCAGGCACCCGGGACCTGGTCCCCACGGCGGACAAGGGACACCGAGTGGCTGACCAGCTCCCAGTCGCGGCCGTCCATGACGCCTCGACCAGCGGGACATCACTGCCGCCCTCCCCGACCAGGTCGGGCTGACCGGCGTCACCGATCTCCCCCGCAGCCGGCGGCACGTGCTACGACGGCCCGTTGACCGATCTGAGCTGTACTGCCTCCGGCTCTCCGGTCCAACTGGTCGTTGGACCGAGCTCTGTAGTCGGGCCAGTTACGTGGCCGCCATGCCCACGATCGGCTCGTTCAGGTGTTGCCCGGCCTCCGAACCGTAGAGCCTGGCTGTGCCGAAGGGGAAGATCCCGCCGTCGGCGGCCACCTCCCAGTAGCCGTTGCCTGTCGGTGTGGCGGCCACGCCCACGACCGGGGCGTTCAGCTGCAGTCCAGCCTCCGAACCGTAGGGCTTGGCTGCGCCGAAGGCGAAGATGGCACCGTCGGCCGTGGTCTCCCAGTAGCCCTTGCCTGTCACGGTCGACGCCACGCCCACCGCCGTCTCGTTCAGGGGCTGGCCGCCCAGCGAGCCGTCGAACTTGGCTGTGCCGAAGGCGAAGATCCCGCCGTCGGCCGCAACCAGCCAGTAGCCCTTGCCTGTCGGGGTGGCGGCAATGCCCGCGATCGGCTCGTTCAGGGCCTTGCCGACCATTGAACCGTGGAACTGGGCTGTACCGAAGGCGAAGACCCCGCCGTCGGCCGCGACCAGCCAGTAGCCACTGCCTGTCGGGGCGGCGGCCATGCCCACGATCGGGGCGTTCAGGTGCTTGCCGCCCATCGAGCCGTAGTAGTGGGCGTTACCGAAGGCGAAGACCCCGCCGTCGGCAGCGACCAGCCAGTAGCCCCCGCCTGTCGGGGTGGCGGCCATGCCCACGACCGGGGCGTTCAGGGGCTTCCCGCCCATCGAGCCGAAGTAGTGGGCGTTGCCGAAGGCGAAGACCCCGCCGTCGGCTGCCACCTCCCAGGTCCTGGTGATGGGCTTCACGGCCGCGGTGGCTGTCAGGCTGTCGAACGGGCCCAGGGTGTCCGAGCCGCTCACTGTGTATCCCTTGCCGACTGTTGTTGCTGTCTTGTCGGTGATCTTTTCGGACGGCGGGAAGCACGTCAGTGTAACGACCACATGCAATGTGATGTCACCCGGGATGAGCTTTGCCGTCCCCGATGTAGCGGTGACGGTGAAGTCCGCCGCGTTGTAGTTGATCGTGATCGAAGCGCCGTTCTTCTCCGTTGTTGTATTGATCGGCACTGTCAACGGCATGTTGGTCGCGGTGATCTTCGACGGCCCCTGGAAGCCTGTGGCCGTGATGTTCAGTGTGGCCATCGTTGCCGCCAGGGACGTCAACGTGCCTGTGGCGGTGTGGGCGGTCTTGATCAACGACGAGGGGATGGTCGCAACCACCTGTGGCTGGGCAATATAAATTGTGCCCTGAGGCAGCGTGGCCGGCGCGGTGTTCAGATCGTGGATGGTGACCGGGACTTTCTTCGTCCCGAGCGGCGTGGCGCAGGAGTATGTCCCGCTCACCGATTGGCCAGCGGCGGAGGCGACGCCACCGGTCGACAAGCCGATCGCCAGGCTCCCCGAGAGCCCAACGCCACCAACCAGGAGCGGCATGGCGATGGCACCCCTGCCGATCTTCCGCAACCATCTGTGCATCGAATGCTTCCCTTCTTCTTTCGACCTATTCTCGCTTGCCGGTCACCTTCGAGGCTGATGACCCCCAGACCAACTGCATCCTTGGCTCATCGGACCTTACGTCTAGGAGCCTGCTGACTACGACGCCACAATGCCCACGGTGGGGCCGTTCAGGTGCTGGCCACCCAGGGAACCGTGGAACGGAGCATCCCCGAAGCTGAAGACGCCGCCGTCGGCTGCCACCTCCCAGTAGCCCTTGCCTGTCGAGGTGACGGTCATGCCCACGATCGGGGTGTTCAGGTGTAGCCCACCCTCAGAGCCGTAGACCTTGGCTGTGCCGAAGGCGAAAATGGCACCGTCGGCCGCGACCGCCCAGTAGCCAACGCCGGTCGGGGCGGCGGCAATGCCCACGATCGGGGAGCTGAGCGGCCTGCCTCCCAGTGAGCCCTCGTACTGGGCGGAACCGAAGGAGAAGACACCGCCGTCGGCAGCCACCAGCCAGTAGCCCTTGCCTGTCGGGGCGGCGGCGATGCCCGCGATCGGCTCGTTCAGGGGCTTCCCGACCATCGAACCGTAGAACTGGGCGGTACCGAAGGCGAAGGTCCCACCGTCGGCCGCGACCAGCCAGTAGCCCTTGCCTGTCGGGGTGACGGCCATGCCCACAATCGGGGCGTTCAGATGCTTGCCGCCCATCGAGCCCTCATAGGGGGCGGTGCCGATGGCGAAGACACCGCCGTCGGCCGCGACCAGCCAGTAGCCCTTGCCTGTCGGGGCGGCGGCCACCCCTACGACCGGGGCGTTCAGGGCCTTGCCCCCCATGGAGCCCTCGAACGGGGCGGTGCCGAAGGAGAAGACACCGCCGTCGCTGCCCACCGCCCAGTAACCCTTTGCTGTGGTCGGGGGCGGTGGCGGGGCCACGTAGGTAAAGGCCGAGGCCAGTGTCCCCGTCCCCCCGGCTGCCGTCACCGAGACGCTGACCGCTCCGGCTGTGCCCGACGGGTCCTTCACCGTGAGCGTGGTCGAACTCTTCGATGTGATCGAGGTGGCTGTCTTGGTCCCGAACTTGACCGACGTCACTGTTGTGAAGTTGGTGCCTGTGATGGTGACCACTGTGCCGCCGGCTGCCGGTCCCTTCGCCGGTGTGACCTTGGTGATGGTCGGGGCGCCCTCGTAGGTGAAGTGCTCGCCGGACCCCGAGGTCCCCGCGACGGTGGTGGCCGTCACTGTCACGGTGCCTGCGGCATGGGCCGGGGACGTGACCTTGATCTCTGTGGAGCTCACGGAGGTGACCGAGCCGGCCGGGATTGTCGTCCCGCCGAATGTGACCGTGGTGGCCCCTGTGACGAACCCGGTGCCGGTCAGGGTCACCACGGTCCCTCCGGTGAGCGGTCCTGCGCCCGGTGTGACCTTGGAGATGGTCGGCGCCCCGTAGACGAAGTGCTCACCGGACCCCGAGGTCCCCCCGGCCGTGGTGGCCGTCACTGTCACGGTGCCGGCGGCATGGGCCGGGGAAGTGACCCTGAGCTCGTCGGTGCTCACGAAGGTCACCGACCCGATTGTCGTCCCGCCGAATGTGACCGCGGTGGCCCCCGAGACGAACCCGGTGCCGGTCAGGGTCACCGTTGTCCCGCCGGCGACGGGCCCGGCAGGGGGTGTGACCTTGGAGATGGTCGGGGCGGCCTCGTAGGTGAAGTGCTCACCGGACGCCGAGGTCCCCCCGGCGGTGGTGGCCTTCACTGTCACGGTGCCGGCTGTGTGGTGCGGGGAGGTGACCTTGATC
>Ga0181536_10000310_pt1 | contig 58794 bp, 53 predicted proteins | sample PEATcosm2014_Bin_41_FD_121105 | JGI IMG/M metagenome (GOLD analysis project Ga0181536, IMG submission 121105) | Peatland microbial communities from MTU Mesocosm Facility, Houghton, MI, USA - PEATcosm2014_Bin17_60_metaG | ecosystem: Environmental > Terrestrial > Soil > Wetlands > Peat | place...
CCCGAGGCAGGCGGCCAGTTCGTCGCCCTCAAGGTAGTACTGAACCGGCAGGATTGCCGGAAGGGCGCTCACCGAAAGAGCGAGGCGACCCACCGAGACTGTTCTCAGCAGGTCCCAGCACTCGTGCCTGGGGATGTCCCCGATGTCGTCCCGACGCATCCTCGCCCCCCTTTCTCATGCCGGCGTCGGACACGCTCGCCGCCGAACAGCTTGATTTTGACTGACAGCGACGCGATGTCGTAGGGCCCAAAGCCCTGAGGTCGTCCTCGACGTTCAGGCCATCGGAAGCCTCCGCTAATGACGGCCTACTCGGCATCATGGCCGCTCGCCCGTTCCGTTGGGGATCCCAGGCGGTGCCGGGATCATCCGGGCCGGTCGCTCCCGGGCGAGTCGCCGCAGAACCTCACCCCGCTCAAGGCAACCCCAGATTTTCGCCTTCTCTGCCTCGAAGAACCGCCTGGCATCACCGCACTTCCTCGCTCGCGTCCCGGCATCGGCCATTTCGGCGAAGGCGTTACGATGATGCTTTGAGAACACAGAGATGCCGGCGACCGCCCGCAGTGCGGCACCGCTGGGTCGCCCATTATTCGGGAATGATCTCCGCTACCTCGTCGAGATTGGTCGCTTCGGCCTCCTCGAGCTCCTCCCACACGCCCGGGGTCGATTCGAGGGGACCTGGTAGAAGGATCGCCGGAAGGATGGCGAAAGCGCACACGCCGAACGACCACCAGAAGGAGGTGCCGAAGGCGTCGGCCAAGCGGTTGGCCACGGCGAGCGGGAGCGGGTGGCCCTGCATTGCGCCCAGGCTGGGGGCATGGCCAGGGAACTGGTGAGTGATGGCGTTCTGTAGCACCACCGCGAACACCGCTACGCCGATCGAACCGCCGACCTGGCGGATGATGTTGGTGGTCGTACTGGCGCGGGGAACCTGCTCATGCGACAGCCCCCGGTAAGCCGCCGCGAACACCGGCATCATGCCGAAGCCCAGACCGATACCCCGCACGAACAGCGCGCAGGCCAGGAAGGCGTAACTGGTGGACCCCGAGACCTGGGTGTAAGCGAGTGTGCCCAGCGCCAGCAGGGCCATGCCGATCGGCACCGTCCGCCGGGTGCCGTAGCGGTCCGCCAGCCGGGCTGAAAGCCGCATAACCAGCGCCGCGCCGATGCCCTGGGGCGCCATGAGCAGACCGGCCATCCAGGGCGACTCGCCGCGCACGATCTGGTAGTAGAGCGGCAGCAGGAACATGGTGCCGTAGAGAGTGGTGCCGACCAGGAAGATACAGACCGTGGCTACGGAGAAGTTGAAGCGCTTGAAGAGGCGCAATTCGAGCAGGGGCTCGGGGGCCCGGAGCGAGCGGACAACGAACCCGAAGGTCAGCAGGATGGACAACAGCAGGCTGACCTGAACGCTCCGAGAAGAAAATCCGCCTTCACTCCCCACCTCGGAGAGGCCGTAGACCCCAAGCGCCAGGCCGGGCGCCAGCAGCAGAAACCCGATGACGTCAAGCCGGTGGAAGCGGTCGCTCGGAGTGGTGGGCAGGAAGCGGAAGGACAGGATCAGCGCCACGATGCCGATCGGGACGTTGACGAAGAAGATCCAGCGCCACGAGAAGTTGGAGACAATGATCCCCCCGAGGACCGGCCCGAGGATCGGTCCCAGCAGCGTCGGCACCCCGATCAGCGCCATGACCTTGTTCATCTTGTTGGGACCGGCGGTGCGGGCCATGATCGTCTGGCCGACCGGCATGATCATGCCGCCGCCGAGCCCCTGCAGGACGCGGAAGACAATAAGGGTGCTGGCCGACCAGGCAACGCCGCACAGGGCCGAGCCGGTGACGAACAGCACCAGCGAGATGATGTAGACGGGCTTGGCTCCGAAGCGGTGCACGGCCCAGCCGCTTAGCGGAATCACTACGGCGAGCGCGAGCAGGTACCCGGAGGTGACCCACTGGATGGTGCTAACGCTGGTATGGAAGTCGCGGGCGAGCGTGGCCAGGGCGACAGCCACGATGGTCGTGTCGAGGATGGCCATGATGGTGCCCAGCACCACCACGACGCTGACCCGCCGCACCTCCGGGCTCAGGCGGTCGCCGGACGACGCCGGTGGTTGGCTCTCTCCTGTGCTCATCGAGCCTCCCTCGATCTCAAGTGAAGATTGTGGCCACACGTACATGGAGCCATCAACTTTGCTCCTCGCGCGCGGCACACGGGCTTGGGAGTTCATCCCTGCCGGGTCCTGCTAAGGAAAGGGAGAGGTGTCGACAGGCCGAACCGCTCAGGACCGCCCGGGACCGTGATTTGCGAACTCGTCACTCGGAAGAGCTGACCGTTCGCCTGCGCCGCTTTGGGGACGGTCCTCTACGGCTTGCGGCGAAGATCTTTCCGGGACCCGCAACTATGACTTGGTCACGGTCCACCCTCGACGCTGAAGCTCGGCGGCAAGCTGCTCGTCGGGCATGCGCCGGATCAACTGCTCTGTGCCGGACAGCTTTGACGGCGGGAGAACGGCCGTCGTCTCTTCATCGAACTCGGCGTTCTGCAGGCGGTCTATGAACCCAGCAGCCTCGTCGCGAGTGAACTTGCCAGATGCCTGACGCTGCGTGAATCCCATTGGGCCACGCGCCTCGCGGAAGTCGGTATGGCCTGCGCCCTTGAGAAGGGCCAGCAGCTCCCGCACCTGGCTTGCCGAGGCGGGTGGGCCTGATTGTTGACCGAATGCCATGGTTGGCAGTCTTGCCGAAGCTGCGACGGCCCGCCCAACCTGACCATTTTTACCTTCCTGTCACCAGGGTCGAGTCTCTCGACGATCGGTTCGACGATCTGGCTGTCCCTCGATATGAGGCGTCCCAGGTACTCGTCCTCGACAATGTCACCGCGTAGGCGGATCTGGCAAGCATCACCCGAAGTCGTGACCGACAACGGCCTCCACAAGCGTGAGCCATTCCCGCTCGTCCTCGAGGCGGTATTCCGGGATCAGGTGGCGACGCACGAACATCGATACCACTGCGCTCTTCTGGGCGTCTGCACTCTTGGCCGCCTCTGTGAGTAGGCACGATGCCTGGATGATGCGGGTCAGGCGGTCGAGGTGGCGACGGAAATGGGCGGCAGCATTGTCGGGGTCCGCCAGGGAGCGTCGCAGGCGGGGCTCGAGGTCAGTCAGCGCGGCGCCGATCGTCGCGCTGACATCGCTTTCGCCGGCTGCGACAAGCTCGTTCCGCACCCATGTCAATACGTGTTCGAGAAGTCCGAGGCGCATGCAATCTCGGTATACCTGGGCACACAGCACGTTGTGGGTTCCCTCCCAGCTCTCGAACACCACGGCATCGCGATAGAGGCGAGGAAGCGGGGAGAAGTCTTCGATCGTACCGTTGCCTCCGAGCACCTCGATCCCGCGGTGCACGACATCTGTGGCCGAGATCGAGGTGAGGTATTTGTTGGCATTGACGAGGAACCGGTGAACGGAAACCTCCGGCTCCGAGGCTTGGCCGGTGTCGAGGTGGTCGAGAAGCTCGGTGAGCGCCATCGTGGAAGCCAGAGCGGCCTGCTCTTCGACTTTCATTACCGCCAACTGCTGACGCACGGCGGGAAACGCCCCGACGGCCTGCCCGAACGCCCGGCGGTGGCGAGCGAACGTCGAGGCTTCCAGATAGGCGCGGCGCATGAGCCCGGTCGAGCCCACGGCGTTGAGCCAACGGGAGGTGTTGAGGAGCTCCTCTACGGCGATATGAAAACCTTCCTCGACCCCGCCGATAGGCCAGCCTAGGGCGCCATCGAAATCAATCTCTGCCGAAGCGAGACAACGCGTTCCCAATTTGTTCTTCAGCCGCCGGATACGAAAGCCGTTGGGGGTGGCGTCGTCGAGGGTGCGGGGCACGAGAAAACACCCCAGACCCTGGGTACCCTTCCCCCCACCGTCGGGGCGGGCGGTCACGGCGAAGAGGTCGGCATCGGCCACCGAGCAGAACCACTTCTCCCCCGTGATCCGCCACGCGCCGCGTTCACTCGGCTCAGGCAGGGCACGCGCCACGTTGGCGCCCACGTCGGAACCTCCCTGAACTTCGGTGAGGAACTGTGACCCCCGGAGGCACCTGTCGTAGTCGACCTCGAAGAGGCCGGAAAGGAACCGGCCCTTGAGCTCGATCGAGCCCCGGCGCTCGATCGCCCGCGCCAGGCCGGCAGTACACACGACCGGACAGCTGTGGCCACCTTCACCCGCGTGCGCCAGCAGGTAGAACAAGGCGGCTTGCTCGAAGGCACCGCGGCCTCCTTGATTCACGGCCAGGATGCCCGACGCCCATACAGCGTGGCCGGAGAGCCGGTAGTCGGGGTGGAAGTCGATCTGGTCGACTCGCCGCCCAATGCCGTCGTAGGGGATATGGGAGGGCAGGTCCCGGTGGCGTTCGAGGGTTTCGACGGCCGGATCGATGACCCCGGCCACCACATGCCCAAAGTCCTGAAGTCCCGCCTCCATGGCGGCCGTGCGCGTAGCGCCGGCCCGAATCTCGAGCACCGACCGCAGGTTCGGTGTCGCCTCGTAGTAGTTCGTCGGACGCGATTCCATCCATCGAGCGAGGTCTTCGCGTCCAAGTTGCTCGATCACCGCTTCATTCTGCTCCCTCACAACGCACACATGGCAACTCACGCGGTTGACCGGGGCGACTCAACCATCGGTGTCGGTCGGACGCGTTTCGACAACCCGACGGGATCCCAGCCATGGCTCAAGAAGCCCGTTGAGTCGCTCCACCGCCGTGACGAGCTGAGCTATTCCCTGACCGAGTTGATCGATCTTGAGGTCATGTGCCGCCAGGATGCTCTCGTTCACGGTGTCCGCTTCCGCGAAGTGCACCGGCCCAGGAGCGGGTGGCCTCGTCTGGACCGGGACGGGTGCCTGGTCCGGAAATGCGGCGGGGGCCGCCAGGGGCCTCGTCTGGACCGGGACGGGTGCCTGGTCCGGAAATGCGGCGGGGGCCGCCAGGGGCCTCGTCTGGACCGGGACGGGCGCCTGGTCCGGAAATGCGGCGGGGGCCGCCAGGGGCCTCGTCTGGACCGGGACGGGTGCCTGGTCCGACTCCGCGTCCCCGAGAACGGTGAGGGGAAAGGTTGGAAGCGGTTCCATCGCCGCGAGGACATAGGCATCTTCGGCGGAGAGGGGTGGCGAGAAGAAGTAGCCCTGAGCGACATCAACACCTAGCTCACGGAGGATAGCGACTTGGTCTGCGGTCTCGACTGCTTCGGCGACCGTGCCGATACCGAGAGACCCGCTCAGCCCGACGATCGCTTCGACAATGTGCCTGATTGCTCGTTCCGATGTCGCGAGACCGGCGACGAGCGCGGCATCGATTTTCACGGTGTTGACGACGCAGTCCCCGATGTTGTTGAGGATCGACCGGTCCGATCCGACGTCGTCGATGGCCAGCTGGATGCCCAGCCGATGTATGGCATGGAGGTCGGCTGTCGCCTGGCGGTCGGCCACGGAGGCCTCGGTGACCTCGATGGTCAGCCGATCGGGGTTGAGGCCGGATTGCTCGAGGGCCGACGCGGCCGCGATCGCCGCTTCGCCCCGACGGAGTTGGAAGACCGAGCAGTTCACCGCCAACTTGAGGTCCGACGGCCAGCGGGCAGCCTGGGCGCAGGCGTCAGACAACACCCACGCGTTCAGGGCGGTCATATGCCCCTTGGCCTCGGCCCACGGGATGAGGACTTCGGGTGGGACGGAACTGCGCAAACCGTTCGTCCACCGCAGCAGGGCCTCGAAGCCGAGGAGGCGACCCGTGGCCAAATCCACGGCCGGCTGGAACACCAGGTGAGGCGTGCCGGCCAGACCCACGGCCGGCGGCGACATCGACGACGTCACGACGGGGGCCGATTTACCGAACAGTGACACATCGTCGCATCGGCCTCTCGTGTCCATGTCTTGAGCGTCGTTCGGGGCCGGCTGCTCGACAATGCAGGACTCCTCGGCGCGTCGCAGGCGGCCACCGACGCGGGGTGCGAGCAGTATCGCTCCAGGCCTTGACTTGTGCGCGGGCCGGCGCGAGAAGGAGCAGCACATAGGCTGCCGACGTCGAAACCTGGGCAGCAGCCTGCAACGAGAACCCCACCCCGTTCGTCTGGCACAAGACGGCCCAGGATGTTGTCGAACGGCTCGCTGGCTCCTGCACCACCATCACCGAGGAAAGCCGCAGCCCTACAAGCTGACGGGACGCTGGAAGCGGGCCACGCTGTATTTGCAAACACCAACGACCCGATCCCCTCGAGGGGGTCGCGAGATTGGTGTGGCCAAAGGCTCTAGGGCACTCCTTCCCTACCGATACGGTCCAGCCGGTCGCACCATGAAGGTGGAGTACGTCGTCGGCGCAAGCGGCGTCTGTCCCATTGAGCGGGAGGTGCGTGATGGTGGCCACGAAGAGTGACATGGACGGATATGCCTCGGCCAGTGAGTCCGGCGCATCGCGGGTGGTTGTCGGTGTGGACGCATCGGACGCGTCGAAAAAGGCGTTGCGTTGGGCGGCTCGTTACGCCGAGCTAATTGATGCGCCGCTCGAGGTGGTGCACTGCTGGCATTTGGCCGACGAGCACGCTTGGATCCAGCCGTTGCCCCCGCCGGCGGATCCAACGGAGTTAGCCCAAAGATCGATGGACGAGATGGTGCACGAGATTGTCGAAACCGAGCGCGTCGCTTCGGTTAAGACCCGGGTGGTCGAGGGCCATCCGGCCAAGACTCTGGTCGAGATGGTGAACGCCAACTCGGTCTTGGTCGTGGGTGACTGTGGCGACCGAAGCATCGACGGACTGTTGATCGGTTCAGTGAGCCGACAGTGCACGGCACACGCGCCGTGCACTGTCGTGGTCGTACGGTCTCCGTAGGATGGCAGGTCATGCCCCTATCGACGCTCAGGGGTGTCGATCAGCTTGGCCATGGTGAGTTGATCTTGAAGAGGTCCCGGTCCTCCGCGTGCCCGCCGCTCGGCTTGCGCCGACATGCTGACAGTCGATGACTGACTGAGGCGCCATAGGCTAGGCATCGTGCTTCCCCGCGGACGCTTCCGGCGCCCACCGGCATGGACATGTCTGTTGGTCGCCGCATCCTTGTTGGCGGCCGGGTGTAACTCGGCGACAGACAAGACCACTGCCACCAGGAATCAATTCAAGCGTTCGGTGCCCAGCAATCCCGCACCAAACAGAACGACCACCTTCACGCCCACCACCGTCCCCGCGTTCACTTCCAGCGTGTCGTCGGTGACCGCGATCCAACTGGGGGAAACCTGGCGCGCCGGATGTCCGGTTGACCCCAGCCAGCTTCGGATGCTTCAGATGAGCTACTGGGGCTTCGACAACCAGCCGCATCTCGGCACGATGGTGGTCAACCTTTCGGTGGTGGAGTCGGTCATCGAAGTGTTCGCGACCTTGTACGAAGCTCGCTTCCCGATCGAGGAGATGGTCCCCGAGGCTGCCTACGGCGGCAACGACAACGCGGCTGCGGCCGCCGACGACACGTCCGGTTTCAACTGCCGATATGCAGTGGCCCCCGGTCCGCCTCAGTGGTCCGTGCACGCGTACGGCGAGGCTATCGACGTCAACGACGTGCAAAACCCATACATCGACGGCACGACGATCATCCCGCCGGCGGGCACTGCCTACGAAGACCGCTCCAACATTCGACCCGGAATGGCGGTTCCGGGCGGACTGCTTGTGGAGGCCTTCGCTTCGGTTGGTTGGCAATGGGGTGGCCGGTGGACGGGATCCCCTGATTATCAGCACTTTTCGTCTACCGGTGGATAGGCCTTGCCTGCACTGTAAGTGCCTCGGTCCTGCTCCAACCTGTCGAATGGCTACCCAATCAGTCTTCGCGACCCGGAGCGATTGCGAAGGGGAGGTCGCGCGCCGTCGCCCCAGCCGCGGTGGCGGCCGACACGTCATCAGTGCGCTGTGGCGCATCCTCCTGGGCCCGATAGAAGCCTGCCGTCGGACTAATCCATAACCAGTCTGCTCGCAACCACGAACTCAAGCTCCTTCGCATCCATGGAAGTGTCGCTCCCGGTCGGCCGGCGGCCTGGGATACCGAGCTCATCCTTCTCGCTGCAGCTGATCGTCGAGGACCTGAGCCTCGACGTCCAACCGGCGCATCAGCGCCGGGACGATCCGACGCTCAGCCATGCGGCCTACCCCCGGCACTGCCACAACTAGTTCGCCGTCGAGGCGCCGAATCTTGCCGCCTCCGCTGGCCGTGAGGACGAAGTCGGCTGCACCGTGCAGTCGCCTCGGGTCTCTTTCCGCTTCAAAGCGGAGGGCGCCGGAGCCCGCCGCACGGTTGACCCGCACCTCCTGAGTCCACGCTGGGTGGCCCGAGCCGATCAAGCGGCGGACGATTGGATCGAGGCTCCCTACGAACTCGTAGCGGAGCCGCACGACAACCTCGTCTCCATTCGTGCTTCCTTCCAGCACCTCCGGCTTGCTCAGATCGGGGAGGGCGAGGCCCACGTAGAAGCTGGGATCGGCCAGGAGCGCAGCGACGGCTTGCTCCGACCCATTGAAGAGGTGCTCAGCGTGGAAGCGCACCGCCAGATGTTGTCACGGTCTGGTGCGTCGTCACACGCGGTCACCGCGGGCCAAGAGCCATCTTCACTGGCACATCAGGGATGGGCCCTGAACAGAGAACGCCGTGTTCAAGGAACGCTATCGGGCTCAAACGCTGAAGCGAACAAGTAGCTCGTCGCGAGGCTTCGGTAGGGGCGCCAAGGTGCGGCGATGGCAAGAACCTCCTCGGGAACCGGAGTGTGGTCGAGGCCGTAGACGTGTTGGATCACCTTACGAAGGGCGAGATCGCCGGAAAGGACGACGTCTTCGCGGCCGAACGCGATGATGAGAGCGCCATGGACCGTCCACGGCCCGATGCCTGAGATCTGGGTGAGTTGGGCTTCGACCTCATCGTCCGAAAGGCGCCTCAAGTGATCTTCGTTCAGTCGCCCGTCGGCGAAGTGCTGGGCAAGGTCACGAAGCGTCTCCATCTTCCGTCTCGACAATCCCGTTGAACGCAAGCCTTCGGGCTCCATCGACAAAAGCTGCGATGGTAACGGAAGTTGTCCGTTGCACCGGACTTGGATGCGCTCCACGATTCGTCGTGTGGATTGAACCGAGAGCTGTTGACCGACGACCTGGAAGACGAGCGCACCGAATAGATCCATCCGGGGAAGCTCCCGGAGCCACGCCCGCGGCTCGAAATCCGGCCGTTCGTCGATGAGCCGAGCGAGGACGGGGTCGGCCTGCCGGAGATGGGCGAGTGCGCGCCTATGTCGAGTCTTGGGGGAGGCCAAGCCCCTTGAAGACCCGGCTCTCGCCCGTTCTGACCGCCCTCCACCTGCATCCGGTCTCATCTATCAAGAATGCCGAAACGAAGACATCTTCGCCGTGCTCCTGAGGTGCCGGTTCTGGTCGGACGGCGGCGAGGCGTTCTACTGGGGGACGAGCGCTGTTCAACCTCGGACCGGGTGCGGGATATGGGTTCGAGCCACCCGCCAATTGCCTCCTGCAGAAGCACGACTAAGAGAATTCTACCAATGGCGAATTCTGTTTCCCTTGTGATCGCTTGGAGTTGGGACTGGTCGAAACTCTTGAGCACGTGGCCGACTCGCCGGGAGGGTGTCACCAGGGACGGAACCCACCGGGACCGTGACATTGGCCGAGACATCCCGATGCGACCAGAGACCGCTAAGGAGGCAGGCGGGCTCGATGGCGATCACGGGTGATTCATTCGCCTACGAAACAGCGGGCCTTAAGCCGCGCAAGGTACCGGTCGAATCCCACATCGAACCTTGCGCGACCGAAGGAGTTTACGGGAGGTACGCCTGTTCCTGTGCCCACGTGAAGTCAGTGGCCGGAGATCCTTGCGTGTCGACGAGGATCTCGGTGAGGCTCGTCCCTCGCGCAATCATCTCCCAAGCTGCGCCCAGGACACATGGCCCGCAGGCGAGGGGGAGGAGCATGTTGTTACGGTGTCCCCAACACCCCGCGGGGGTCGACACAGAGCAGCTCTGGTTCGACGAGCCCAGCCCGTCGTCGTACATCCAGTAGTACACCGCCTCAAGCGGATTCCCGATCTGACCCGCCCAATTGGTGCCCCAGACCGTCCATGGGAACCCAGCCGGCGCGGCGGCGTCACCGCCCGCCAGTGCGGCTTGGGTCGCATCCGCGTCGAGAGCGCTGGCCATGGCGGACAACGGCGCGAGCCCTCGTGCCGTGCGCTCCAGGTTGGTGACCACGAACAGCTGCTCGGCCGGCGTGAGCGAAGGCCAGTTCGTGGGCAGTGTCATAGTCCCCAAGCCCTCGGTCTGACGGGCGTTGTCGATGGCGGCCAGCGTGGCCTCAACGCACCAATAGGAGTCGTCGTAGGCAGTGGCGGAACAGACGGTCAAGAAGTTGGGTGACGGGAAGATGTTCGTTGCCGGGTCGCTCAGTGAAATGGGGGCAGCGACGGGCGTGGTCGCGACCACGTGCGAGGCCGAGACCGGCGCCGTGACCTCCTGTGGCTGCCTGGGAGGTGGACTCGTCGTGGGCGGGACCGTAATCGGCGCGGTTGTCAGTGGCGCTTGAGAAGGCGGCTCGGTGGGGGGATCGAGGACAGTCGGAGGGGGGATTGCCGACACTGATGGCTCGGTAGTCGGTGTCGGCGCGCTCGTCCGAATCACTTCGTGCCGCTTCGGTGCGACCTGAACAGCCACGCTTGTATCAGCGGTCGTCACCACGTACGGGACCGTCACCGCGCTGACGAGCACTACCGCAAGCGCGATCACGAGCGGAAGGACCACCCGTCCTTTCGGAGCGCGGTGACTAGGCGTGAGACTAGGGGGGAGCGCATCGATTGCGCGCGTTAGGACACGATGACTTGCCGCAAGGCTGGGGGGTAATGCATCGATGGCGCTTGTGAGGGGAGTCGACGGGAGGGGAGGCGCCCACAGGTCCACCGCCCACTCCTCAGTCGTTCGGTCAACGGCGCGCACGACCCCATGATGCCGCAGAGTACGGCCCCGCCACTCCCCTCCGCCCGCCCGCCCGTGGCGAGTGACGTCCGGCTTCTCGGTAGCCTCCGTACCGAGCCCCGACACGAGCACGGCCGGTCGAGGCCGTTGCATCGACCATGCCCGCCCCCGTGGACGCTTCCGGCGGTGTCCAGGGCACCGATCAGGTTGCGCGTGCGCCACAGGTCGGGCAAGCGGCAAGACTCGACAACGCCACAATCCACCTCGACCAACGAACGGTCGAGGCGTGTCTTGGGATCAATTTCGTGTCCTCTTCACAGGACTGCAACGTGATCGCAACTTTCGGTGAACGAAATGATGGTCGCAAGGGGTCTAGCGTGAACGGCCGAGCCGCCAGAGGGATTGGCCTCCCGCCGGGCGGTTCCGGGGATGGGGACGGGACGCTGGAACAGCGTCCCGTCCCGCTCCCCCTGCGGTCTTTGGATGTCGAACTGCCGAGTCCCTGTTGATTCTCGACCATGTCCCGGTCGGCCCGCCGCAGGCGTTTACCGGATCAGAAGGCCGGGAACGCCACGCTCCGAGCAAGAACAGCGTGCACTTGAAGCACCTCGTCGGGGACGATCGCCGATATCAGCAGTTCCCACGTATGAAGCCTGAGCTCGAAGAACACAGGAGTCCGGGAAAGAGCCGGGAGCACCGTCCCAGTCCCGCCAGGAGCGAGGTTCCGGGGGGCCGCCCTCATCGAGCCCCGTTCCATTCTCCTCTTCCCATTCAGGATCATGGTCGAGCTCGAGCCACACCTTCAGATGACTGCATCGGACAAACCGAGTTCGGGCCTGCGCCATCGTGGGTCCGTCAACGATCGCACAAGATCGCCGGATTCGCTGGGAAGTGGTTTGCACCAGAGATAGCGTCTCAGCGGACAACGCATTTCGGCCCACCGAAATCAGGCGGCGACCGCCGTTGTCTGGGGGGCTGGACGGGAAGCGCAAACTGAGCAGGGACCGCTTCCCGTCCGGCACCCTCGTCTCTTTCAACGGCGCCGTGGTCCTGCAACCGTTCAAATGGACACACAATCATCACGGACCGACCGTGAATTGTGACCATCAGGCGCCGACGGAATCGCCCACAAATCCACAGGGCGGGTACCGGTGCGGGTCGCCACCGGGATGGGATGCGAACGAGCCGCGCATCCCGGTCAGGCCCGATTCGCGTTACCTTGTCCTTCCTAGCGCGATTGCGGTGTGCTCGTGAGGCTCAACTCACTGAGATCCTCAACTCGGCGCTGGCCGCGGCCGCGGCCGCATCTGTGTCGGGATTCAAAGGCACCGTGGTGGGCACCGCTATCGGACCAACAATGGCCACCCCTGTTGCACCCCCGGTCTCGCAGACCGTCGCTCGGGCCCAATGGGTGATTTGACGGTCGGCCACGACGCACGCCACCGGCACGACGGGCCGCGTGACAAACCGTCCTCCGCACAGGCGTCGTCGGCCATGTGGAGATCCGCTCGGCCCGTCGCCAATCGGCGCTTCAGCGATGAGGAACCAACGAGACGAGAGACAAGACCCCGACCTGTGTGTAGATAGAGGTGCCAAAGGCGGTCGCGGTTGTGACCTTGATGTCCTGCTGGAGCCGTAGCGGTAGGCCGGTACTGATGCTGAACCACACATCGGCGCGCTCGGTGCCCCGCTGCGCACCTGAGTCCGTCCGCGCCCTGAGGAAGTGTGCGGCCCGCACCGGCGTTCCGCCGACCGACATCGTGACCAGACCGACGAACTGGTACGGGCCGGCGGTGATGGTCTGACCTTTCACCGAGGTATTGGTGCCGGTGCAGCGCGACGTCCACCGTTCACCTGGAGAAGCGCTGGCGGGCAGAGCCATCGTGCCCGGCGCGCAGTGGAACGTACTCAGATTGGTGACCTGCAGCGGGCCGATAGACCATAACTGCCAGGTCTGCCCGCCGGCTTCCCACAAGTCACCGTTGTGGAGGCAGTACTGCCACGTCTGCCAGTGGTGTGTGCTGTAGTCGATTCGAAAGATCCAGCAATTCGCTCCGTCCAGCGTGACCGTCCCTGGGATCGAGGGTCCTTCGCCCTGGGACAGGGGCGGCAACGAGAGCTTCTCGGTGCCCGTACCCGTGTACTCGTAGACGCCTGGGGCCGGCCGATTCGCTCCCGGCACGCCACGAGCCCCGGCGCCCAGTTGGATCTCGGCCTGACGCAGGGTCACCGGCCGCGCCCGACTCGCCGTGAGCCAGACTGCTGTCGTCCCCGCCGCAACCGCGATGACCACCGCGTCCAGGACCCACGGCCAGCGTGGGCGGTGGCGTCGATCTTCCACCAGTCCTGGTGGCCATGCGTCGGGCGTTGATCTGAGCTGGACGCGACGGATCATCACCATAATCGTCCGCTCAACGCTTCGTTCGACACAGGGCCGTTGGACCTTCTGGTGGCGGACGTCGCGGAACAGATGGTACTTGGGCGGCGGCCGGCCGTGCGCTTCGGTTGTACGGCTCACGGGACCTTGCCCGGCGGAGCAGCCATCCCTCACTCACCGTCGAGGTACAGCCATCGCTCACATTACGGACCCTCGACGGCCTGACGACCCCTGAAATCCCCCGCGTCCTCGTGGGCCCGAAGCGACGATGTCGCAGCGATTGGTTCGGGCTGTCGGGACGAGATGGACCGCGTTCATGCTCGGACGAATCGCTACACACATGGTCCTGGCACTGGATCGGCCGTCCCGAAACAAGCTCGGCTTCCCGGTGCCCGCCAGCTCCGAGCCCGGCACCTCTGACACCCGATCGGCCGGTCCGTGGCGCAGATCCGCGCGCCCTCCTAGTACGGGGTGGCGCCGGCGGCGTCGTGGGCGAGGACGGAGGCCAGACGGTCGAGCACTGCGGCGTTGGTGGTGATGATCCCGAGCTCCCGGTTGTAGTCGAGGCTGGCCGTGGAGAAGTTCTCCGAGCCGACGAAGCCCTCGGCATCGGCGTACCCAGGGTCGCGGTCGATGGCCTTGGCGTGGATGTAGAGGGCGTTACCGGTGTCGGGGTAAAGGAAGATGCGGACGCCGCAGGGTTTGAGCTGGTTGAACGCACTGTCGTAGTCGGAGTCCTCGGTCATGACGATCTCAGTGTGAACGCCGCGCTGGGCAGCGGCGCACAACGCGGCGGTGATTGCAGGAAAGTCCATCTCCTCGTTCTCGACGACGAGGCTGTGGGTAGCCCTGGAGATGAGCATGAGGAGAGCGGCGGCCGAGCCCGGGCTCCAGACGAGGTCGGCACCGGAGGGCGGCCCGTCGGACGGCGAACCCGAGAAGTCGGCGTCGAAGGTGGTTGCGATCGCGTGCACATCGCTGGGGTTGGTGTCAATGACGACGAAATCACGCGTGGTGACGTAATACCGGCTCGTGAGGTTCAGCGTCATGATCGCCGAGGTGTGGTTGTCGACGGTGATGGTCTTCTGGTGGAGCGTCTGGTCCGACGGTCCCCAGGCGACCGCCACGTGATGCGAGCTCAGATATGAGGCGGCAGCCGCGTTGGCCGCGGCCTCGAGGTGGGCGTCGAGCAGCACGCGCACATCCACCCCCCGAGCCGCGTCGGCGGCGAGGTCGGACTCGGCGATGGTGTCGTTCAGTTCGAACATGGTCATGTCTAGCGAACTCGTAGCTGATGTGATGAGGGTGTAGATCGGCGCCATGGTGTCGTCGGGCTCGACGACGAGCTGGGGGTTGGAGGATCCAGGGTTTGTTGTGCTTGGTCCCCGCGGCGCGGCCGTGGTTGTCCGCAGTGACAGAGTGGCGGTGGTCGAGGCGGCGGGTGTCACCCCGTAGTCTGCACCAGGTGAGGACCTGGTACAGGCGGCGAGGGCCAGAGATGCGACCAGCAGCGCGCCGCCGATGAGGAGCGGTCGGCGGTGACACAAGTTCCGATTCTTCGTGCGGATCCGCGGCCAGTAGTGGTCGGAGTGAGCGATAAGAGACAGGATTGCACACTCATCAGGCGGCGTCTGCGTGAGAAGTGGGCCGCAGTCCATCGGGCCGCTGCCGGGTCGGGGAGAAAGCACTACCAATACACCGCTATCGACGATTGCCCCCGGCTCGGGTACTCCACATCCACCCGCGGAACAACCAGACGACAGCGATCCAGTTTTTCGACTACCTCCCTGAGACGTTTCCTTCCAGGTGCGGGCGTTCCAGACCGACATCGGCGCCAAGTTCCAAGGAACCTTCACTGGCGCGTCCTTACAACGTCCACCGGCCTCATGGAGCCTGGGGCCACGCCCCTGCGGACGGCCGCGACAGGCGACCCGAGCCCTCTGTGATCAACCTTCGCCGGCTGAGCGGCTAAACGCCTCCGATGCCTTGGCCGATCAGAACCACACCGAAGATGAGAAACAGTACGGACATGACCGTCGCACTGTTGTGTCCCAACCAAGCTTTCCATCCGTCAAGAATCTTCTTCGACCGGTCTCCGAGGACAAGCATCACCAGGATCGGGGCGGCGACTCCGAGCATGGCGACGAAGACGTAGACGGCACAGGCGGCAATCTGCTGTCCGCTGGACAGATCGGCCGATGCAACGGTCACTGCGGCGGCGAGGCCCACAATGATGTTCTTCGGATTGAGTGCGCCGAGAGCAACGCCTGCACCGAACGACTTCCCGGGGACAAAGCGAGCAATTCCATCCATCCACTCCGGCGTCGAACTGTCTTCAGGAGTCTTCGGCCGATTTCGGAACTTCCGAACCGCCGCTCCCAAGAGGTATACCCCGAGGACCAACTTTAGGACTCCCACCCATGTCGAATGGTCAGAGCCCGGGGAGAGATCGACCGCCCCTGCGATGGCGACGAAGGCGCTGATCACGGCAGCGACGCCCGCGATGAACCCGACCAAGAAGCTCAGCGCATTGACGAGGGGCTTCTTGGTAAACAACAGGAAGATCGCGGGGAGGACGTTGAGCGGCGAGATTGTGACCACCAATGCAAGGGGAAGAACCTCCCCCACAGCCACCTTCACCGAACGCTCCCTTCGACATCGTCCAGGCGAAGCTAGTCGCCAGAGGCTTCGTGCGACCGGGTGTTCTCGACGGGGCCGTCCAACGGGGAATCGGTGGTCGTCATCGACCGTCGTCGAAGAATGGGCGCTGTCTCGTGCGAGCGGTGTCGCACCTATAGCGACTGCTCACACCTGCCGGGAGGAGCGTGTCCTGCCCGGACCTTTCACCAGGCCCGACCATCCAGGATCGCCCATGGCGAGACTTGCGGACGGTACCCCTCGACGCTTGAGCACCTTCAGCACATTCTGTGCATCGTGGCACCTGCCCCCGGCGAGCCTGACCAGACGACACCGTAGTAGGCGATTCCGGGTTTGCGCGGATGAGCCGGAGGCCCAAGCTTGGCCGACCGTCAGAACTCGGGGCCCGATGAGCGCGCGGGCGGCCAGCCAACCATCGCTCCCGTCAAGAAGGCGTTCGTTCTCCAACGCGTGCCAACACTGCGATAACGATAAGGACGAAGGCCATAAACCCTAGGAGGATCGCAACACTAGCACCGGCATTCATGATTTCCTCCATCGAAACGGTTGGTACTTCCCCACCTTGGCGACAACCATGAACTGTGGACCTAGCGATTCATGCTGTCAAGAGACGCACCCTTCACTATGCCGAAACACCTTCGGAGTCGAGCTTTGACTACGTGCCACTGCCGGCTTTGAGGGGCTGACCCGAGGCCAGCCACGATGTGCATTGCGAAGGGCTAGGACCCGTCGTTGTCAGCCATGTCTCGTTGGCGGAAGAGCCTGGCCGGTCTCCAGTGCCATGTTGGCTCGCCTTTCTCCGCGCCCACTCCACCTTGGCGACGTCTTGACGGAAGGCAGCGGGATTCACATCCTCTCCGACAGCCTGGTCGGAGCATCCGCTATTCCCGTGACTCGATGGGGAATCCGCAATGGCATTCCGGCTCCGCTGCTCCCGCAGATGCGGCCGACGGCTCGCTTCGACGGGACCTGGGAAGCGTCGGGGTCGTCCCTTTGGCCGATCTGTTGCCAAGCGCGTTGCCACCGTACAGATGGAAGCGGGATCGGCACGTTGGCGAAGGTCGGCAACCCGCGTACCTCGGCCTCGATTTCACGGGGATCGATTGACCAGCATCGAAGGAGGGTGACGGCGAAGGGAAACGACGTGGATAGACTTTTGGGCCTAGTTTGGCGAAATGGCGACCGATCTTGACGCTCATGGAATTGTCGTGAGTGTGGAGTCGATAGGAGTGTCGACGCCGGGCTCGTTCCGCCGGCTCGGCCCGTGACCGACTCATCCGGGGTTCGAGTGCGGTACACCGATCTGAAGAGACGACTCCTCGTCGTTTCGAACACGTCTCAGAGCTTCCAACCTCGCAAGATTGTCACGTCGCTCTCGGAGCGCAACTACCGGCTGTACTTCACGGGACAACTCATCTCGGTCGTCGGTAGCTGGATGCAGACGGTGGCACTGGCATTCCTTGTGCTGCATCTAACCGGGAGCGGAACGACGCTCGGCCTGGCGATAGCGACGCTCTACCTGCCGCTCTTCTTCCTCGCCCCATTTGGCGGACTGGTGGCGGACCGACTGGACAAGCGGCACGTGCTGTACGGCACACAGATGCTCTTCGTCCTACTGGCCGGGCTCTTCGCCGTCTTGATCGCGACGGGCGCCATCGAGATGTGGATGGTCTACCTTCTCGCGCTCGGCCTGGGAGGAGTCAGCGTGGTCGACCTCCCGACTCGCCAGAGCTTCATCCCCGAGATGGTCTCCCGAGAAGAGTTGTCGAACGCCGTCTCGTTGAACTCGGTCATGGTCAACATGGCCCGGGTGTTCGGTGCTGCACTCGGCGGCGTGTTCGTCGCTTTCCTCGGGTTGGCGGTCTGCTTTGCCCTCAATGCCGCCTCGTTCGTCGCCGTGCTGATCACCTTGGTGATGATGCGCAGTGCGGAGCTCTATCCGGCTCCCAAGGCGACCAGGGAGACGGGCCAGGTCCGAGCCGGGCTGCGGTACGCGTGGACGACGCCGGAGCTACTCGTTCCCCTGATCATGATCGCGGTGATCGGCACCCTGGCCTATGAGTTCCCGGTGACCCTCCCGCTCATGGCGACTGACACCTTTCACAAGGGCGCGGGCACCTACGGACTCATGGCTTCGGTAATGGCCGGTGGCGCCGTCGTCGGCGGGGTGGTAGCTGCTTCCCGGGTGCGCCCTCGGGCGCGGACGCTGTCTCTCGCCGCCATCGGGTGGGGCGCCGCCATTCTGGTCGCCGCCGTGGCTCCGAGCCTGGCGACGGAGTTCATCGCGCTGGCCTTCGTCGGCTACGGAACCATCACGTTCAACGCCATGGCCAAGACGACGCTCCAGCTGGCCTCGATCCCTGTCATGCGCGGCCGGGTAATGGCTCTGTGGGTACTGGGTTGGGGAGGAACCACGCTTCTTGGCGGACCATTGGTGGGCTGGATTGCTGAGGAGTTCGGGGCCCGATGGTCGCTCGTGGTCGGGGGAGTTCCGACTGTGCTCATCGGGGTGACGGCGTGGCCTGCCCTCAAGAGGATCGACCAGCGAGCCGAGCCTCCGAGTCCGTGAGCAAGTCGATGACATCCAGTCGACCGCCGGCTTCACGGGCCAGAGCGCCCGGCCGACAGTGTCAAGCCTGAGCTCCTCGAGGTTGGACCTCCAACCCTGGGGCCAAGCGCCCAGCCAGCAGGTCGACAGGTACCTCGACCCGTTGCCGTTGCCCTTGCCGGCGGGGGGCGCACGTGCAGCCACGTCCGGCGCCGTCGGAGGCACCCGGGAGATCGCTTCCTCGGCCGTCGCCGCCCCCCAACCACCTGGGGTGAACCTCGGCGCCAAAGAGATCTCTGAGGCCTCGCCGCACCACCTCGTGGTCGTCGAGAAGAAAGACCCAGGTCATCATCGCCCACACACCCCCCGGTGCCGACACCTGAACGTCCCATCGCGTTGCCCGCACTGAGGTCTTGCCGTTTCTCGCCGCCGCCGGGCAGCCAGCCGGCACGAGGAGGCATCCGGCGTCAGTGGTCGGAAGAGGAGATCGGGGCTACTCGGGACCTTCGGCCCTGAAGAAGGCCGGTCATGCAGAAGAGACTGGCCGCGAGCTCTAGGGAAGGGCCTCGATGCCGAGCAGCAGGTTGGAGGCCGTCTCCAAAGAAGACTGTTTGACGTTGCTACGCCAGGCCGCCATCGGCCGCGTCGCGGTAAGTGTCGGAGCGATCCCGGAGATCTTCCCCGTGAACTTCTGCCTCATCGACGATGCGATTGTCTTCCGAGCGGCCCGGGGTACCAAGCTCCTGACGGCCTCTCGCGAGACCGTCGTCGCATTCGAGGTGGACGACTTCGACGTTGACAACCGCCAAGGATGGAGCGTGCTGGTCGTCGGGCCGTCGGATGAGGTCACCGAGCCCGAAGAGATCGCGACGGCAAGAGAGCGGTTGGCCGACGGCTGGGTACCCGGAGACCCAGACCACGTCCTACGCATCACCCCCCACCGTGTCTCGGGCCGGCGGATCGCCACTTCCGCTGAACCCGGCTCTGTGGACTAAAGGAGCTTGGCGTGATGGCGAGGAGCCCTGTGAGGCGCAAGGCCCCACTCGGCTCGCCTGGCTGGAGTACGTTCCCCAGCCGGCAAGCGAGTCCAACCCACCGATCCGTTACCGCCGCCGCCGCCGGTCAAGCGTCGTTGGCAGCGAACGATTCCGAACCATTGGGATAGAGGTACCGAGGACGTTTTCGCCACTGCCGTCGTATGTCGATGCTGCATCCACGGTGATCGCTCCGGTTGAGTCCCGATCCGGCGAGGACGTCGTCGTTCCGTGCGTCGATGAGCGTGTTGCCTGATTCGGTCGTCCCCAAAACGGCCGATACGACGTTCGACGTCTGGGCGTGGGTCCCCCAGTAGGTCCCCAGGCTCGACGCGCTCGTCGAGACGTGTTCGTTGACGGCACGTCCACAGTTGGGCCGGTCAATGGATCAGGTCTCGCCCCTTGGCGATTGCCTGGTTGGCCTTACGACGGCGGTGGGGCGCGCGGCGCCCCCGCCGTGCGCTCCTCTGCGTCCAGGGCACGGTAGTGGTCTCGCCAGATTCCCCGATAGACGGGGATCCACCTCGGGATCGAGCGCAGACCCGGGATGAAGGGGAGGAACAACAGGAAGAGGGTGAGCACCATCATGATGGCCCACACCTCGACGTCGCCGTTGGAACTGCTGTTCATCGGTGGCACCTGGTACCACATCGTGTAGAGCCACAGCCACGCCTGACCGGGGAAGTTCCCGGTCTCGTTCATCATGCCCCACTGGTCACCCGACAGGTGCTGGGCCTGCGCCTTGTCGGCCAGGAACTGGCCGTCGGCGATGAACAACAACGGCTTCGTGTAGTCCGTGCCGTAGAAGTTCTGCGAGGCGAGCAGGGAATTGTCCAGCGCGCCCGTCCGGGCCATGCGCAGAAGACGGTCCATCATCACCGGCACCGGCCCGTAGCGGCCCGGAGCGAGCTTGATCGTGCCGTCGGGCCCGAGCGACGCGGTGGCGAGGGCACTCTCGTAGGCCGAGGTCCATTTCTGCTGCTGTGCGGGAGAGGCGCTTTCATAGCGTGCCAACGCCGCCGCCAGGGCTGGGTCGCTGGTGGCGGCGAGGTGCAGGGGGGAGAGGACGAAGTCGTTGGCCGGATCGACCGGGATGTGGACGCCAACAGCCTGTTGCAGTGACACCGGGCCGAGCTTCTGCCCGGTGCCGTTGTTGTTGTACGGCGGGCCGTAGCCGGCCGAGACGCTCGAGCCGTCGAGCTCGGTCAAGGCCGTGGCCACGAAGTCCTGTCCGGGGAACTTCGAGTTGGTCGACGTCGTGTTGGTGGCCCACTGCCTGATGGTGACCGGTCGCTCGTTGGGCGAGGAGAACACCACGGCCAGGACCACGACGAGCACAGCCACCGCGACCAGGGCGATGACGAACTCCTTGGCGAGGTCGTAGGGGACCTTGGGACCGTCCCAGTCGGTGTTATCGGGTTGGCGAGACGCCTCAGCCAGGCTGCGGGTGCCGATCGTCGCGCTCATCGGTCACCGTCCGAGCTGCCGGTGGCCGAGCCGCCCGCCGCGGCGGTCGTCGCGTCAGGAGGCGAGCTCTGGCGACTGCGGGTGTGTTGCGGTGCACCTCGATCGGCCTTCGTGCGGGGTAGAGGACGAACCACACCCCGGTGGCGCACCATGAGCAGGTGCAGGGCCAGAATGACGACGACCACTACGGGCAGGAGCAGGACGTGCCAGATGAGCATCTGGCCGAAGTTCAAGACGTTGAAGAAAGCGCCGACCCCGGTGGAGTTGAGCCCGTCCTTGGCCTGGGTCGAGATCCACTGGGAGTCGAAGTTCTGTTGTGAAAGGTAGCCGGTGAAGGCCGCGCCGATGGAGATGAGGAAGCAGACGACCCCCGTGATCCACGTCAGCTTGCGGTTGCCGCGCCAGGCGGCCATGAAGAACTTGCCCCACAGGTGGAGCACCATGAAGAAGAAGAAGACCTCCACGCTCCACAGGTGCATGGAGTTCACGAAGAGCCCGGCACTCGAGACGTGCCACCACGACGGGCCCTTCAAGACGAGCACGGCCCCCGTCAGGATGATCATGGTGAGCGCCGCCATCGTGATCACGCCGAAGACGTAGACCCACGACGAGACATAGCTCGGTTGGCGGTCGGGGAGGAGCTTTCCCGGCGGGAGCGCCCTGACCAAGTATCCACGGAGGCGGGCCGTCCACATGCGCTCGTCGCCGGGCAGCGGGCGGGCGCCCTCCTCGATGCCGGCCACGGCGTCGGTGGTGATGTCGGTGCTCATCGTGACCTCCGGTGGCGGAAGGGCACGAGGACGGCCAAGGCGAACACGACAACCATCAACCCGATGACGACGGCGTTCGCCACAGACAATTGGATGAAGCCCCAGTGCAGGTAGTGGCCGGTGTTGTTGAGGTCCACCAGGGAGGCGAGCATGTTATGGAGCATTACACAACGACGGTGGCGGCGTAGGGACGAAAGTCACGAAAGGTGCGGTCCTTGCCGCGTCGGAGCCCCTTTGGACGTCTCGATCGCTCCTTTTCGGATCGGTGACGACGTTTTCGGATCGGTGAAGACACCGGTCGGCCGGCTGGGACAGCCGTCGCCGCGAAGGCCGAGGACGCGGAGAAGGCGCGGCATCTGCCTACCAAGGCTCACGCTGTCGCGGTGAACAGCGGATATGGGAACGACCGTTCGCACGAGGCGCCAATTGATCAGCTGGTCGCGACCGATTCCTCGCCCGCGTCAGCAATCGAGTCATATTCTGCCAGGTCGCCGAGCAAGCCCAACTCATCGGCCGACGCCCCCCTCATCGAAACCAGGTGGTCAAGGAGCTTCTCGCCGATGGCCCGCAGTTCGTCCAACTGACGGGCGTCGAGCTGATCGAAAAGGTGCGATCGCACGCTTTCGACGTGGACGGGGGCTGCGGCCTCGAGTGCTGCGAATCCAGCCTCAGTCATCACCGCGAAAGCGCCACGCCGGTCGGACGGGCAAGCCTCTCGCCTGACCCACCCGGCGCTTTCGAGCCGGGTCACGGTGTGCGACAGTCGGCTGCGAGACGACTGGGACCGGTCGGCCAGCTCGTTCATGCGCAGGCTCCGTTCCGGTGCCTCGGACAAGCGGACCAAGACCTCGTAGTGGGTCATCGGCATCGCGGCACCCCGCTGGAGCTCGCGGTCGAACTCCTCGAAAAGCAGGTTGGCGGCGAGCATGAAGGTGCGCCAGGTGCGCTGCTCCTCCCGATCGAGCCACCGGGCCTCGGACATAAGCGCAGTGTATCAACCCCGTCGCAATATAGTTGACTCTTAAACTATGTTGCGTTAGTCTTACGTTCAACCGTTGTATCTACAACCTTTAGGAGCCCCCCATGACCACGCAATCGCCCGTTGTCTCGACCATTCCGGGCTACGTCGCCGGCACCTGGGACATCGACGCCGTCCACTCGGAGGTGTCCTTCGTCGTACGCCACATGGTGGTGAGCAAGGTCCGTGGCCGGTTCGACAAGTTCGAGGGCACGATCGTCACCGCCGAGGACCCCCTGCAGTCCTCGGTTGAGGCGTCCATCGACGCCGGGTCGATCAACACCAATCAGGACCAGCGCGACGACCACGTCCGGTCGGCCGATTTTCTGGACGTTGAGAACCACCCCTCGATCACCTTCCGCTCGACGGGGCTGCGCCCAGCCGGCGACCACTTCGCCCTCAACGGCGACCTCACCATCCGGGGCGTGACCAAGTCGGTCACCCTCGACCTCGAGGCCAACGGCTTCACACCCGACGCCTGGGGCGGAACCCGGGCCGGGTTCTCCGCCTCGACCGAGATCAATCGCCCGGACTTCGGGGTCAGCTACAACGGGCCGATTCCCGGCGCTGACAGTGCCGTGGTGCTGAGCGACAAGGTCACATTGACCCTCGAGGTCGAAGCGGTCCTCCGTCAGCCTGTCTCCTGAGATCAACGACGGCACGCGAGATGCCCGGGCGCGAGCCGCCCGGGCATCTCGCGTGGAAGTCGAGAAGGAACGCCAAGCACTGGCGTGTCATAGCCTTGGGAAAGATCCCGGGATTTGAGTGTTGAGGACACCATGAGCGAAGCACAAATCACCGCCGACTTTTGGTTCGATCCACTATGCCCGTGGGCATGGATCACGTCACGGTGGATGCTTGAAGTCGAACGAGTCAGGGCGGTCTCCACTCGGTGGCATCTGATGTCGCTGGCCTATCTCAATCTCGTCCAGCACCAGGGGGAAGGGCTGAGCCCGGAGTATCTCCAACGACTGGAGCAAGCTTGGGGACCGGTCCGAATCTGTGCCGCGGCAGCGAAGCAGCGTGGAGACGAAGTGCTGCTCCCGCTCTACACCGCCCTAGGTACGCGATTTCACAATCAACAGCGACGGGACGCCGATGCCCTGGCTGAAGCAGTGGCGGAGGTGGGATTGCCTCTCTCGCTGCTCGACGCGGCCGCCAGCACCGATTTGGACGGGGCCATCAAGGCATCGCACCAGCAGGGCATGGATCTGGTCGGTCTCGATGTCGGCACGCCTATCATCGATGTCGAGGGCAACGCCTTCTTCGGCCCCGTGGTGACACCAACACCTCGGGGTGAAGCGGCGGGGCGGCTCTGGGACGGCGTGTTGGCGGTCACCGCCACCGATGGTTTCTTCGAGATCAAGCGCACTCGTGACCGGGAGCCAAGCTTCGACTGACGAACCCCGTCGCCGCACCGTTGACATCGGCGCCGGCCGGTCCTGTGTGCGGTGAGAACCTAATATTGATCGTCAAGCCCTCTTGAAGCCTTCAACGGCAGTGCGCAGAAGCGATCGATGTCGGCCCCACGTACGAGGACCGGGATCCAGCGCCCCGACGTGCCTCCGTTACTGCACAGGACGTTCACCTTGCCTTCGGTGTCGATGGCGCAAGGTACAAGTTCGTCCGAGTCAAACAGGTCGCTGAGGGCCATGGTCTGCGCTCCTCGTGCGCCGCGGCAGTGACATCGTCACTGTACCAAGCTTGGGGTCATTTTTCAAGTTAACCTATGGTATTAGATGAGATTTGCAGGGACTTCGGACGCGAGGCGGACCGACGTGAGCCGACAGGATCGAAGCCCCCGGGGAGGCACCGTGAAGGCAGAGGGCTGGTACGTGGACCCTTACGGGACGCATGACGCCCGTTGGTTCTCCGACGGAGCCCCCACGGCGCTCGTTCGAGACGACGGGGTGGAGTCACGCGATCCCCCGCCGAGCGCCCCCTATCCGGGTCGACTCGAACCGATCGCGGCGATGGCTCCGTCAGGTCCCGATGACTTGCGCCGGGCCGATAGCAGCGAAGGGCCATTCGATCCCGATGCCGAGGCAGACGCGGCATGGGGATCGTTCGGCGAAACCACCGGAGGTGACTGACCGAAACGCACTTGGCGCTTGGAACGCTCATCAGATGCCGCCCGTCTCCCTTTGTGTGACGAAGGGGATCCGGGAAAGCGGAAAAGGCCTTGACTCAAGTATGCGCCGGTCGGTGTTCCGGCGGCCGACCGGTGTGAGCTGGGCACCACCATGGGTGAGTGGCCGGACCTGGGTGCGCCGACCCTGGCGCTCCCGGCGAGGAGGAACCACGCGGCGGCCTCGACCGTTCCCTGCCTGGCTGCCACTCGGTGTCATATTGCTGATGCCGCTCTCCGTGACAGTTTCAAGAGTTGGCTGTTACCCGACGAGAAAGAGGACATCCGGCCATGACTACCACTTCGTCATACGGAGGGGAGATCGCGATGGACCAGCACCAATCACCCGCCGAGGGTCCAGCCCCTCAGCCGCTGCCGGGCCCACCGCCTGACGTCACCGCCAGAGCGGTACCACCTCCAGGGTGGTACCTCGACCCAACCAACGCCGTCGCCTTGCGGTTCTGGGATGGCGTCGCCTGGACGGCAAACACCTCGCCCATCCCTCCCCCCACCTCGGCCCCCGTCGAGTTGGCACTCGAGACGCCACACGTCTCGGCGACAACTCCTGACGCGCAGCTGGCCACGCAGGCGGCAGTCGGGGCGGCACAGATGGCCGAGCAAACTGCCCAGGCAGCCATGGTGGCGGTGGAGGCGGCCAAGGAAGCGGCCAAGGAGGCCAAGGAGGCGGCCCAGGCGGCCGAGGTCCAGACGCAAGCGGCAGAGCACGCGACCCAAGTCGCAGCAGACGCCGCGCAGGTCGCGCAGCAGATCGAACAAGCCGTATCGAAAGCGCGTGCCGCGAATACGCCAGAGGCATGGCGCGAAGCCGCGCAACTCGCCGTCATGCTGGGAGCGACTGACGAACCCCTGTCCTGAGGCCAGCATGGCGAGCACGACCCGGCGGCTTCGTCTTCCGGGTCGTGCGTGGTTCGGAAGCCGCTCAAAACGTGACGGGCAACGCGTTGGTGCCAACCAGGCACATCTCGAACGCGGCCAGGACCACGAGCGGACCCATCAGGCCCACGGCCCAGCTTCGCCCCCAGTGACGGTCGATGAGCCGACCCCCACGCAAGGCAACGAAGGCGGCTGCCAGCCACAACAACGCCAGCACGAGCGCGCCGAGGTCCGCACCGGGAAGCCGCGGCGAAGCAGACAACGGACGGCGGGCCCCGACGAAGCGCACACCGTGCTCCGACATCAGCTCGGCGCGCACGACGAGCACGTTGCCCGTCTGTAGGCCTCCCGTTCCCGTCACCACCGTGAGCCACGACCCGGACGTCGACGCAAGGTCGACCTGATCGGCGAGTTGCACCGAAGCGACGCGCACGCGGTAGATCGCTTGGCCTCCCCCGGTGGAGACCACGACCGCGTCCCCCACTCGCACTTCGGCGAGCTTGGACAATGGTCGGCCGTCGACGACGCGATGGCCGACAATCACGGCGTTGCCCGTATCGCCGGGCAACGCCGTACCCCGGAGATGGCCGACGCCGCGCTGGAGCTCCGTGGGTGTTGTCCCTTCGACTACCGGCTGGTCAATGCCCAGGCGCGGGATGGCCAGGCCCGCCACCACCGCACCGTCGGCGGGATGACGACTTGCCGGGACCGCTTCGCTCGCCGCCGGCGACGAGACGTGCACGCCACTCAGCACGAACACGTAGAGGACAAAGACCAACAAGGCCAGTCCCACGTCGCGCAGCAGCCGACCGAGGCCGGCCAGCCAGCGCGGCGTACTCCGGTGAGCGCGCTCGATCTCCCCGGCCACGGTGGCGGCCAACGCCGGGGAACCGACCGAAGCGAAGGCCGGAGCAGGCGTGTCCGGCCACGGTGCCCGACCGCCGGGGGAAGGAGCCATCGCCGGCCCGAGCGCTCCTGGGCGGTGCTCGTCGGTGGCGAGCCCGTGCACCGTCTTCTCCCAGAAGGACCGGGCCACGAACAGCTGCCAGAAGGCCTTCAACGCGGCGATTCCCATCATGAGCCAGTACACGGGGACCAGGCACGCCGCCCACACCAGTGAATCGCGCTCCGACAGGCGGGCACTGATCACGTACAGGTAGACCATGGCCACGTTCCCGACGACGAAACAGATCAGGGCCGGGTAGTACAGCAGCGTCGGGAACAGGGCCTGGATAAAGGCGAAGTGTCCGGCGAACCACAAGATGGTGAGCGACCAGAACACCAGGTTGACGAGTGCCAGCACCGGCGTCCCGCCCACGAAGGCGTTGAACTCGAGCCAGCCGCGCCACCCGAGCTCGTCGAGGAGTACCGACGGGTGGCGCATGTGCACGAGCCAGGTCTGGAGGTACCCCTTGTACCAACGCGACCGCTGCTTGTTCCAGTTCACGTAATCGGAGTTGGCCTCCTCCCACGTGGCCGAATCGAGGACGGCACACCGGTACCCGCTGCGATGGAGCCGGATGCCGAGGTCGGCGTCCTCGGTGACGTTGTAGGGATCCCACGCCCCGACGGCCTCGAGGAGGCTGCGCCGGACGTGGTTCGACGTGCCGCCCAGGGGCACCGGGGCATCACCGCCGGCGAGACCGGGGAGAAACAATTGGAACCACTGCAGGTACTCGGTGCCGAACCAGCGGGTGATCAGGTTCTGCTCGCTGTTCCAGTAGTCGAGCCGGGCTTGGAGGCACCCGACCGAAGCCGGGAGCCGGCGAAAGGCCACGGCCGCTTTGCGCAATTGCAGGGGATCGGGGCGGTCCTCGGCGTCGTAGATGGTCACCACCTCGCCCCGGGCCAGGGTGAGCCCGTAGTTCAAGGCCTTCGGCTTGGTGCGCGGCGCGTCGTCGGGCACCACGACGACGTCGAACTCGCTCCCCGCGTAGGCCAAGACGGCAGCAAGCGTCGCCTCGTCGTCGTGCTCGACCAGGATCTTTAGGTCCAGACGGTGCCGGGGGTAGTCGAGCGCGCGCAGGTTGGCCATCAGTTGGGGGACGACTTCAGCCTCTCTATAGATGGGCACCAGCACGGTGTAGACGGGCAGTTCGTCGTCGGGAACGGCCCGAGCATCCTCATCGGACACGACGACGAGGTTGGGGTGGCGCAACGATCGCAGCGTCATGGCGACCCGGTTGGCCACGATTGCCGCGTAGGAGGCGGTGGCCAGGCCGACGAAGGCGATGCCGACGTCTTTGGCCGAGAGAACCACGCCGACGACCAACGCCACCAGGACGACGGCGGCGGTGATCCTCTGGCCCTTGGACAACAGCGTCTGCGACGAGAGTTCCGGCGCCCCGTCCGAGAGCCAGTCGCGAGCGTGGTCGAGCCGAGCCTCTTCGTCGGCCGGGTCGAGGGTTACCAGTGCCATGTCACGAACCGTCGCCGACCACGCGGATCAAGCGATAGGTGGGACATCCGACCGCGGTGTACTGGGCGACGACCTCGGTCTGCAGGTTTCCCACCGTGCCCCCGCCGAAAATCCCCGGATGGGCCACGCCGATGGCGTTGATCCCGAAGTCCCCGTCGGGGATCAGCACGTAGGGGACGTGGAAGGCCACCGGGTCGGCCACGACCTCCTGGAAGTCGCGATCGCTCGTGATGATGAACTGGTGCGGGTGCTGGGAGTTCAAGACGATCAATGAGCCGCAGCCGAACGTGTCCAACGCCACCGTGCCGTCGGCCAGACCCAGTTGGTCCACCTCCCTGGCAATCGATTGACCGCTCGGCAACAGGGCCTCGTTCTGGCGCTCGACGGCCGTTTGCGCGGGGTGGAACACCCAGGCCAAGTCGGCGTGCTCCACCGGCGCCACTCTCGCGCTTTGCATGGCCAGAGCGGTGGTGACAATGCCGGGAAACCCGATCACCAGGGCCACGCCCACCGCCAACACGCGGTCGTGCGTGAGCCATTGCGGTGTGACCGGGCGCATCCCTGGGCGCGGACTGAGCAACAAGGCCGCGGCCAGCAGATACAACGGGAGCACCAGGATGTAGAAGCGGAGCCACCCGTAGGTCTGGCCGTCCAAATAGGACAGGACACTGAACAGCGGTGGGCCAGCCAGTGCGGCCAACGCCAGGAACCGGCGGTCGCGCCGGCGGACGGCCACTACGGCGACGAGGACCAGTAGCGGGATGAGCAAGGGTGCATACGACAGAATCCGGACCAGCGAGAGCACGATCTCCGATCCAGCGAATCCCGTGACCGTCCCGACCCCGCCCGCTTGGCGAATCTGGGACGCGTTGCCGTACTGCGATGTGAACTGGGCGAAGGGCTGGCCGATGATCACCCAGCTGACGACCGTCCATCCGACGAAGGCCACCAGGGCGGGGAAGGCCACGACCACTATGTCGGTGCCCGCCAAGGTAATCCGGTCGCGTCGCGGGCGAGACCGGTCGCGAGCGATCGTGCCCACCACCACCACGATGACACAGACGGCGGCCGCCGCCGCCAACGCCTCGTACCGGGTGAGATAGGCGAGTGCCAGGTTGATGCCGGTGAGCACCAGGGGACGAAGGCGCCCCGTCGTCGTCCAGGCCAGCAGGTAGCGCACGGTACCCACCAGGAACAACAGGTACATCGCCTCGGACATGCCGTTGGCGCCGTAGTAGACGATCATCGGGTTGAGGGCGAAGCAGGCGGTGAGGACGAAGGCGATGGGGGTGGCCGTACCCATCTCGCGCAGGGCCACCCGGAACTGCACCACCGCGCCGGCCATGCACAAGGCGGAGACGATGCATCCGGCGAACGCCCGCTGCGTCAGCGCCGGCCAGATCCCCCGAAGCAGCACAAGCGGGATCGCCGCCACCGACGGCAGGGGGTTCCACACGAACCCGATGGCGGCCAGGTGGGGATCGCGGCTGGCCACCACATACCAGGCCTGGGCCACCCGGGACTCGCCGTCTCCCGCAATCGCCCCGCGGTGTAGTACGAGGTAGCCGGCGACGATCAGGTACAGGCCGGCGCAAGCGGCGAACACCAGGGGGATGTTCGACGTGCGACGCAGACCCCGCCGCCACCTCCGGTCAGGGCGGGCAGCTCCCGCGGTGGTCACACTGAGCGTTCCTTGCTCGACCCGACCGGCGCGGAATTCGAGAAGGTTGCCGACGACCAGGAACGCCAGGGCCACCACGACGACCCACAACAGCGGAGCCATCAGCGTCGGCGCGTCAGCCGAGAGTGAAGAGGATCACGGCCACAACGACGACGGCGACACCCACCTGCATCAACAAGGTGAACGGTACCTTCGCCAGCCAGCTCGCCTTCTTCGCCTGCGCTGCCTCCTCCCAGAATTGGTCGTGCTCGGCGCTCGGGGGGGGTGGCGCGGGTTCCATCTCGGAGGCGACAGGCGGCGGGGCGGCAGGGAACGGGACGCCTTCGGTCACAAAGGGCCCGTCGGAGGCCACCAGCGTCGGCGCGACGATGCTCGGGGTCGGGGGTGTCGGGTCCACGACGTACTGCCGGGTCACGACGGTCGTTCTGGGCGGCGTCGACGATCGCGCTTCGGTGACGCCAGCTCCGTTACCGTTTGCCGACGACGCTGCCGTCCGTGAATACGGGCGAGCGCCCACGAGGATCTCCTCCGGGATGGAACCAGCCGTCGGCGCGGGTTCGCACTCGGGCTCGGTCGCGGGTGCAGATCCCGGCACAGGATCTGTCTGCGTCACGGACACGGTCTCGTTTGCACGCCGGGCCGGCGGCGCGTCGTCGACGGCAAGCGACGAAAAGTGAGCGACAGGTGGCCCGTCCACGGGCTCAGCGAACGGGCCACCAGCCACGAGAGCCGGCGACGGCACCGTGCCCGGATGCGCGGTCGGTGCATCCGAACCCGCCGTCGGCTGTTCGGCCGCATCGGTCTCGCGCCGTGCCTCGGCGAGCTCGAGGCGCAAGGCTTCGAGTTCCCGCTCGCTCTTGGCCACCACGGCTTCGACCGCCGACAAGGGGAGGACCTCCTCCGGGGCGGGTGCCCGCCCGGCGATGAGGTCGGCCACCCGCCGCTCCAGGACTGCCAGGCGGTCTTCGAGCGGGTTGACCGGGTTGACACGGGTCAGGGCCTGGGCGATTGCCAATTCCAGCTGCACCCGTTGCACCGCCAACACCTTCAGGTACGCCTCGATGTCGTCCCGGGGATGCGCGTTGGGCGCAGCGATGTCCGCTGCCTGGGTCATGGGTCTTCCTTTTGGAGTCGCACCGTCGCCAGCTGCCCCTTCATTATAACTCTATTAAGATAATGGAGAAAGTAGTTTTTGGGGGCCCCGGCCCGACACTCAGCCGAAGCGGCCGTGGACGTAATCGAGCGTGCGGGGGTCCTGAGGATCGTTGAACATGGCACCGGTCGGGCCGTGCTCGACGATGTAGCCGGGGGTGCCCTGTTCAGCCAGGAAGAACGCGGTGTAGTCGGAGACCCGCGCCGCCTGTTGCATGTTGTGGGTCACGATGACCACCGTGACCTCGCCGCGGAGCTCCTCGATGGTGATCTCGATGCGCCGGGTGGAGGTCGGGTCGAGGGCCGAACACGGCTCGTCCATGAGCAAGACCCGGGGACGGATAGCCAAGGCTCGGGCGATGCACAGGCGCTGCTGCTGGCCACCCGAGAGAGTGCCCCCGGGTTTGCGGAGCCGGTCGGCCACCTCGTTCCACAGTCCCGCTTTGACCAGGCAGTCGTGGACAAGCTGGTCCTTCGCGTCCTGGTCGGCCCGGAGACCGTTGAGCTTCAGGCCGGCGAGCACGTTGTCGTAGATCGACATGGCCGGGAAGGGATTTGGCTTCTGGAAGACCATGCCGATCTGGCGGCGGGCGTCGGTGACCCGACGAGCCGGGTCGTAGATGTCGCTGCCGGCCAGGACGACCTCTCCAGCCATCGAAGCCGACGGCGTCATCTCGTGCATCCGGTTCAAGATGCGCAAGAAGGTCGACTTGCCGCACCCCGACGGCCCGATGAGCGCAGTGACCTCGCCCGAGGCCATGAGGAGCGACACCCGGTCCAGGACGTGATGGCTACCGAACCACGCCGATACCTCTCGCGCCTCGAGGCTGGCCGGTGGAACCCACTCGTCCGATGCGGGCTGTCGCCCGCCTCCGACGTTGTCGGTGAGCACGGTCATGGTGTCCCCCTTGCTTGCGCCGGATTCATCGCGATCACATCAGGTTCGGGAGTAGACGCGCCGCCTGGTCGACGAGGTAGAGGGCCGCGAGTGCCACGGGAGCACTGAACACGATCCACGCTTGGGCGTGACCCCGGCGCGACCAGGCCCAGATCGCCGCGGCCAAGATCACCGCCAGCAACTCGAGTCCGAGCGCCACCCCCCGGAAGCCGCCGCTGTCGCCGGCCATGGCTTGCTCGCTCGCCGACACCGTCGGCAACGGCGCGCGGGCCGCCAACGCCGGCCCCACCATGTCGGCGTCGACATAGACCACGCCCGTCGGCAGGAACGCGGAGCCGGTGGCCGTGGCCAGGGTGAGCCGACCGGTGCCCGGGGCCAGGGCCGGGATGAGGGCCCCGGCTTTGCGCACGTCCACCACCCGGAAGGTGGAGGTGCCGACCTGAGTGGTGACGATGATCCGGCTCCCTCGCGCCAGCGCGTGGATCGCGAAGAAGGGACCGCCATACGCGGCTTCGCGCCCGTAGATCACGCTCGTACCCACTCCGCCCGGGAAGACCGTGGAGCGCAGGTGCCCCGGACCGGCCATCAACACGGAACTGGTCGTGCCCTCGTCGACCACCTCTTTGAGCCCGATGGACGGGATCTCGAGGAGCGCAATAGGTGTGCCCAGGGGCAACACCTGACCGCCGAGGCGGCGCGGTCCCCGGGGAGCGGTGCCGTTGGCCAACTCGTTGCGCAACTCGGTGAACTCCCTACCCTGCACGACTCGATGTTCCAGGCCGCTCCCCCACACCAGATAGGCCAGGAATCCGAGCATGAGCGCCGCCAACAGCACCAGCGCACTGCGGACCACGAACGCGACACGATCGACGACCGGAGACCGATCAGCTGCTCGGTGGGAAGGGTCACTCACCGACACCGGCCCCGGGCGCGACAACCCAGGCGGCGGGGGAAGGCTTCCCGGAAGGACGGAGCTGGGCTCTTGCCTGTCGGAGACCTCGACGATGGTCATGGGCGCGCACCTCCGGCCATGGCGGTGCCCTCAAGACGCATCTTCACCGTCCACCCGAAGATGATGAGGCCGAGGCCGAGGCAGAGCACGCCGAGCGCGATTTCCCTCCAGACGCCGAGCCCCGTGCCGCTGAGCGGGGTCGGCACGACGGTGGCGGAGGTGGTCGGCTGGCGACCGGACGCGGCTGAACCGGCGGTGCGGCTCGGTATCGAGCTCGAGTTGCTGCCCGACGACGCCCCGGCAGTCACTTCTCCGGAAGGTATGGCCGATGCGTCAGAACCTTCCGAACCAGCGACGGCCGCCGCCGTAACGGTGGCACCAACCCCCGGCGAACTCGACGCCCCTGATCCGGCGAAAGGCCCGGCGGATCCCCCCGAAGAGCTCGAGCCGCCGCCAGCCGCCGTCGAAGTGGTCGCGGCAGCGGCACTCGTCGTTGTCGTGACCGTCGATGTGGTGGTGGTCGGTGTCGTGGTGGTCGGTGTCGTGGTGGTCGGCGTCGTGGTGGTCGGCGTCGTCGTGGTGGGTGTCGTGGAGGTCGTCGTCCAGGTGAAACCGTTGGGATCGGAGCCGCTGGCCGCGAAGGTGACCTGGGCGACCCACCAGTCGGTCACCGTGCCGGCGGTGTTCACGCAGACGAGTCCCGTCTCCCAGGACCCGGCCAACTGCGACACCGTGAGCCCGGCATCGGTGACGAGCGGGGCCCACTCGAAGTTGCTGGGAATCGAGACGATCTGGCCGGTGGTGACGGCGGTGTTGGCCGGGCCGTAATAGTCCCCGGCGTCGTCGAACAAGCCGTAGCCCGTCGACGGCTCCTCGCCGGGGAACGTCAACGACGAGATGGTGGTGTCGGTCGGTACGAGGTAGCTGTAGACGTGGTAGCCGTCATTGGCGGTGTCACCGTCACACGCTGCGTTGGCCGGCAGATTCACCGTGAACTGCGTCGTTGACCCCCCCGACGCCGGGCCGAGCGTGGCCGTGCCATCGGTGGTCGAGGCCGACGCCGTCGCCGCATAGAGGAACCATGACCCGGCCACCACGAGCGCGCCCGCCGTGGCGCGCGCAATGATGAACGCCAACCCGCCGGGTCGTCGCGTCGTCCTTACCATGGCTCGAACACCGGCTTCTCGGTGTCACTCGCGTCCAGCGCGGGTGACGGCTTTCGTCGCGCGAACCCCACCAGGAGAGCCCCGATCAGGGCGACAACGCCGACGATCAGGCCGAGCGGGAGGACCAGCTGCGCGGCTCCGACCCCGACGGTCTCCGTACGCTGGGTGCTCAATGCGGCGCGCGGTAATACCGTGCTCGTGGGCTCCACGCTCACGTCCCCGCCACTCGAGGTCGGCACCGCGGTGGTGGATTGCTCAGCCGGAGAGACCGGCGCCGGCGGGCTCGTCGCCGGGACCGGCGGGTTGAGAATGGTGGAGGCGGCGGACAGCGCCTGGGTCCGCAGTGCTTGGGGGAGGGGCACGTAGCCCGCCGGGAGCTGGCCCTGCTCGTCACCCGCCGTCTGGCCAGGTCCGGCCGCGTATTCGATGAAATTCGCGTAGTCGGTGCGGGCTGCGGCATCGAGACTCACCGGGCTGGTCGCGGCGTAGGTGAGCATCGGGAGCGGATAGGCGCCCACCGCCGTGGTCGCCGGGTTGGCCTGGAGGACACCGGGCGCCGGGCTGGGAGTCATCGCCTGCTCCCCCGCCAGGACGCTGGCCGTCGTGGGGGCGATGAACGTGGGGTCAGGACCGTCGTCGCCCGAGCGGCTCAAGCTGGCCGTCTGGAGGCCGTACTGGGCGGCGGACGCCGAGTCGGTCACGGTCAGGATGAATTGGGTCCCGACCTTCTGGGGGCCGTTGGCGGTCCACGCCGTGTCGGGGGTGGCGTCGGGGTTGAGCGTGGTCTTGGCACCGTCGTTGGCGGCACCCGCGCTCTGGGCGGCGTCTTGCATGGTCAGTGCATACGGCGACCAGTCGAGCACACCGATGGGCCGGGCCGGCGCCGGCGGGCTGCCGACCGTGTCGCCGGTGTTGAGTTGATACGGATCGTTCTTGGGGAAGCTGTTCGGCACCGGCGAGCCGAACCCCACCCCGCTGGGGTTCAGTGCTGCATTCATGTCGTAGTAGGGATTGACCACCATGCCCCACGGGTCGGGTTGGCCGTTGAGCCATTTGCGTGCCGCGGGGTCCGACAAGACCCACTGCCACAGCGCGGCCGCCGCGTCGGAGGAGCTCTCCTCGACCAACAACGTCCCGGCGTCGGTCTGCTGCTGTGTCGTGAGCAACGAGAACTCCGGGTTGCACTGCAAGAAGTCCGGGTCGGTCACCAGGCTGGTCGGGTTGTGCAGGATCCACGAATACCCGGGATCCGTGGCGTTCACGTCCTCGAGTTGAGCGCGGTACGACTCGGTCAGCAACTTGGCCACCAGTCGGGGGGTCAGGTAGAGGTGCGTTACGCGCACTCCGCTCAGCGCCTGTTCGTTTGGATTCGATTGACCGTCGGACATCAGGGCCGGTGAGCGATCGACGTTGAACCCGATGACCACGCCCGACAGCGTCAGCGGCGCGTAGACGACGGGATTCGACGCGGTGGTCACGCTGGGGTCGATCGGCTCCGAGAACACCGACATCCCGGCCCCGCCGTAGGACGAGTCGAGGAGGTTCTGGCGGGCTTGGTCATCGCTCGTGTACGAGTAGTTGTACGGCGGGGCGCCCGGTTGGGCACACAGCACCGGTTGCCAACTCGACACGGCGGATGTCGCCAGCTCGCTGCCCACGATGCGCACCTCGTCGGCGCCGATGGCGCACGACGAGCCGACCGGGTCGAATCCTAACGGTATGGCAATCCGGTTCTGCCAGGCGCTCGGTGCGAGCGGCGAGGTCACCACGCTGTCCGCGCCGGCCCCGGCCGGGTTCTCCTGGGCGGGAGTGCCGCGGGGCACGATCACGAGCCAGCACTGCGGGATCTTGGTCGAGCTGTCGGGCAGCGGCTGGATGGATTGCCCACAGCCCAGTCCCGGCGCCTCAAGGCCGGTGTCGACCTGGAACAGCTGCTGGCCCCCGGCGCCACCGGCGGATGACGGCGAGCTGCGGGCGAAGTCGACCTCGTTGGTGGTGTCGAAGCTGAAGTACGGGTTCTGCCAGAACGCCGTAGGGTGCAGGGGGTCGCTGTCGTAGTTGTAGTCGGCCTGCTCATCCACCGTGGTGCCGTCGACGGCGTGGAACGGCTCGATCACGAGGTTGCCGTTGGTCGCATCCGTGTACGGCGCGAGCGCGGGCTCGGGCTCGTAGGTGGGGCCCGACATCTGGCCGTCGGTGCTCCACGTCGGTTGGGTCAACACCCGCGAGTACTCGTACCCCACCTCGGAGATGGGGTAGACGCTGGTCGGCGTGGGGCTCTCGGCGCCGAACTCGCATTGGCTCGGAGGCGGCCCGGGGCCCTCCGGACTCAGCGGTCCGGTGGCCGTTTCCGGGTCACCCCAGCACTGGAAGATCTGCAAATAGTCGCCGGCGAAGGTCGACTGGAACGTGTCGGTGGTCGGGTTCGAGAACGTGGCCGGCGCCCCCGTCCACGAGATCGAGACGGCCTGGTTCACCAAGTCCCGGGTCTGGTCCACCGTGACCTGCAACCCCTGGAAGGTTCCACTGCCCACGGTGACGGTCACCGCCGAGTCGGTCGCCGGCAGCGAAACGTCGGTGCCTTGCGACCCGGCACAGGCGGCAGGTGCTGCGGGACAGCTGGACGCCCCGGCACGCAACGGGGAACCGGGCGCGAGCCAGGCGCTGACCAGCGCCGCGGTGGCCGCCGCCACGGCCAGCCCGGAGCGGCGGCGTCGACGACTCGGCGGCCCTGACACTGGCCGCGAGGTCATGGGGTCCTCCGTCGCCGGATCCGATAGGCGACGACACCCGGCACCAGGACCACGGCCAACAAAACGAGCAGGGCCAGCACCATGAGCGTCTGGTCGGGACCCCACCCCGTATCGGCCGCAAGTGTCACGGGCGTGTCTCCCGGGTCGGTTCCCGGGTCGGGAATCGTGGTCGCGCAATTGCCATTGCACGCCCCGGTGGCCGACCCGCTCGCCGGGCCCGCGGTTGCGGTGGCCGCTGCTGAACCCGAACCGCCAGTCGTCGGCGACGCCTGAGCGCTGACCGCGGTGGCCACGTTCGCCGCACCGCCGGTTCCCGTCGTGCATTGGGTCGGCCCCTGGTGGTCACAGGCGGGTGGATACGGCGCCGTCTGGGCCAGCAGGTTGGCGCCGCTCGGCGAGAACGTCGGGTTGTCGCAACTCTGGATGTTGATGTTCTGGACAGCCGCGCCGGGGATCTTGGCGATCTGCGTGAAGCTCGCCTCCACCAGGTTGATCGGCATCGGTGAGTACCCAAGCGATGCTGACTCCTGCTGACCTTGGCACATGGCGTAATAGGAGAAGGCCGCCAGGGTCGCGCCCTTGGCGTCGGTGAACTGCCCCTGCAGCGTGACGGGGAGAATCAGATAGGAGTAAGACGACAGCGGATAGGTGCGGGGATCAGGGTCGGTCCACACGTCCTGGAGCTTCTGGGTGAGATAGAGCGAGGGGTCGGTGTCGGTGGTGTCGATCTGCGCCGCCAATAGGGAGACCGCGACATTCTGCGGGGTTGGCTCCGTGTAATAGCCGGCCGCGTTGAGCATCTGGGCCACCGGGAAATGGGCGTTGAGCGCATACGAGTACTGGGTGTAGCCGATGGCGCCGTCGGCGTAGTTTTGCGCCACGTACCCCGACACGCCCAGGTCGCCCGACTGGGCGATCATCCCCGGAATCGTCGGGTAGAACGACGTCGGGCCACACGCTGGGGCGCGGCCCGACGTGTTGCAGTACGCGTTCCAGATCGACGGGTACTGCGAGCTCATCCACTGCGTCAAGAAGAACGAGGACCCGGCCCCGTCGGAGCGCACGACTGGCACGATCTGGCGGTCCGGCAGATCGAGCCCGGGGTTGTCGGCCGCGATCGCCGGGTTGTCCCAGTTGGTGATGACGCCGGTGAAGATCTTGGCGATGTTCTCACCCGACAACCGCAGGTTCGTCACCTGCTGGCCATCGATGGTCAGGTTGTACATGAAGACGGTCCCACCGGCCGTGATCGGCATGTAGGCGAAGCTGCCGGGCACGGGATTCTCGGGCGCGGAACCGTCGTCGGGGCGCGTCTGGAACGGGATGTCCGAGGCGGCGAAGTCGACCGTGCCATTGAGAAATTCTTGCCGGCCGTCGGTGGACCCGGTCCCGGCGTAATTGATCCGCATGCCGTACTGCTGGACGTCGCGGATCCACTGGTCCAGCGCGTTCTCCGACCAGGTCGACCCGGCCCCCGACACCGGCACATAGCTCGCGGTGGTGGCGGCGGCCCGGTCCACCCCCACGGTGCCGGTCGTCACCAACGCGACACTTGCCACCAGGAGGCCGCCCAGGACCCGGCGCAGGACGCCGTGGCGTCGCCGCAACATCGGCCTTCGACCCGGAGTCACGCTCTGCGAGCGCATCACGCCGTGTCCTCGGTGACAATACTGGGCCGGTCGGCGCCGGCCCGGGCGAAACGCTCGATGTCGCGTTTCGAGGCTCGGGCGATGCGGCTCGCGCTTCGCCGGGTCAGGTGTCCAGGGCCGTGGCCGCCGACGATGCGAGCGATGACGAACAGGGTCAGCACGACGAGGAGCAAAAAGGCGGCGCAGGCGAACCCGCGGGCAACCATGTTCGGCTCGGGGGATTGCACCAGCTTGAACGCCTCCAACGGCAGCGACACCATCGGGCCGCGCAGGGGGTCGGCGTTCATGTAGGTGGTGAACCCGGCGGTCAACAGGACCGGGGACGCCTCGCCGATGCCGCGCGCCGTACCCAAAATGACTGCGGTGGCCAGGCCGGAGCGAGCGGTGGGCAGGACGACGTGCCACATCGTGCGCCAGCGGGGCGCCCCCAGCGCCGCCGAGGCCTCTCGCAGGTTGCCGGGGATCAGTCGGAGCACGAGATCGGAGGTCCGGATGATGTAGGGCAGCATCATGACGCTCAAGGCCAGGGCCGCGGCCAGTCCGGACTTCTCGAACCCGAAGGTGAGAATCCAGGTGGCGTAGACGAAGAGCCCGGCGAGGATGGTGGGCAGGGCGGTCATAGCCTCGACCACCGAACGCACCACCCGCGATGGCCGGCTTCGGGTCTGGTCCAGGTAGATGGCCGCCACCAACCCCAGGGGAACGGTGAGGACCAGGGCGATGCCGATCGTCCACAGTGTGCCTACGAGTGCGTGAGCCACGCCCCCGGCACTCAGGGGGCTGAGGGGACCGGCTTGCGACATGTCGTGGGTGTAGAAGTTCAGGTGCACCAACGCGTGCCAGCCCCGCCATAACGTGAACCCGACGACCAGGAGCAGTGCGCTGAAAGCGACCAACGCGGCCGACGACAGCACGACCGTGATCACGGCGTCTTTGACGGCCGTCGCGTCGTCGTGCAGCGAGACCAGCAACGCGTAGGCGAGCAGGAAGACGGCATAGGCCACCACGACGAAGCCGAACGGTGCCGAGAACGGGGCCAGCCGGCCGAACAACAACAGCGCCACCGATACTCCGGCGATCACCGCCCCGGTGAGGTCGAACATCGCGTCGCGTCGCGGCAACCGGCGGCGCCGGCGCGGCTGCGGCGGCGGACTCGGCACGGGGGGCTGGGCATTCACCTGACGCGTCGTGCCGGGGAACTGGAGGAGCGTCATCTCACACCTCACTCTCGGCGCCTGAACGCGAGCGCGCCACGATGGCGGAGGCCGTAAGATTGACAACGAGCGTCAGGGCGAACAGGGTCAGGCCGGCGGCCATCAAGGCGGAGATGCCGAAGCCCGAGGAGTCCCCTTGCAACAGGGCGATGAGCGCCGAGACCGATTGGCCTCCGGACCCGAGGATGTGCAGGTTGATGCGGTAGATCGGCGAGATGATGAGGATCACGGCGATCGTCTCGCCCAGTGCCCGACCCAGCCCGAGCATGGTTCCCCCGATGATCCCGCCGCGGCCGAAAGGGAGGACGACGGAGCGGATCATGCCCCAGCGCGTGGCACCCAGGGCATAGGCCCCCTCTCGTTCGCCCGCCGGTGCTTGAGAGAACGACTCGCGCATGATCGAGCACTGGATCGGGATGACCATCAAGGACACGACCAGCCCCACGATGAACGTCGACGCGCTATACACACTCGCCGACGCCAACGGGTTCGTCGGTTGTGCCCCGGCGACGTGGAAGATGGGGATCCACCCGAACCAGGTCGAGATCCAGCGCGACACGCTGAGGGCATGGCCCTGGAGGAAGAACAGGCCCCACAAGCCGTAGACCACACTGGGCACGGCCGCCATGAGGTCGACCATCGAGATCAGCGTGCGGCGGATCTTCGCCGGTGCGATCTCGGAGATGAACAGCGACAGGCCTAACGCGATCGGGAGCGAGATCGTCACCGCCACCAGTGCGATCAGCACCGTCCCGGTGAGAACACCGGCGATACCGAAGTGGTGGGTATCGGGCTCCCACGCCTGGGTCGTGAAGAACGAGAGCTTCGCTTCGGCGATGGCTTGGGCCCCACGGATGGCCAGGAAGAGCCCGATGGCGGAGAACACGACCAGGACCGCGGTCCCCCCCGCTCGGGACAGGCCGAGAAAGGCGCGATCGCCGGGAACGGGGACCGATCGCACCGGGCGTGGCGCGACCGATTCGCCGTGTTCGACCTCAGCGGTGGGCTCCTCAAGCACGGTCATGGTCGTGACCGTCCCAGCGCCAGCGCTTGGCGGGGGTGGTTGCGGTTGTACGCCTGCCAGAACAGGGCGAACTGCGGGGATTGCACCGAGGCCACGGTCAGCGACGAAGCACCGGCGGTGGACGCGGCCCCTGCGCCCGAGGCGCTCGTAACCCGATCACTCGCGCCGGACTGGACGCGCACCGCCCACCGGGCGGCGCCGGAATTGGGGGGAAGGACCGACGCGATGAAAATGCCGGTGTCTTGCTGGCGAGCCTGTGCCGTCACGATCTGGCGGGCGAAGGCCACCAAGAAGGCACGATTCACGTCGAGTCGCTCGAGCACCGAGTCGTGCTTGGCCTGCAAACCCGTCAGCCGGGCGACACCCGAGGTCCAACGATCCAGCGACACGGATCCCGAGGCCGTGTCCTGCAGGTACAGGATGACCCGCTCGTAACGAGTCCCGACCCCGGTCTGGACCGGCCAGATCCAGTAGACGATCGACCAGTCCTGGTCAGAGCTCCCGCCCGAGTACGACAGCGCTTGGCCGACGATCCCGTCGCCGAGCGGGACGTTGACGACATCGCGCAGGCTGTAGCCGTGGAACGAGTAACAGGCGGTGACGCCATAGGCGCTGAAACCAGCGAGGCTGCCGGCGTCGATGACGTCGGCGGTCACCGGCAACGTGCTGTGCAGCGACGTCAGGCCGGGCGAGGTCTGCAGGTAGAGGTACCGGAACCACCGCGAGTCCTCACCGAACAACGGCTTGTTGGCCAGGTACTCGGTCTGATACTGGGCCGTCCATCCGGCCGGCACCGCCGGATCGGCCAGGAACGATCCAAGCTTGGGCTCGCCGGCGGCACTCGCCACCGGGTTGTACACGCGCAGTTCGCCGTTGGAGACCGACAGTACGAGGGCGGCGGCGAGTACGAGGGCGGCGGCGGCGAAGATCGCCGGGGCGCTGGTCGACGTGGGGTCGCTATGCCGCTCGTCGGGCGATCCGGGTCGCGGCGGCGACCATGGGCGCCTGGCACCGGCGCGAAGGCCGAACGGTCGAAGGAGCGCGGTCATGAGGCCGACGCCGAGGCAGAACATGACCAGGCCGGCCACCGGGTGCAAGATGCCCAGAGCGACATGCTCGCCGGCGATGGACCCGACCCAGAAGATGAGCAGCAATCGGACCAGGTTGGTGACCCACAACAAGAAGAGGCCGGCTCCGAGCCACAGGGTCTTGCGCATTGCCGAGCCGCTCACGACCGCGGCCAGCGCCGCTCCGATGAGCAAGAAGCCGACCATCCCGTCGATGCCGGAGCAGGCGGTCACGACACTGACCGGGAACCCGTGCCCGTGGTATGCGACCTCGAAGACCCCGGCGTTGGCCGCCCCGACGACGGGCGTCGCCACATGGATCACGTCGACCGCGCCGTGCAGCCCGCGCAGCGTCAGTGCCGTGAATCCGCCCAACGTCCCCAATAGGATCGACGTGTACAGCCAGGGCCACGCCAGGAAGAGATAACCCAGTGCCACTCGCTGGCGCCAGGCCGTCCGGACGCCGAAGAGTACCGTGGTGGCCCCGGTGACGAAGAGCGGCAGGAGCACGAGGTCGACGCGGTTGACCCAGTACATCGCACCGAACCGCGCCGGCAGGACAATCGAGGCGACGACGGGGATGACGACCAGCGGAGCCCCGATGAAGTAGTCGAGCTGACGATCGTGGATCGGCGGCTCCGGCGCCCGGGGAGCCTGGTTTATCCAGGCCAGCCCGGCGGCGAGGAGCGGGACGAGGCCGACGTAGGCCAACGGCGTGTCCAGCCCCACGGTCTGGAGCAGGGACGTCAGCGAATAGTGGAAGGCAATCACCGTGGCGGTGACGAGGACGACCACTCTGGCCGTGGTCTGCGTGGTGGTGTCGAGCGCGTGCCATTCGGCGACGCCGGCTCGACCCCAGCTCATCGTCGGACCGACGCCCGGGAGCTCAGTGGTCGACATGGCCTTCCTTTCCCGACTTCCGTAGGTACGAGCCCACAGCGCCGACCAGGATCAACAGCGCGCCGACGACCCCCACCACCAGCCAAGGACCGTGGCTCGACGACGTGGGGGCCTGTGATCCGACCACGGACCAGGTGAACCCGCCAGCGGCGCCACTGCTGGCCTTGAAGCGGACCTCGGTGTTCCAGTAGGTGGTCACCACCCCGTGCGTGTTGGCGCAGGCGATCCCACCGTTCCAGACGGCCGAGGTGGCCGGCCCGAGCAGTTGGCGCGCCGTCCAGCGCGACCAGGTGAAGTCACCGGGCAGGGTCGTGATCTGTCCGGTGCCCTCCGCCGTGTTGATGGCGCCGAAGTACGCACCGGCGGCGATGTAGCCGAGCCCCTTGCTCGGGATCCCCGTCTTGAAGTTCACCGACGTGACCGCCACGCCCTCGGGGACGAGGTAGCTGTCGATGAGGTACCCATGGTGCGCAGTGTCGCCGGGACAGGCGGCACCGGCGGGGAGCACGACGCCGTACAGACTGGCCGAGCCACCCCCGTTGAGCGGTGCGGAGCCGTCGGGCATCGTGATCTCGGCCGTGCCGACAGTCACGCCGGCGAACGCCGGAGTGCCCACGAGCCCAGTGCCGCCGAGCGCCCCTACCGCGACCCCGATCGCCAGGAGCACCCGGGCGCGCACCGACCGACGGCTCGCGTGCCGCCGGTCGGTGCCTCCGCGGATGTCTTGTGAACTGGTGATTTCCATCTCCCCCTGAAATACGGCCATAGCCGGGGCCCCGAAGGGCCCCGGCTATGGCGCGTCCGAATCGACGAGCCGCTCGTTCAGGTGCGCCTCGATGTGACCGCCAACGTGTCCTTGCGCCCGGAGCGTCGCCGCGTGACCCACAGCCCACCGCCCATCACCATGAGGCCGGCGAACGGGAGCACCACGGCCAACGAGATCTCGGGCGATTGCACCGGCGGACCAGCCACCGACGTCCAGGTGAATCCGGTCGGATCCGAGCCGTTGGCCACGAAGGTGACCTGGGCGACCCAGGAGTCGGTCACGGCGCCGCTCGTGTTGACGCACACGAGCCCCGTCTCCCAGGTCCCGGCCAACTGCGACACCGTGAGCCCGGCGTCGGTCACGAGCGGGGCCCACTCGAAGTTGCTCGGGATTGAGACGATCTGACCGGTGGTGACGGCGGTGTTGACCGGGCCGTAGTACGTCCCGCCACTGGTGAACAGGCCATAGCCTGTCGACGGCTCCTCGCCCGGAAACGTCAAGGTCGAGATGGTGGTGCCGGCCGGGACGAGATAGCTGTAGACGTGGTAGCCGTAGGTGGCCGTGTCGCCGTCACATGCGGCATTGGCCGGGAGGGTCACGGTGAACGTCGCCTGCGATCCCCCCGACGCTGGAGCCACCGTGGCCGTGCCGTTGGTGGTCGAGGCTGACGCCGGGGCGGCGCCGAGAACCGGCACCCCGACCAGGGCGAGCAGCGCCCCCACCCCCGCCGCCCGGGCGACCGCACGGAACGTGAACCTTCTCATCGTGTCTTCCTTTCGGATCGGTCGCTTCATGATCAGCTGTTGCCTTCTTGCGTGGTGGTGCCGCAACTTCCCTCCGAGCCCGTGAGGCTGTCGTAGCCGAACAGGTGGACCGTGGTCTGGGCGGCCGTGGAGCAGATGGACGACGACGACCCGACGAAGAGGCTTTCGAGGGCCTTGTTGGCGAAGGCACCGGTGACCTTGTTGGTGGGCACCACTACGTAGTCGTTGGCGCCGTAGCCGCTCTGGTAGTACGCCGTGTTCGGCACCAGGTTGGGGATCGTTCCGGTGAGCGGCGACAGGCCGTCGATCGTTCCGATGCCGCCTCCGGCGGACCGGAGGTTGGCGGTGTTGTCGGTGCCGATCTGGTCGGCCTGGGCGATCCAGCTGCTGGCGAAGAACGGGACGATCACGTCCGTGCCCACGGGCTCGCTGGAGAACTGGCTGTAGAAGGTGTTGCCGTCGTTCTGGGGCAGACTGTTGCACCCGTTGGCTGTGGCCGCCACGGTGGCCACGGAGTCGGTCACACCGATCGCGTTCTCGAACGTCTTGCGCAGCGCCGATCCCGGGAGCGCCAGGCACGCCAACAGCGTGTCGCCGTCGCCCAAGGTGATGGAGCCGGTGCTCGACGAGTACAGCGCCGTGAGCTGCGCAGTGGTCAGGCTCGACGCGTCGCCGGTATCGTGGTCCCAATAGGCATATCCGACGCCGTCACGGGCGAAGGGGATGAAGGTCAACGTCGTTCCGGTGGTGGCCGGGCCACTGGCGTCGCGGGCTATGTCGATCTGCCCGGTAACGTTGACGAGTGCGTTGGTGCACGATGCCGTCGACGCTTCCCATCCCGATCCGCTGATTGCCGCGTTCAGCGCCTTGACGCCGTTGGACGACGACGACGGCCGGTCGAACGAGGGGCCGCCGAGCTTGGTGGTGATGCACCCCGGCGCCGTGACCGAACCGCCCGGCGGGTAGGCGTCGAACGAGGAGATTGTCTCGTTGTTCGTCGCCGAGCTCGAGTGCAGGGGCGTGTAGAACTGCGAGTTCGCCGCTGGCGGCGAGGGGGACTCCCCGGCGAACGCGTTGAAGACGTCTTGGAGACCGTCGCCACCGACCACGACGAAGCTCCCGGCATAGTACGCCGGGTCGGCATGGGCGGTGCCGCCGAGGCCCAGGCTGGCCAGCGCAGCCCCCGCTCCGAGCACGCCGACGGCCATGACCAGCCGGCTGCCCTTCCTTCGCAACGCTGCCTTCATCGAGATTCCCTTTCAGTAGAGGAGGGAGCGGAGCCGGTGTCCGGACCCTTTCGTACTATTCCGAGTGTGATAGTCATGATTTATAGGGGATCCGGGGAGCCGGCTCAACGCCCACTTTCAGTAGTCAAAGAACTGACAATTCCCATTAACTTGCTCAAGTCTATAGAGTTACTAGATATGAGACCACCTCAGGTTTGGGGAGACCCGGCGTGACCGGCCGGCGGACCAAGGTCCCGCTGCGGGTAACCGAGGTGATCGATTACGCGGTCAAGGCCGCCGTTCTGCTCTCGCTGCAGGAGGACGAGTACCTGAGTTGTACCGAGATCGCGGAGCACTATGGGATGAGCCGGAAGATGCTCGGCGTCGTCCTGCGGTCGCTCGCCGCGGCCGGGCTCGTCGTGTCCCGCCAAGGCTGGCACGGTGGATTCCGGCTCGCCGTCCCCGCCGACACCATCCCCCTCCGGGCCGTCATCTCCGCCGTGGGCAGCGGTGAGAGCCTGGACCCGGCGGCGGAACCTCAGCGTGGGCCGTCCGATGCGGGCGACCAGTTGCCGCACTCGCTCCCCGCCGATCGGGCCGCGGGCGTCGTCGACGACTTCTGGCGCAGTCTCGACAGCCAGATCCAGGGCACGCTGGCCACGGTGACGGTGGCCGACCTCCTGGCCCAGTCGGCCGCTTCCTGATGTTCACGCACTGAGGGATCGTTCGGGACGGATTCCCACTTTTCCTTTAAATCCGACTTGAATAGTCGGTTATCTTCCTTTACGGTGGGCGGATGGCGACGGGCTCGTTTCCCCCCTACCGCACCCCCCTGCGGAGAACGCGGCTCGTCACCCCCCGGGTACCGGCATGACGGCGCTGCTCTCCGGACATGTCGGGTCTCCCGGGGATCTCGCCCGGCACGAGGCTGAAGCGGCCATCTCGCCGACCCGCCTCCTGCACCCCGCCCGCCCGCCGGGGCCCTCGTCCCTGGCGGCGGCGGAGCTCGCGGCCATCGCCGAGGGCCTGGCCCGAAGTGCGGACTCGTGGCCCGGCGTACGCCGACCCGCCCGGCGCACGTGGGACCTGATGGTGGCCTCGGATGCCTTCGAAGCGTGGGTCATCGCCTGGCCCCCGGGCGGGGCGATCGAGCTCCACGACCACGGCGACTCGGCCGGGGCGGTCGTGGTGGCACGGGGCGCGCTGCTCGAGACCAAGGTGACCGAGCGCGCCGGTGGCACGCTCGACACCGACACCGCCGTCATCCGGGCCGGGATGGCGATCTCCTTCGACGCGTCGCATGTCCACGACATCGTCAACTCGGGCATCGCCCCCGCCGTCAGCGTGCACGTCTACTCGCCGCGTCTGACGGCGATGACCTTCTACGCGATCGCCGACGGCCGCCTCGTTGCCGGCCGCACCGACCGTTACCACCTGGGGCAGGCCGTCCCGTGACCGTGTCGGCCGACGACCTCGTGGAACGGGCCCGCCGACGCATCCACCGCGTCGGGCCCCACGAGCTCCAGGGCATCCTCGGCGAAGGCGGCCTCCTCATCGACATCCGCCCGGCGGCCCAGCGCTCGGAGGAAGGGGCATTACCCGGGGCCCACGTCGTAGAACGCAACGTCCTCGAGTGGCGCCTCGACCCCGACGGTGCACACCGCCTGCTGGAGGTACGCGACCGCGACCAGCCCATCGTCGTGGTGTGCTCCGCGGGCTACGCATCGAGCCTGGCCGCCGCTTCGCTGGCAGACCTCGGCTACACCCGTGCCGCCGACCTTGTCGGCGGTTATCTGGCCTGGCGGTCGTGGTTCACCGACCCCCAGTTCTCCCAGCGCCGCGTCGCTCAGACCCAAGGGGCGGCGTCGTGAGGCCCTGCCTCGTGACGTTCCACGCCCACCCCGACGACGAAGCCATCTTCACCGGGGGAACGATCGTCCGGGCCGCCCAGGCGGGATGGCGAGTCGTACTCGTGGTGGCAACGGCCGGGGAGTCGGGTAGGGCGCCGGCATGGGTGAACGGCGACCTGGCCGCTCATCGCCGGGCCGAGACGGAGGCGTCGGCCCGCTTGCTGGGCGTGGAGCGGGTCGAATTCCTCGGCTATCGGGATTCCGGCATAGACCTGCTGTCAGCGGAGGCAGACGCGGCCAGCGCTCACCGAGACGGCGAGACAGACGACGTCCCCACCCTGTCGCGCGCCTCGGTGCTCGAAGCGGCCGAGCGCTTGCACCGCATCCTCATCGACGAGCACGCCGCCGTGCTCACCAGCTACGACGCAGACGGCATCTACGGACATCGGGACCATGTACGCGTCCACGAGATCGCCGCCGCATCTGTCCTCGACACCCTCTGCGACCTAGTCGAAGCCACGGTGAGTCGCCCCGTGCTGCGTTCCATGCGCACCGAGCTGATGGGCCGCGGCCTTGAACCGGACACGTGGCCCGCTCAGCTCATCGACCGGATCGGCGTCGATGACGCCGGCGAGTTGCTCGCCGTCGACGTGGCCAAGGAGCTCCCCCGCAAGCTGCAGGCCATGGCGGCCCACGCCAGCCAGGTGATCGAGGCGCCGAACTTCATGGGGCTGCCACCCGGCGCCTTTCACCGGCTGCTGAGCGTCGAGTGGTTCCGCCCGGCGCGGGTCATCGACGGACGCTTCAGCGAGCTCGTGAGCGCGGCCCCGAGCGCCTAGCGCAGGGGACGCGGTTCCCAGGCGTCGGGATTCTCAGTGAGACGGGCGACCGAACGGGGCAAGCGGCCTCGCACCACGTCGTCGAGCGTGACGCCCTCGAGGACGTTGCGCAGGCTGGCCCGCACCGCGACCCACACGTCCTGGAGGTGCACCGCTGCACCTTCGTAATGGGCGTGCTCGGGACGCAGTCCCCGGACCTCGGCCAACGGACCGTCGAGGGCGCGCATCACGTCGGCCACGGCGATGGCGCCGGGCGGGTGTGCCAACCGGTAGCCGCCCTCCGCACCACGTTGACTGGTCACGATGCCGGCTCGGCGCAGGTCGTTGAGGATCGCGCCGAGGAACTTGGCCGGGAGGCCTTGGGCCTCGGCGAGCGATTCGGCCGTGGCCGACGCACCGAGCTCGGTCAGGGTGAGCAAAGCCCGCATCCCGTAATCGACCTTGGCCGGAATGTGCACGCCTGATTCTGCCTTTCCTGGAGGATGCCCGTCGCCGGATGGGCGACGAAGACCGGGTGAGGTGCCCAGAACTTAGCGGTGCAGAGGATTCGATGACAGACCCTTCGTGCCGGGCAAGGGAGAAGAGCAGACACTCCTCTGGCCCGTGACCAGGGGGCTCTGTCCGCGGCGGATCCGCCCTCCGTCCAGCGCTCCCCGGCGGTCTTGGCTTGTCGCCTAGGCCGGATCTGCGTTGCAATGCACGAAACCGATCGCCACCATAGATAATGTCGACTCGGGGCCGACCTTGGAATCCCGGTGCCGTTGCTTCGATGATCAACGGCTGATCGCCGGAGCACCTTGTCCCTCAACCCCTATTGGACACGCATGGCCTTCCCGGACTTCTTCATCATCGGCGCGCCGAAGGCAGGCACCAGCGCGCTCCACGCCGCCTTGGCCCGACACCCACAGCTCTTCATGTCGGAGGTGAAGGAGCCCAAATTCTTCCTCTGCGACGGGCCGCCGCCCCGTGATGGGGGCCCAGGCGACGCCCACAGCTACCGCGAGTGGATCTGGCGCCAAGTGGACTACGAGCGCCTCTTCGCAAACGCCCCACCGGGCACCTTGTGCGGTGAGAGTACGCCCTTCTACCTGGCCGACGCCGTCGCCCAACAGCGCATCCGGCGGGTCGTCCCAGGCGCCAAGTTGATCGCCATCTTGCGCGACCCCGTCGATCGGCCTATTCGAACTGGGCCCATCTGTGGGCCGATGGCCTCGAAACGGTCCAAGACTTCGTCGCTGCCTGCGGCGAGGAGGAGCGTCGCACCGAGGCAGGTTGGGCCCCCTTCTGGCGCTACCTGAGCACCGGGCTCTACGGTCGGCAACTCGAGCAACTCTATTCGGTGTTCCCGAAGGAACACGTCCATCTCATCCGCTACAAGTGGCTGGTCGACGAGCCGAACGGGACCCTCAACGCCGTGTGCCGGTTCTTAGGCGTCGAAGAGGGCATGATCTCCGAAGTGCCGGCCGAGAACGTCGGCACCTATGTGGCACCATCGAGATACGACCGTGTTCTGCGCCGCCTCTTCAGAGTCGGAGCGACGGTCGGAAGCTTGTTCCCTCCCCAAGCGTGGCGAAAGACGAGCGTGCCCTTGCTCTGGCTGATCCAGCACACGCCACAGCACCGACCCGAGCTACCGCAGGAGGAACGGGCCAAGCTCATCGGATATTTCGAGCAGGACGTCAGGCAGCTCGAACGGCTCACCGGATGGGATCTCGACGACTGGCTTGCTTACCGCGTAGCGGGAACGTACTCGGTGCGCAGATCGTGGGCGCCGTCGAGGCGCGTCGTCTCGTAATAGAGGCGGAGACCACCGTCGGGCAGAGGCAAGGCGCTGACGTAGCGCAGGGAACCACGCCCGTGGGGGGAAACCGCCATCGGCCCTGGGGCGGCGGTCAGGCGACCCGGGCTCGTACCGGTGGCCACTCCGGTGCGCTCCTCGCCGTTCTCCTCGGCGCTGGCCCGCCCGTCGTAGTAGGCGTACCACTACCCCCCGGCCCGCAGGACGCTCGCCACCCGCGTTCCTCGTTGGTCCCACTCACCGGCGCGAGGCTCGAGCGCCACGCCCCTGATGTTCCAACTCAGTCCATCGAGACTCGTGGCGTAGCGCGTAACCATGCGGTCGGCGGCGACGGGAACGTCGAGCGGGTGACAACACAACCACATGTGCCACGACCCTCGCTCCCAGACGATGACCGGGTCCTTGACCGCGGTGTCGACATCACCGGGCAGGATCGTGCGGGCCGTCGCCGGGTCGAACGCGGCGGGGTCGTCGGCGTCGAGCACATCGACCCGCCAGTGAAGGGTGCCCGGCGTGGCGCAGCTGACGTAGAGCCGCCACCCGCCGCCGGGCAGCGCCACCAACGCCGGCCGTTCGAGGGAATCGCAGTCGAACTCCTCCCGGGCCAGCTCGGCCACCGTCTCAAAGTGCTCCCCGTCTTCGGAACGGGCCACCACATTTGCGTAGCCCCGCCCTGCCCCGAGCGGTCGGCGCAAGCGATAGGCCAGGTAGACGGCCCCGTCGCCGGCCAGCGCCGAACTCGGGCTTCCCGCCCAGAACCCCCTCCCGTCGCCCGGTGCCGCCGCAACGAGGACGGAGTCGGCCCCCTGCGGAACTGGGACAGAAGGGAGGTTCGCTTCGGGCGTGGTCATGGTGGATTCTCGGACGAGGCCCCCGTGGTTCCGAGAGGATTGGCAAGACCCCGGACCCCTAAATCTATCCGGCAGTACCGCAGATGAGCGGCGACCGGACCAGATGGGTCTTTGGGCGGACCAAACCGCGCTCATCGGGAAGCGAGCTCGGGGGGTGCGTCGCGCCGCGTCAACGCTCCACTGACGGCCATTGGCCCTGGAAAGGACCCTTCATGACCTTGTGCCCTGCCGTCGTTGCGCTGGGGCTACTAGCTTGCTTTTAGCTGGTTCGACAAGGGAGTGGCCCATGGCAACGACTGACGAGGGACATCTGGCGCTGAGCGACGCCGCGGCTCGCCAGCTGGCCAACGCGACGAAGACGACGGCCCAGCTCTCGACGATTACCCCCCGGTGGTTGGTGCACCTGCTCCAATGGGTACCCGTCGAGGCCGGCATCTATCGCCTCAACAAGGTGAAGGACGCCGAATCGATCGACGTGGCGTGCCCGCCACGCGACGAGTCGGAGCTGCCACAGACCTTCGTGCCCTACGAGGAAGAGCCGCGCGAGTACTTCTTGAACTCGGTCGGCACCATCGTCGATATCCACACCCGGGTCTCGGACCTCTACAGCAGCCCGTATGACCAGATCAAGGAGCAGCTGCGACTCACGGTCGAGACCATCAAGGAACGCCAGGAAAGCGAGCTGATCAACAGCGCTGACTACGGCATGATTGCCAACACCGCCCCGAGCCAGCGGATCACGACGCTCGCCGGACCGCCAACTCCCGATGACCTCGACGAACTGATCACCAAGGTCTGGAAGGAGCCGGCGTTCTTCCTGACGCACCCGAAGGCGATCGCCGCCTTCGGGCGCGAATGCACCCGTCGTGGTGTGCCGCCGGCCACGGTGAGCCTGTTCGGGTGCCAGTTCCTCACCTGGCGCGGCCTACCGCTCGTCCCGTCGGACAAGGTGCCGGTCGAAGGCAACAAAACGAAGGTGCTGTTGCTGCGCACCGGCGAGAAGCGCCAAGGTGTGGTCGGGCTGTTTCAGCCGGGACTCACGGGCGAGCAGAGTCCGGGGCTGTCGGTGCGGTTCATGGGCATCAACCGCAGTGCCATCTCGTCCTATCTGATCTCGCTGTATTGCTCGCTGGCCGTGCTCACCGACGATGCGTTGGCCGTGCTCGACGATGTCGAGGTCGACAAGTTCCATGACTACGCCCCCAAGTACCGCAAGTAGCGGGGGCGACGTACCGTCGCAAGCACCCGGGGGGTCGGCCCCGGAACTGGGAGACGGTGCGAACCAGGCTCTCGATGTGGCCCTGTTGGCGAAGCTCGCCAACGAGTCCTTCGCCGCGCTGCCCGGCCAGGAGCCGACGGGCGCGGCGACGCACCCGGACACGACCGGTGGTCGCGGCAGGTTCCCGGCCATGGCCGCGGTCCCGGCCTCTGCCCCGTTCCCGGAAGCCGTGCCGTCGATCGCCGACGCACCTTCTTCGCTCCTCGACATCCCGACGCCGCCTGCACCGGCCCCGCCGATACAACCGTCCGTGCCGCCCGTGCACGGTGCTGTGCCCCTTGTCGGAGCGACACCGGCACCCGAACCGCTGTCGGCTCCCTCAACGCCGCACTACTTCCTCGGCGAGGCGCGCCCGTGGCCACTTTCTCCGGGACCGACACGCGTCGCGCCCGAATACCAGGCGTTCCCCGGTGAAGCCGCCCTGCAGGATCTTCTGACCGTGTTGCCGGCCGAGCTCGCCGACGATCGGGCGGCCGATGAGGCACCGGCCGAGGACCTCGAGCGGTATTTCATTCGCCCCGTCGCCGATCGTCCGCCGTCATCGGACCCGCACCCGGCGTTCGACGTCGGTGGTCTGCGCCGGGATTTTCCGATCCTCTCGGAGCGGGTGCACGGCCGTCAGCTGGTGTGGCTGGACAACGCGGCGACGACACAGAAGCCGAAAGCGGTCATCGACCGGCTGTCTTGGTTCTACGAGCACGAGAACTCGAACATCCACCGCGCCGCCCACGAGCTGGCCGCCCGGGCCACCGACGCGTACGAGGGAGCAAGGTCGAAGGTCGCTCGTTTTCTCGGTGCCGGTTCCGCCGATGAGATCATCTTCGTCCGCGGCGCCACTGAGGGCATCAACCTGGTGGCCCAGAGCTGGGGACGCCAGCACGTCCGCCAGGGCGACGAGATCATCATCTCGCACCTCGAGCACCACGCCAATATCGTCCCGTGGCAACAGCTCGTGGCTCAGACCGGTGCCGTTCTCCGCGTCATCCCGGTCGACAATGACGGGCAGATTCTGCTCGACGAGTACCAAAAGCTTCTCGGCGACCGCACCAAGCTCGTCGCCGTCGCTCACGTCTCAAACGCGCTCGGCACCGTCACCCCGATCGATGTCATCGTCGATCTCGGACATCGTGCCGGGGCGTGCGTGCTGGTCGACGGAGCCCAGGCTGTCTCGCACATGGCCGTCGACGTGACCGCACTCGATGCCGACTTCTACGTGATGTCGGGTCACAAGGTGTTCGGCCCGACAGGCATCGGCGCCGTCTTCGGGAAGGCGGCCCTACTCGAGGCCATGCCACCGTGGCAGGGCGGCGGCAACATGATCCGTGACGTCACCTTGGAACGGTCGCTGTATCAGGACCCACCCACGCGCTTCGAGGCCGGCACCGGCAACATCGCCGATGCGGTCGGACTCGGGGCCGCTCTCGACTACGTCGAGAGGCTCGGCATGGCCAACGTCGAGAATTACGAGCAGGGGTTGCTCGTCTACGCGACGCAGGCCATGCTCGATGTCCCCGGCCTCCGGCTCATCGGCACCGCGCCGCACAAGGCCAGCGTGCTGTCGTTCGTGCTCGACGGGTACAGCCCCGAGCAGGTGGGCCAGGCCCTCAACCAGGAGGGCATTGCCGTGCGGGCCGGGCACCACTGCGCGCAGCCCATCCTGCGCCGGTTCGGGCTCGAGGCGACGGTCCGGCCGTCACTGGCGTTGTACAACACCGCTGACGAGGTTGATCAGATGGTGGGCGTGCTCCGCCGGCTGGTGGCGGACGCCGGCCGCGGCCGGGTCTAAGCACCCAGGTCGAGGAGCGGCGCTTGGAACTCGTTCCATATTGCAATAACTCGGATTTGTTTGGTCGGCTTTATGCCGCCTAGGGTCGGGGTATCTGAAGAGCTCGAGAAAGGTGTGACAACGATGAAGATCGCGGATGACGTCACCCAGCTAATCGGCAATACCCCGCTGGTCCGTTTGCGCCGAATCACCGAAGGTGTCGGCGCGCAGGTGGTGGCCAAGCTCGAGTATTTCAATCCGGCTCACAGCGTGAAGGACCGCATCGGCGTCGCCATGATCGACGCCGCCGAGAAGGCCGGGTTGATCGGCCCCGACACCGTGGTTCTCGAGCCCACCAGCGGGAACACGGGCATCGCGTTGGCCATGGTGTGCGCTGCTCGTGGCTATCCCTGTGCGTTCACCATGCCCGAGACCATGAGCAAGGAGCGGCGTGCCCTGCTGCGCGGCTACGGCGCCGAGCTCATCTTGACTCCAGGCCCCGAGGGCATGCCCGGGGCGATCGCCAAGGCCGAGGAGCTGGCCAAGAGCGACCCCCGCTACTTCGTGCCCCAGCAGTTCGAGAACCCGGCCAACCCGGCGATCCACCGGGCCACCACCGCCGAGGAGATCTGGAGCGACACCGACGGCCAGGTCGACATCGTCGTCGCCGGCGTGGGCACCGGTGGGACGATCACCGGGGTCGGCCAGGTGCTCAAGGAGCGCAAGCCCTCGGTGCAGCTCGTGGCGGTGGAGCCGGCGGCCTCGCCCGTGCTCTCGGGCGGCCAGAAAGGGCCTCACCCGATCCAGGGCATCGGAGCCGGGTTCGTCCCGGCTATCCTCGATACCGAGATCATCGACGAGATCATCCCCGTCGCCAACGACGATGCCTTCGACCTCGCCCATAAGGCGGCGCGCCAAGAGGGCTTGTTGGTGGGCATCTCCTCGGGAGCGGCCATCTGGGCTGCCTTGCAGGTGGCGGCGCGCGCCGCCAACGAGGGCAAACTGATCGTGGTGATCATCCCTTCGTTCGGGGAGCGCTATCTCTCCACCGCGCTGTTCGAAGGTCTCAGCGACTGACGATGTGGGCCACCTTGCGTCGTGACCTCCAGGCGGCACGAGACCGCGACCCGGCGGCGCGCTCGGGAATCGAGATCGCGATCTGTTATCCGGGCCTTCACGCTATCTGGGGACATCGCATCGGCCATTGGTTGTGGGCCAGGGATCTCCACTTGGCGGCTCGGATATGCGCCGCACTGACACGTTGGCTTACCGCGGTCGACATCCACCCGGGCGCCGTGCTCGGTCCGGGATTGTTCATCGACCACGCGACCGGCGTCGTCATCGGCGAGACGGCCGAGATCGGCGCCGACGTGACTCTGTACCAGGGCGTCACCCTGGGTGGCACCAGCCTGGAGCGGGGGAAGCGCCACCCCACGGTCGGCAACCGTGTCACCATCGGGGCGGGGGCCAAGGTCCTCGGCCCCATCACCATCGGGGACGACAGCCGGATCGGGGCCAACGCCGTGGTGGTGAAGCCCGTCCCCCCCAACTCGGTGGTGGTGGGTGTGCCCGGTCAGGTCATCGCCCGCAGCCGACCCCGACCGGTCGAGGCACCGCCGGATCTCGAGGACACGCTCATGCCGGACCTTCTCGGCACCAGCCTGCAGTCGCTGCTCCAGCGCGTCGATCAGTTGGAGGCAGCGGTGGACGGCGCCACGGCCCATGTTGTCGTCCGGCCCTCCGAAGGCGGAGTCTGGTCCGGGGAAGACTTCTCGATCTGATACCTACGGCGACAGCCCGAGTTTGACCTGGCAGCAGCGACAGGCAACGGCAGGCTCGTCCCTTCACTACCGAAGCCGCTCCAGCCCGCCGGTTTCCGCATCGCCACCCCGGTTGCCGCGACGCGGACTTGCGCCGCCCACGTCGCCCCCCTCCAGGGACTCGACCCTCGAGTCGAGCTACGGCACCGTCTTGCGTCGGAAACTGCGGGCCCGTCGTGTCCACTCGCGACCTGGCAAACGCTCGCGAAAAACGGCATCGTCGTCGACCGGGGCGAAAAGTTGACTAATCCGATCCCTTTTTAATCTACTTTACCTATCACTTTAATAGGATATGGTGTGAGGATGCCGTCACGGTCCGAGGTTGTCGCCATCGTCGGCGGGGGCGCCTCCGGGGTCCTCGCCGCGGCGCACCTCCAGCGGGCCGAGCCCGGCCGCGGACGGGTGGTGATCGTCGAGCCCAAGGCGGGACTCGGCGAAGGCGTCGCCTACAGCACCACCGACCTCGGGCACTTGCTCAATGTCCGAGCCGGCCGCCTGAGCGCCCTGCCCGACGAGCCCGACCACTTCACCACGTGGGCCCGGCAACACACCATCGCCGACGGCCAGTCGTTTCTCCCCCGCGCCTGGTACGGCGAATACCTGCGCTCCCTGCTCGAGCCCGTCGAGCACATCCGCGCCCAGGCCGTCGACATCAGTCCCGATAGCGCCGGGGCGAACATCGCCCTGTCCGATGGGACACGTCACCGCGTTGACCGCGTCGTCCTGGCTCCCGGCTCGTCCCCGTCGGCGTGGCCCGAGGGCCTCGGCGGTAGCCGCCGGCGGTGGGTCAACGATCCGTGGCTGCCCGGGGTCCTCGCCGACCTCGACCCCGGCGATCCGGTGCTCTTGGTGGGGACGGGCCTGACCGCAGTCGACGTCGCCCTCAGCCTCGAGGCCGCCGGACATTGGCAGGTTTTCGCCACCTCCCGACACGGTCTGCTCCCCGCGGCCCATCCCGAGAAGCCCTTCGCGCCACCACCCGCCGTCCCACCGAGCCGACCGTCGGCGCGCTCGTTGCTCGCCTGGGCCCGGGCGACCGCCGAGGAGGTCGGCGACTGGCGGCCGGTCGTCGACGCCTTACGTCCCCACACCGACGAACTGTGGGGCGCGATGGCGACGGCGGAGCGCCTTCGGCTTCTCCGCCACGTGCAACGTCGATGGGAAGTACTCCGCCACCGCATGGCGCCGTCGGTCGCGGCGCGCATCTCGGTGATGCGGGAGACCGGGCAGCTGACGGTTGCGCCCGGAGGTGTCCGATCGGCCCGCACAACCCGCCGCGGCATCGATATCACGTTGGCCGACCGCCGCCTACGAGTCGGGACGGTGATCAACTGCACCGGGTCCTCCGCCGATGTCCGTCGGTCTCGCAACCCCCTGGTGCGACGCCTCCTCGATCGCGGGGTGACCCGACCGGGCCCGCTCTTTCTCGGGCTCGACACCGATGCCCACGGGTGCGTGCGCGGCACGGACGATGCCCTGTGGGTGGTCGGCCCGCTCCGCCGTGGCCGGCACTGGGAGACCACCGCCATTCCCGAGATCCGGATGCAGGCGCTTGACCTTTGCCGGTCGTTGTGGCGGGCCGATGTCCTGGTGGGTGCTTGATGCAGGTCATCCCCGTCAACGCCTCCGACTTGGGTAACCGGTCGTACGTCGTGACCGACGGACTCCGGGCCATGGCGATCGATCCGCCCCGCCCGGCGACCGAGGTGCTCGACATCGTTCGCTCCCGCGGCCTGGTGCTCGAGATCATCGTAGAAACCCATCTGCACAACGACCACATAAGCGGTGGACCGGAACTGGCCGAGGCGACCGGCGCCACCTACGCGGTGTGTGCCGATGAGCACGTCCGGGGCGCCCAGGGGATCGTCGACGGGGATCGATTCCGCGTCGGCTCGATGCAGGTGGATGTGGTGGCCACCCCCGGTCATACGCCGCACCACCAGTCCTTCATCGTGACGGCAGGCGACGACTGCGTCGTGTTCAGCGGCGGGTCGCTCCTCGTTGGGACCGTCGGACGCACGGACCTTCTCGGTTCCGACCTGGCGGCGAAACTGGCCGGTGATCAATGGGTCTCGGTGCGCCGGCTGCTCAGCGACCTGCCCGGCACCGCCGACGTCCACCCCACACACGGGTTCGGCAGCTTCTGCTCGGCAACCTCAGGCGGAGGCACCGAAACCACCATCGGCACCGAGCGCCAGCACAACCCGGCTGCCCGGTTCGACCGCGAGACCTTCGTCGAGACGCTGCTGGCCGGATTCGGCGAGTACCCCAGCTACTTCGCCCACATGGCCGCCCGCAACCGGACAGGGCCCCTGCCCCCCGCCTACCGCGACCCCGTCCCGACCCTGTCGGCCGATGACCTCTCGGATCTGACTGGACACCTCTGGGTCGTCGACGTCCGACCACGCGCCGCGTTCGCGGCGGCCCACGTCCCGGACACGGTCAATGTCGGCATCGACGGTCCGCTTGCCACCTATATCGGGTGGACGATGCCGTGGGGAGCCCCGTTCGCCCTGGTCGGGTCGGACGCCGGTGAACTCTCTCGGGCGCGGTGCGCTCTTGCCCACATCGGCCTCGATCTCCCGGTCGGCACGGCCATCCCTCCCGCCGGAGCCCAGTCCGGCCGTTTGCGCCGGGCGAACTTCGCGCAACTCGCTGCGGAATGGACCGACGACATAACGGTCATCGACGTACGGCGACATGAGGAGTGGGACAGCGGCCATCTCGAAGGTGCCCTCCACGTCCCGGTACACCGCCTACCGGATGCTGATCTCCCCGAAGGCCAACTGTGGCTGTACTGCGCCGGTGGATACCGCGCCGCTCTGGGCGCGTCTCTCCTTCAGCGCATGGGCCGTGATGTCGTCGCGGTCGACGACACATGGTGTGCGGCAAACGCTTCCCAACTGCCGCTCGCAACCACCGTCGAAACTCAATCGTCGCTGCTCGCTTCGTAGGAAGGCCTTTGGAGTGTCGTGCGCCAGCTTGATGGGACCACCCCAGCGCCAGTGGCAAGGGACCGGGTTCCCGGGATTTCAACGTCGGCGTCGTGATGTTCGCGGTCGCGATGGTGTCGGGTCAAGGGGTTCGTTCG
>Ga0181536_10000311_pt1 | contig 58741 bp, 44 predicted proteins | sample PEATcosm2014_Bin_41_FD_121105 | JGI IMG/M metagenome (GOLD analysis project Ga0181536, IMG submission 121105) | Peatland microbial communities from MTU Mesocosm Facility, Houghton, MI, USA - PEATcosm2014_Bin17_60_metaG | ecosystem: Environmental > Terrestrial > Soil > Wetlands > Peat | place...
ACGCGCGCCACGATTGCGCCAATGTCAATTGCTTTGTCGAGCGGTGCCCCGATGCGAAGCGTGCTCATGCGATCCTGGATTTTGGCGATCAGAGCCTCAGCAATACTTTCCTGCATCAGCAGACGCGAGCCGGCGCAACATACCTGCCCCTGATTGAACCAAATTCCGTCGACCAGGCCTTCCACCGTGCTGTCGAGGTCGGCGTCTTCGAAGACGATGAATGGAGACTTTCCGCCGAGCTCCAGCGAAAGGCGTTTGTGGCTCGTGGCCGTGGCGGCACGAATCGCGCGTCCGACCTCGGTCGATCCGGTAAACGCGATCTTGTCCACATCCGGATGCTTGACCAGCGCCTCGCCGGTTGAGCCGTCTCCAGTAACGATGTTGACCACGCCTGCGGGCAGGCCAGCTTCCTGGCAGATTCCGGCAAAGACTAGCGCGGTCAGCGGCGTGAACTCCGCGGGCTTCAAAACGATGGTATTGCCTGTGGCAATCGCCGGCGCAACCTTCCACGCCAGCATCAGCAGCGGGAAATTCCAGGGAATAATTTGACCGACGACTCCGCACGGTACGTACTCGGGAAACTCCTGGTCGAGGAGTTGCGCCCAACCTGCATGATGATAGAAATGTCGCGCCACCAGCGGAATGTCAATGTCGCGAGTCTCGCGGATGGGCTTGCCGTTGTCCATGGTTTCGAGAACCGCCAGCAGCCGCGAATGTTTCTGCACCAGCCGTGCAATGGCGTACAAATAGCGGGCGCGCGCATGCGGAGTAAGTACCCGCCATCCAGAAGCGGCCGCCCGCGCTGACTTGACCGCGGCGTCGACGTCTGCCGCCGAGCCTTGCGCAACCGAGGCTAGTTTTTCGCCGTTGGAAGGATCGACGGTGTCGAAATACTCTCCCGCCGCGGGCGCTTGCCATTTGCCGCCGATGAAATGCTGGAAGCGGTAGCCGTGACGCTCCAACCACGCCAACGCTTCTTTTGAATCCTCTGGAGCGGGGCCGTATTCCATGCTCACGAATTTTTCGGCAATGCTCATTGGCGTTTGCTCGATTCCTTCTTCCAATTCAGTTGAAGCACCCGTTAGCGCTGTTTCAGTCAAACCTCGCGACTGTCGAACAATAGAATGTACGGAGGGTCGGTTGTGAAGGTTTGCACGTCTGCCGCTGCGGCTTGCCCCTCCGCGCTCGCGAAGGCTTTTTGGATTGCCGTCATATCGTCGAAATGCAAGGTCGCGACCAGATGAAAGTCGGACGGCCCAGCCGGTGTCGCAACCGGACCCTGGCTGACCTCATACTTCCTAAGACCCGGGATTTTCTTTGCGAGTGGAACGTGCGTTCCGGAGTAATGCTTGTCGAAAGCGGCCGCATCCTTCGGAGTCTTGTAGACCACCACCAATCGAGCCATTACATTTCTCCCATCTCGAAGTTTCTTTCGTCACTTCTCGAGAAGCGGTTGACGGTGGAGAGCCGGGCGAGAGGCCCGTCCCTCCACTTTCAGAGGTCATGCCATCGGATGCCGGTACTCCGCCGAATAACGTCCGGTAGCGTTATGCTCCAATTGCCGCTCGATATCGCCCAGCAAGCCGCTGGCTCCTAAGCGGAACATCTCCGCGCGCAGCCACGATGGGCCGAGTTCTTCTTTGATCATCGCCAGCCAATCGAGCGACTGCTTGGCCGTTCTAATGCCGCCCGCTGGTTTGAAACCCACCGCCATTCCGGTTTGTTGTGCGTATTCGCGGATGGCGCGAGTCATCACCAGGCCGACCGGCAAGGTCGCGTTCGTCGGTTCTTTGCCCGTCGAAGTCTTGATGAAGTCAGCGCCTGCCATCATCGCCACCATGCTCGCGCGGGCGACATTGCGCAGAGTGAGCAGGTCGCCGGTGCCGAGGATCACTTTCATGTGTCTCGATCCGCAGGCTTGCTTGAACGCAGCTACTTCATCGTAGAGGGCCTGCCAGCGGCCGCTGAAAACATGCGCTCTCGTGATGACGACGTCGATTTCGTGCGCGCCCGCCTCCACCGATCGGCGAATCTCGTTGACCCGCTCCGCCAGCGGCGACAGACCTGCGGGGAAGCCGGTGGACACGGCCGCGACATGCACTCCACTGCCTTCGAGCGCGTGCAGAGCTGTTTCGACAAATGTGTGGTACACGCAGATGGCAGCGACTTTGATTTGCAACTCTTCGATGCCGAGCTTGCGTTGCAGTTCTGGCTGGATGGGGTGGCGGCCTTTGGCACACAAACGGCGGACGCGCTCGTCGGTGTCATCGCCGGAAAGGGTCGTCAGATCCATGCAGGTAATCGCCCGCAGAATCCAGGCCGCCTGCCATTCTTTTTTCACCGTTCGTCGCGCGACCTGGGATTGCGCGCGGCGCTCGACCGCGCTGGTGTTGATGCGCACTTCGCGGACCCAATCCAGATTTAGAGGAATGCCCGTATTCGGCAGCAGAGGCCGGCCGGAGAGAATCGCGATCGCATCGCCCTGCGACGCGTGATGTGCGAGGGTCGGAGACTCGTTGTGTTTGACTGGCATCAAAAGCTCCCCACGGCCTGTCCTTCGCCGTGTAATTGTACGGCAGATGCGGCGAAAGACAAATTCCCGGTTTCGTCTTGACACTGGGACTCTGCACGGCTACGCTACGGCGCGATTCTTACCCGCGATTCTTACCTAGGGAGAAGCGATGTTCACACCCCACAGTCTGGGTATTGCACTGTTCATGATGATCACGAGCGCCATTTGCTGGGGCTCATGGGCCAACACCTACAAGGGCGTCAGGAATTATCGCTTCGAGTTATTTTACTGGGACTACGCCGTCGGCATTTTTCTGGTGTCGCTCATCCTTGCGCTGACCATGGGAAGCACAGGGAATGACGCGTCGAGTTTCTTGAACAACGTCCGTTCGGCCGACACCAACAACATCGTCTCGACCATGATCGGAGGAGCGATCTTTAATCTGGCGAACCTGCTGTTGGTGGCAGCGATCGACATGGCCGGGCTCGCCATCGCATTTCCGGTTGCCATCGGAATCGCGCTCGTTGTCGGCGTGATTTCGAGCTATGCCCTCCAGCCCAAGGGAAATGCCGCACTCCTTGCCGCGGGTGTCGTCTGCGCCCTCATCGCCGTCGTCATGGACGGAAAAGCCTATGGCAGTCTGGCGATCGCCGGCCGCTCGGTTTCGAAAAAGAGCATCGTCGTCTGCGTGGTCTCGGGTGTTCTGATGGGGCTCTGGGCGCCTTTCGTGGCGCACGCGATGACCAACGGCAACACACTCGGTCCTTACAGCGTTGCCGTTTTCCTCACGCTAGGTGCGCTGATCTCGTGCCTGATCTGGAACACGTATTTCATGAAGCACCCGCTGGTTGGTGAGCCTGTGAGTTTTGCAGGCTTTTTCAGAGGACCTATCTCCGGCCACGCGCTCGGACTGCTGGGCGGATTTATCTGGGGCGTCGGCATGGTTTTTAATCTGGTTGCGGCGAGCTTTACAGGGGTTGCCATTTCTTACGCCATCGGGCAATCCGCGCCCATGGTCGCCGCGCTCTGGGGCGTTCTTGCCTGGAAGGAATTTGACGGCGCGCCCGGCAAAGCCAAAATGTACCTCGGCCTGATGTTCGTCTTCTACTGTCTGGGAATCTTGCTGGTAGCGAGGGCAAACGGCTGACCTCGCAGCTCTGTAGTAAAAACGGAGCTATCCCCGTCTCGCTCAGTAGTGAGCGCATACGTATGTCGCGGAACTCAGAGGTGATTCATGGAATCGCGGCCAGCAAATCGGTCGCCGGGGCGTTGTCCCCGAAAGTCTGGCTGACGTGTATGTACAAATCGACATTGCCGGGGCCGAAAACGAAACTTCCCCCGAGCTGAAACGGATTCTTGCCCAGTTTATGCTGCCGGTGTCCGGCGGCACGGGCCCTTTTCCGTGCCAATGAATTGTCGCGGCGGAAAAGATGAAAGAGCGAGCCGTTCAGCAGGCCAACAGCGCGATATGCACGCCGCTCGGCATCGACCAAAAGGGGAAACGTGATTCCGGTCTCCTCGCGAAAGGCTTGGGCGTAGTGAGCGTCGCCCAATCCGATGGCGGCCAGCCCGGCGCCTTTTGCGCGGAATGCCTGTTCGTGGTCGCGCAACTGCGCGACGTGCTCGCGGCAGAAGATTCATCCGTAGTGGCGAAGGAAGGCGATCACCGCTGGCTGATCGGCCCAGAGCGAGCCGAGTCTGACGGGCTGTCCTTCAGGGTCAGGCAAGACGATTCCCGCGAGCTTCTCGCTTATTGACTGCGGCACGCTGCCATTCTCAAGCGACTCCTCAGGGCTGTCAAGCAAGGTAGGGGCTTAGGTAATGACAGAGTTGTTGGTGTAATGGGGGTTTTTCAACAACTAATCAATCCAAGGAGCCGTTTTCAAAGCCCTCGATGACGATTAGGGAGCAGACGACCGGCAAGGATGCTCCGAGATTTGTCCTCCTGCCTCCGAGTCGGTTCCCGGATTCGTTCCGTTGGATGCACACCGAAACGGCCGGTAATGGCCGCCTTTGAATCGCCACATGGTGAGGTCTACTTCGTGATTGCCTCCTGCGGTGACTACGTCGAAATAGCCACGCTCGTGCGTCGGCAAGATGGCGTAGCCCCAGCCGAAGCCTTCCAACAACATACTGCCCCCATGCGCGACTTCCACGATCCACAGTGGGCAACCCGCTGTACCGCAATCAGATGTGCTACGCAAGATGACGGCTTTTTGTCCCCCTGTCGTGATTTGCGCCTTTTCGAGGACTTCGCTCTGCAATGCACCGCAACCTTGAATATTGGCGTCTTGACAGGTTTTCCCGCTCACCACCCGAGCAAGCGCGGCCCGCACGGCTTTAAGCTCAGAGGCGGACAGCGCTGCATGTGCCAGCGGTTCCCCGGATTTTCCGCTATCTAGAAGTTTTTGCATACTCGGCCATTCCACCTTGGCCATCGTCTTCTGAGCGAGAACAGCGGATGGACTCAAAATCACGGTGGTAGCGACTACAATCGAAATCCATTTCTTCATGTATTCCCCGATTACGCCCTACGCGATTTACACAAACACCGCATTATCGCAGGATAGCTGTCGAAATCAGATGGGATGAGAAGGCCGGTCTCCGACGGGATGCGATACGCTCCCAAGTTATCGACGCCCTTAAAGCGCAAGAGATAAGGGAGACCGGCAATGAAGAAGATTAGCACTGTGGCGGCACAGAAGATCGGAAAGTTGAAGGTCAGAAACTGACGATCGGTCCGGACCTGGGAGATCGATCAAGCTGGTACTGCCTTCTGAATGACGCGGGGGAAGTGCTTCTGGAACAGAGTTGGCTACGACGCGGAAGGCAATGAAAGAGGTGTTAGGTAAAAACCACGCAGAACCAACTTGACACCGACCGGCCTTTTCATGGAAGGCGATAGCTTTGAGAACTGATGCCCGCAGTCCGACGGCGGGTTGTAAGATTCCTCTTGAGAACTTTCTCCCGGGGACAAGGACACATGCACTACAGGCTCGCGGCGGTTGCACTTTGGACAATCTCGCTCGCCGCTGCGCAGCCGCATTCCGTATCCACCGCGCCCCCGCTCAGCCCTCCCAAGGTGAACTTCGTGGACATTGCCGAACGTGCCGGCCTCACCGCCAAAACCGAAGACGGAGGCGACAAGACCAAGCGCTATATCATCGAAACCACCGGCAGCGGCGCCGCGTTTTTTGACTTCGATAACGACGGTTGGCCTGACATTTTCCTGGTCAACGGCAGCCGCCTGGAGGGCTTCGCTAAGGGCCAGGAACCGACCAGCCACCTCTACCGCAATAACCACGATGGCACGTTCTCAGATGTCACCCCAAAAGCCGGTGTTGGCCTCGTCGGCTGGGGGCAAGGAGTTTGCGCTGGTGACTACGATAACGACGGATTCGTGGACTTGTTCGTCACCTTCTGGGGCCACGATGTGCTCCTGCACAACAATGGCGACGGCACCTTCACCGACGTTACCCGCAAGGCTGGCCTCTGGCATGATGATGTCCGCTGGTCTACCGGATGCGCCTTTGTGGACTATGACCGCGACGGTCGTCTCGATTTGTTCATCGCCCACTACGTTGATCTCGATCTGCCCCATACGCCTGAGCCGGGCAGTGCCCCGACTTGCTCGTGGAAGGCGATGGCGGTAATGTGCGGTCCGCGGGGCCTGAAGGGAACGCACAGCGAGCTCTTTCACAACAACGGCGATGGCACTTTCACCGACGTTAGCCAAGCGTCCGGAGTCGCGAAGACCGACGCTTACTACTGCTTCACCGCGCTCACGGGCGACTTCGACAACGACGGATGGCCCGACATTTTTGTTGCCTGCGATTCCACTCCCAACTTGCTCTTTCACAACAACCACAACGGCACGTTCACAGAAATTGCCGTCGAGGCCGGTGTCGCTTTCAATGACGGAGGCCGCGAGCAAGCTGGGATGGGAGCCGATGCTGTCGACTACGATGGCGACGGCTGGCTCGACATCATCAAGACGAATTTCTCCGACGACACCGCCACGCTCTATCACAACAATCGAGACGGAACATTCTCTGACGTCACCGCCGCCGCCGGACTTGCCAAGAATTCACAATTTCTGGGATGGGGCACGCTCTTTCTCGACATCGACAATGATGGTTGGCCCGACATTTTTATGGCGAACGGCCACGTCTATCCAGAACTCGACAGCAAAGGTCTCGGCCTCAACAGTACATTCCGGGAACGTAAACTCCTCTACTGGAACGAGCACAACGGGCGGTTTCGCGACATCTCGCTGGATGCGGGGCCGGGCATTACCACTCCGTTCAACAGTCACGGCGTAGCCGCCGCCGATTTCGATAACGACGGAGCGGTCGAGATCCTTGTGAATAACAGTCATGATCGCCCCAGCCTGCTGAAAAATCTTGGCGAGCATGGCAACTGGATTCTACTGAAATTGGAAGGCACGAAGTCCAATCGCGACGCGATCGGCGCCCGTGTCACCGTCCGCGTGGGCGATCATCTGCAAACGCAGGAGGTTCGCAGCGGTGGCGGATACATCTCGCAAAGCGACTTCCGCCTGCATTTCGGGCTGGGCAAGGCTACCAAGGCCGATGCCGTCGAGATTCGCTGGCCGAGCGGCCTCGTGCAGCGCTTCCAGAAAGTCGTCGGCAACCGCATCGTGAAAATCCGCGAAAACATAGGGATTATGGAAAAGTGAATCTTCCACTCCTCGCCGACGAACATTTACCAACCCTTCACAAAACTCTTGACTTTGCATTTCCAATCTATTTATATGGCCCGATCATTGAAAAGGGGTTGCTCGAGGGAGTCTGCGGCGATTTCAGCCGCGACGGGGTCGAGCCCAAATTGCCACTCCTGATTAAGAGAAGAGTGGTCACTAAGGTGAAAACCGATGCTGAAAAGAAAAGCGCTGCTCGTAGCGGTTCTGTGTTCCGTGTTTTCCCTCTGTCCACTTCTGTATAGCCAGGCGAACGGAAGTTTTTCCGGAACGGTTGCCGACAAAACCGGCTCAGTCATTGCCGGCGCGACGGTGAAAATCACTTCGCAAGGCACGGGTCTTACTCGCGACATGAAGACCGATGGTTCGGGACACTACCTCGTGCCGCTGCTGCCGGTAGCCTTTTACACCATCCGCGTGGAGGCCAAGGGTTTTCAGACCACCGAGCAGAAAGACATCCGTCTGCAAGTCGACGAACAGCGCGAGATCGATTTCACACTCAACCCCGCATCAGTCTCCGCCACGGTTGAAGTCAGCGCCACCGAAGTTGCCGTGGAGACCACGAACCCCACCCTCGGCCAGGTGATCACGGAGGAGCAAGTAGCGGACCTCCCGTTAAACGGACGCAATTTCGTCCAACTCGCGACTCTGACGCCAGGCACAACCTCATCAACCAACCCAGCCAGCTTCTTCACCAGCGCCGCCAGCAGCGAAGCCGCCACCCGCGGCGCATTTTCGCTCTCGGTTGGCGGGTCGCGGGAACAGAGCACCGACTGGCTGCTCGATGGCAACGACAACAACCAACTTGATGAAGGCGGCATCGGGATTTTCTCTTCCATCGACGACATCCAGGAATTTAAGGTCCTGAGCTACAACTACTCCGCGGAATATGGGGAGCGGGCCGGTCCCACCGTGCTGGTGACGACGAAGTCGGGGTCTAACCAGTTTCACGGCTCCGCGTTCGAGTTCTTCCGCAATACCGATCTCGACGCGAAAACTCCTTTCGTTGACACAGCCACGAAGTTCAATCTCAATCAGTTTGGCGGCTCGCTTGGCGGCCCCATCCAGAAGGACAAAACATTTTTCTTTGCCGACTATCAGGCAAAAATGCAGCGCAAGGGAGTTCCTTACACTGGATTTGTTCCGACTGCGGCTATGGACACACCCGACGCGAACGGCGCCTATAACTTCAACATGGATCCTGTGGGCAATATTCGCGGATCAGCGCAATCGTCCTACCCCGACCTTATCAACCCCTTCTCCGGCACAGGTTTTCAGTGCCTGCCGGATGGAGTAACACCCCTGCCCGTAAATGGCACGGGAGGCCAGGCCGCAGGAACCCCCTGCAACGTCATCCCCGCAGCCCTGATTAACCCGCAAGGTGCGGCGGTAGCTGCGCTTTATCCGGCACCCACTGTAACGGGCAATTCCTCCTTTAACTACGCCAACCAGCCGACTCGCAAACTCAACGAGGGAACCTGGGACGTCCGGGTCGATCACAATTTCTCCAGCAAGGACTCCATCTTTGGGCGCTTCAGCTACGATCAGGCAACCAACTTCGTGCCGGGCGGCTCGCCGACCTGGTCGGAACAAAGTGCTTTTGGCAGCAACCAGGAGATTGACAACCATGGGCGCAACGCGGCCGTGTCTGAAACGCATGTCTTCTCCCCCACCACCATTAACCAGTTCAACGCCGGGTTCAATCGGATCTTCAACCACATCCTCTCCTTTGGTGAGTTTGGCGGTCAGCCTTGCAAAGCGGCAGCTTTAGGTATTCCGGGCGCCGATCTAGGGAGCGCATGCGATAGCCTGACGGGCTACCCTGCCAGTCTGAACCAGGCAACCAACGACTGCATCAGTTGCGGCCTGACTTCGTTCCAGATGAGCAGCTATTTTTCGATCGGTGATCGCGGATATTCACCTTATCAGGGCGGGACCAACGTCTACTCGGTTGGCGACACCATCGATCTCATCCGTGGCAAGCACGATATCCGGATAGGCGGCGTATATCGCGCCGAGGAGATGAACATAAGAAACAACGCATTTCAGGATGGGTATGTCGTAAACTTTGGCTCCGTGACGCACGACAATATCGCCGATCTGCTTTTGGGTGCCATGGGAGTTTTTGCGGCCCACGATCAAACCTTCCTGGGCGGTACGGTCGGCCGCCGCTTCAAGATGGTTCGCCCGTTTGTCCAGGACGATTGGCGCGTGACCAGTAATCTGACGTTGAACCTCGGCTTTGCCTGGGCTCTGGTGACGCCCGAAACCGAAGTCAAAAATCGGCAGGCGGAGTTTAACGTTGAGAACCTCAAGTGGTACGTTCCGGCGGGGAGTCCCGCGATAAGCGGGTGCACGACCTGCATCACTACCAATGGCCGCGTCGGCATCCAATTCGACAAGACCGCCTTGGAGCCCCGCATCGGACTCGCCTGGAAGCCGTCAGGGAGCGACAAGGTCGTGGTTCGCGCCGGATACGCCATCTACCACGATTCCTCCTGGGACCAGGGCGGACAGGGGCTATGGCAGAACCCGCCTTACTATGCGGAAGTGGATCCTTGCACCTTCTGTCTCACCTATGGCGTCGCTGCCGGATCCCTGTCAGGCGGATTTCTTCTCCCGGCCAACACGGCTTCTGCCATTAACGTTCCAGGCGGCGCAATTTATAACGCGCCCGTGAACCCACAGAATTACACTGGATCCATTCAGGCCATGAACCTCAATTTCAAACAAGGTTCGATCCAGCAGTTCAACCTCAACGTTGAGCGTCTGGTGCCGGGCAATGTGGTGCTGACGGTCGGCTACGCCGGGACCCGCAGCCATCATATTCTCGTCAGCCAGTTGAACGAAAACATAACATCGCCAAGTGCGTGCGGCAACGTTCAAGGCTACACGCTGGGCTGCGGCATTACCTCGTACCCTTATGGATTGCCTTTTCAGACTGTCGACACCAACAACAGCATGGGCTCCGCCCAGTATGACTCCCTGCAGGCAAAGGCTGAAACCAAGAGCGCGCGGCATGGACTCTACGCCTTGATTGGCTACACCTGGTCCCGCAATTTCGACACAGGTTTGACGGACGGCTTGGGCACCAACCCTGGCGCTTTATACTATCCACTGCCTGGAACCAAGAGGCTAGATTGGGGTCTGTCTCAACTCAACCTCAACGACAGCTTTACCGCCAGCGTCATCTACGATCTGCCGTTCGGCAAGGGCAAGCACATCGGCGGCGGTTGGAACGGACCCACCAACGCGATCCTCGGAAATTGGCAGGTGAATCTGATCGAACGGGCCACATCGGGATTTCCGCTCTTCGTGGTCGATAGCACCAACCCATCGGGCGTGAACTTCGGCTACAACGGGTTAGTGGTTGAGCGCCCGAACGAAGTGGGTAACCCCAACGTTGGCGGTCCAGAGGGAGGACGTACGGATTGTCCTGCCCAGGTTCACACGCTCTCGAATTGGTTCAATCCCTGCGCTTTCCAGTCGGCGGTTGTCACAGTCAATGGCGTTAACTATGGAGAGCTCGGTACCGCCCCGCGCGCGCCAGTTTACGGTCCTCGTTTTGTGAACACAGACTTCTCATTATTCAAGGATTTCCCAATGTCCTTCCGCGAGGGAATGAATCTGCAATTCCGGGCCGAGTTTTTCAATCTCTTCAACCATCCGCAGTACTGGATGCCGGGTATCAGCGGTACCGGAGAACAGGATATAGGTACGCCCTCAAGTTTCGGAGTGATCAGCAGCACCGTGAATAACCCGCGCCTGGTTCAGTTCGCCCTTAAGCTGAATTTCTAGGGGCGTTCTAGTGTCCTGAGGCAAGGGGCTCTCACTTACACGTCGGACGGCATCGAAAGGGCGAGGGCGGGCGAAATCAGCCGGCTAGTTGACATCACGGCTGCGGCGAAACGGAATTCCTGTTCCGCAGCGAGATTACAAACTCCAGAATCTCGCGCCGCTCACGCTCGGTATCTTGCTTTTTTTTCTTGGCTAATTCGGCGTGGAGTTGAAGTTCTTCTTGAGCTCGCGTCTTATCACCGCTTCGCAGGTAGGCCTGCGCCAGTCGATAGTGCGATTCTTCGCTCGTTTCATCGAGTTCCGGACTCACTTCGATTGCCCTTCGATACGCCGCAATTGCCTGCGAAAAATCCGTGCGCTGCGAATAGAGAATCCCCAGTTGCAGATACGCGGCACCAAGCTTCGGATCGAGATGCACCGCCTTCAGCAGCAGTGACTCCACGTGCGCTGAGCGCTCGGCGTTATTGTCATTGTCCGACGCACTCGCCGATTGCCTCCCTGATTCTTTCAAGAGACTGACGGCGTAATAGTAGTTTGCGAGCGCGTTGTCCGGCTGCAGCTGCGCGAATCGCGCCAGCCTCTCCACCGATCCTTCCGATGGAGTGGTCTCGATAGTTTGCATTTTCCCCAGAAAGAGGTACGGAGTCGGATTGTCAGGAGCGAGATCGGACGCGTTCACGAGGCACTGCGCAGCTTGATCGTAGGAACCGCGCGCGTACCAGGCAACGCCGAGCGCGACCAGCATCCGCACGGACCTTGGAAATGTGCGATTGCCTTTTGTGAAAACCTCGGTGGCAGGCTCAAGCGCGCGATGCGTCAGTAGTTCCGTTCCCCAGTCGAACAGGTGCGGTTCGCTGGGTTCAAGTTCCGCCGCACGCTGATATTCGCGAACCGCTTCCAGTGGATTACCCAGCTTCTCATCGACGTAGCCCAGCAGATGATGAACCTCGGGATCTCGCGGGTTGAGCCTGGAAGCTTGTTCCAGGTAGGGAAGGGCTTGTTTAGCGTCCCCGTTATCTGCCAGCAGCTTTCCAAGCTGCCGATTCGCCTCAAAGCTTTCCGGCTCGCGTGCCACCGCGTTGCGCAATGAGCTTTCCGTCGCGGCGGATTTCGCCGCAGTCGAACTCCCATCCGTTTCCTTGGTCAGCGAAACGGTTGCCTTGGCGAGCGCCTCCGTGGTTCGCAGCACTGTATCGGAACCGTGTCCACCCGAATTCGTAGCTTGGGTCACGCCCGCCACGGTGAACTGGGGTTCGTCAAAAAACTCGGGAGTTGGTGCGGCTGGATATGCTTTCCCAGATGTTACTGCGGCTGTATTCTGTGGTTCAGCAGCCTTCGCGGACTTGAGAACAATGTCAATCGTTTTGATTTCTTTGTGTCCGACGTTCACCGGAGCGACTATTCCAGCAATATACCCAGTTGTTTCCACCAGCAGAACGTAATCGCCCTCCTGAACCGTCGTGAAGCGATATGCTCCTTCCCGATCCGTGTAGGTAATCTGTATTGGAATGCCAAAGTCCGCCCTGTCCCGGAGGGCCGCAGCACCGGGCAGACGCAAGGATACAGTTGCGTTCGTCATCAATTTTCCACTGGAATCGCGCACGTGCCCCTGCACCTGAGCGGTGCCCACGGACTCTTGAGACCGTGCTGGATGTGGAGTAAGAGCCGCCATCAACGCCACGGCGCAGGCGGCAACGAACTTTCCGGTTTGTCCGAAGTGGCCGGAGGTCACGCGGGTTGGCTCCTGGGAGAAAGCGGTGTTCTCTGAACAATCGTTGCTGGTCATTCTATCTCATGCGTTGCCGCCAAAAAATTGGCGGAGCTTGGGAATAGGCTTTACAATGGCACGCCTTCCAAAATTCTGAGGTGCACGAATGAAGCTGGACCGCTTTCGGACTCTTATCGCGGTGGCAACTGAAATTCTCATTCTAACAACATGTCTTGCGTCCCAAAGCTTGGATAAAGACAAGCGCAAGATCATTATCGATCAGGACGCGGCCGGTCCGGCGGGCACTGACCAGCAAGCGATACTGCTGCTGATCCAGTCTCCGCAGACGGAAGTCTTAGGCATCACGGTAGTGACGGGCGACGCGTGGCTCACCGAAGAAGTCGCGCACACTCTGCGCATGCTCGAACTCATCGGACGCACCGACATTCACGTCGTGCCCGGAGCCGAGTATCCGCTGGTGAGAACCAAAGAAGAGACAGAGCAGTGGGAGCAGCGCTACGGCTTCGTGGCCTGGCTGGGGGCGTGGACTCCGAAGTATTATCACGCACCTCGCGAACTGGGAGCGATGCCGGAAGGTATGCCCACCACCAAGGCCGCTGACGAAGATGCTGCCCACTTTCTGGTGAGCATGGTGCATAAGTATCCGCACGAAGTCACGATCTATGAGGGTGGCCCCATGACAAACCTGGCGCTTGCCATCTCTATCGACCCCGAATTTGCCAGCCTGGCCAAGGAATTGGTATTCATGGGCGCCAGTCTGAATCCGCAAACCGATGATCCCGAGTTCGTAAACACGCCCCGCCTCGAATTCAATCTGTGGTTTGATCCGGAAGCGGCTCACATTGTGCTGCGGGCTGCATGGAAGAGGATTGTCTGTACTCCCGTAGATATTTCTGTGAAGACAAGAATGACGAATGAGCTGATCGACCAGATCAGGGCTGGCAAAACGCCATCCGCGCAATACATCGGCAAGTATGCACGCCTGCGTGGCTCTTATAATTATCTGTGGGACGAGCTCGCAGCGGTGGCTTGGCTTGACCCAACCCTGATCACGAAAAAGGACAACCGCTACATGGATGTAAATCTGGATCGCGGCCCGGGTTACGGAGACACCCTAACGTGGGCAGATTGGGATAAGCCTAAGCGCGTTGTGCCGTCAGTGGAAGTGCAGGTCGACCTTGATATGAATAGGTTCTACAAGCTGTTTGTGGAGCTATTGACCGCACCCACGCCGCAGCCAGGGAAACCGTCGGCGCCTTAGCGACGGCCTAGCGTCCCAATTGATCCAGCATCTTTTGCGCTTGCTCGTGCCCTGGATGCTGTTTGAGGAGTTCGCGGAGCACGGCCCGGGCTTTGTCCGGAGCGTCCTCGATGGCATAGACCCGGGCCAGGTTCAAATAAGCCTGATCGAAAGCAGGTGCTACGCGGATGCATTGCTCAAAACTTGCCACCGCCTCATCCCGCCGCTGGGTGCGCACGTAGAGAATCCCCAGGTTATTCAGCGCCTCAGGGTAAACGGGACGCAATTTCAGCGCCCTCTGCAGAGAATCGAACGCCCGCGCCGTGTCGTCATTCTGCGCAAACACCATCCCTACCCCGTAGTTCGCTTCCGCATCGTTGGGGCTGACTTCCAGCGCTCGCTCGTAGGCTTTGCGAGCATCATCCCAGCGCTTCTGCTGACGGTAGACGCTGCCCAGGTTATCGATCGCAATCAGATGATCGGGACTCAGCTTGAGCGCCTCCTGGAAGTAGCCGACCGCTTCACCGGTGCGGCCTTCACGCGCGGCCAGCAGTCCCAGGTTGTTCCAGGAATTTGCCAAAGTATCGGGATAGCTCGCGCGAAGTTTGAGGGCGTGTTCAAAACTCTCCCGGGCTTCTGTCGTCTTCTGCTGGTCCAGATACACACTTCCAATGCCGTAGAGAGCCTCGGCGCTGCTTGGATCGTCGCGCAGGGCAATCTGAAATGAAGTTGCGGCTTGATCCATATAGCCACGCTGAAAAAATACCGAACCGTAGGAGAGATAGTTGCGGCCAAAGTCAATCGCATCGGTTATGCCGGGAAAGGGAAGTGCTCGGGCTACTCTTTCCGCGCTGGTTTGAGGAATGTGCCGGAAGTCCTGTTCAACGTGCTCCGCGTTCACTGGCCCCTGATAGACCTTAACGATTTCTCCCTTGGCGTCGAGCAGGAATGATGTTGGAAGCGCGAGATCGCGATGACGGTCAAACAGGTAGCGATAAACAATGTTGTAGATGGCGGCCACGTCTTCGGATCCGCGCAAGATCGGGAACGAAAAATTCTGGTCTCGCAACAGTGCGCGGACGCTTTCCTCAGCAGCAGGGCTGTCCAGATTCACCGCAAGCAGTTGGAGACCCTGAGCCGTCCAAGCCGTATGACGTCGATTGAAAACGATGCAATCTTCCCTGCATCGGTCTGCTCTGGCGGACCACAGGTTAAGCAGCACCGGCTTTCCGCGCAGCGAAGACAGAGTGCGCAACTGGCCCGCGAGATCAGGGAGAGAAAACTCAGGCGCCGCGATGGGCGCCAGCAGCCAGGTCTCAGCCGTGGTCGGCAGGGTTTCGATTTGCTGTGGCTTCGCGCTGACTGCATTAGCGTCAGCCGATTGGCCTCGCGCGGCGGACATTTTGAGGGGTTCTATTCGCGATGATTCGGAGCCTTCTTCAATCCACACCCGGTGGTTGATCGGCAGATCGTGGAGTTCTTGCGCCAGTCCGCTCGGCCAGCGAATCGACGCTCGCACTGGGCCTTTCGCCGCTCCCAGGCCAAAGAAGACATCCTTGCTGTGCTGCGAAAGGAATCCCGAGCCAGCCTGCAGCGACCGTGTTTGGTGGCCGCGTTCGGTTTCCACAGTGACCACCGCGCCAATAGCGTCGCGATTGCTCTTCGTACCACGTAGGCGGAAGGCGATGGATGGAGGCAAGCTGTCCATGACATTCTGCAAAAGTCGCAACTGCGGACCGTTTCGATTCTTCAGAAACACTTCCTGACGGCCATCATGATCGAAATCCGCGAGCGCAAAGGCCCGCCCGTCTTCGAGAAAATCCAGGCCCACCACTCCCGAAATATCGGAAAATGTTCCGTCGCCATTGTTCGCGTAGAAAATATTTCGCTCGTATCCGCTCCACGTGCCATCGGCCCGGATCAACTCGTTAATTGCGCTCCACCCCTGTTCATAGTCGTGACACGGCTTGGCCTCGTTGGGCGAATAGGCGACCACCTGCCGCCAGAAGAAGCTATTCAGGTCTTCGCCTTTGTCTTTGCGCGACGGACCGCTAACCATGCCGTTGACGATGTAGAGATCGAGAAAGCCGTCATGATCAAAATCCCAGGCGTCGCTCGACCACGCCCAGCGCCCAATTCCGACGCCAGCAGCACGCGTTGTGTCTTCGAAAGCTGCGCCCCCACTTCGAGACACATTTCGAAAGAGCGAATTGCCCATGGCGTGTTTGTGATAGAGGGCGCGCGTTTCCGCGGATGCGTCTTTCTTGAAGATATCCTGCATCGAGATGCGCTCGCCCGCCGCCGTCCACATGTCAGCCACGTAGAGGTCCTCCGCGCCGTCATTGTCGTAATCTAGCCAGCAGACACTCATTCCGGCGCCGATGTCTTCGACTCCAGCCTGTGAAGCGATATCGGTAAAAGTTCCGTTGCCATTGTTCCGGTAAAGATTCTTGCGCCCGAAATCATTCACCACATAAAGATCGGGCCAGCCATCACGGTTGAAGTCGCTCCACCCGCAACAAAAGCTGTAGCGAGTGTTGTTCTGGTTGAGACCCGTCTCGGCAGTTATGTCGCGAAACGTGCCGTCCCGGTTGTTGCGCATCATGAAGTTGGGAGGTCCGTTCTCGGCGGCGTAATAAGGAGACGGATACTTGTACTGGTCGGTGCCCTGGTAATAGACGTACAGGCAGAAGTAGATATCGAGCCATCCGTCGCGGTCATAATCCGCGACCGCCGCTCCGGTAAAGGTCCCTTGCGGCGGCGCAGCGAACTGAAAGGCGTCCGCTTTCTGACGAAACTTACCGCCGCCATCGTTCAGGAACAACATCGGGCCCGTCGCCCGCACGACGATTAAATCCTGCTGCCCATCATTGTCGACGTCGACAATAAGCGCGCACGCCGTGTTTTCGATGACGCCTACGCCCGACATTTCCGTGATGTCCTCGAAGGTTCCGTCGCCTCGATTTCTATAGAGGCAGTTCGGAAGGCCGCCCGGTTGGCAGACATAGAGGTCGTCAAATCCATCGTCGTCGATATCGCCAATCGAAACGCCATTGTGTCCGTAGATATCAATGCCGCAAGCGCCGTCGAGCACTGTCCGCCAGTAGTCGGTTCCGCGCAGAAGCTGCGACGAATAAGACGCGTTGCCACCGAGTGCCGCAGCAGTGATGTCGACATAGCCGGGGCGAGTGGAGCGGCTCTGTGTTTCATTCATGGCCTGCCAGTTGCGCACGCGGATCTCACCTGCGGCAGACCGCTCCCACGCAATCTGCCAGTAACCGACCCGTTGCTCACGGTAGAAGTCGCGGCCTGTGGCCACCAATTCATAACGAATGCGAGTCTGCAGCTGAATTGGAGATAACACCGCTGGCATAGGCCCTGCGTCAATACTCGTCACCTGAAATTCAGCAGCAAGAATCTTCGAGAAGTCGCTCAGGGCAGACCGCAGTTCCTGAAGAAAAGCGGCCCGACCGAGTGTAGCGTCCGGCTTGAATGTATTGTGACGGGCCGAGATTGCCGGGCCCGGGCGAACAACTCGGGATTCAACGGGTCGTAGAGAAGATCCCGAGAAGGTCAGCGCAAGAGCTTTTTCCACCGCTCTGACATCTTGCGGAGATTGCAGCAGGCCGGAACTCCACTGCGCAAGGATGGTTGCGATCTCATCCGCGTATTTTTCCGTGACAAAATCGTCCAGGCCGGCCTGCGTTTTGAGGAGCAAGGCATCGAGCGGACTAGGCATCCGATAGTGAGGATGCAGGTGGAATTCACCAGTCGTTAAGTCTGTGTTTGCAGAGTCAAAACCGTAGAGGGAACGCCAGCCAAGACCGCGCAGTCCGTCAGAAAGAAGTCCGGCAGGGATTAGCGCCGCCGAGGCTCCCTGGCAGCACCGAATCAGGAAATCGCGCCGCCGACGGTCCACGAGGCCCGGGGCGGGCGAATTCCGTATCTTCTCTGGCCGGCTCAGAACGATGTCCCCCCGATGCCCACGTGTGGCCTGAAACTAGCACCCGCACACACGACCGTCAAGATTCGACCGCTATAATGATCTCGTCCTCATTTCGTCATCAATGATCCGGTAAATCAACCAGCAACCATCAACCTCACCGCAGCTCGCGAAAATTCTGCTTTCAAAGCCACTCAGGCGTTACAATGGCCGCCACCCTCGTTCTTCACCAAAATCGGTTTGGGTATGAAAACAACAAAGGTGTCAGCGGCCACGCGCGAACGCCTGCTCCGTGCAGCGCGCAAAGTAATGAAAAACGCGTACGCGCCCTTCTCCAACTTCAGAGTGGGCGCAGCCATCATCACCTCAAGAGGCCAAATCTTTGCGGGATGCAATGTCGAGAACTCTTCCTACGGAATGACCAACTGCGCCGAGCGTACTGCGATCTTTTCTGCTATTGCCAAAGATGGTCCAGAGCTCCAGATCTATGCCGTCGCTGTGGCTAACGATCACGGAGTTCCGTGTTCGCCCTGCGGCGCTTGCCGCCAGGTCATCTACGAATTCGGGCCGAACGCCGTCATCTTCTACCAGGGTGAAAAAGGCCCGAAGCAAAGTCTCATCACCGATCTTCTGCCGGAGGGTTTCCGCCTCAAGTGAGCCAGCCGAGCGTTGCGCAATCGCCGTTCCGGACCATCGATCTCATCCGCAAAAAGCGAGATGGCGGCGCATTATCCGCCGCTGAAATCGAATACCTCGTCGATGGCTGCACCGACGGCAACATTCCTGACTACCAGATGGCGGCGTGGCTCATGGCCGTCGTGCTGCGCGGGATGACGCGCGAGGAAACCGGCGCCCTCACGCACTCCATGCTGCATTCCGGCGAAGTTCTCGATCTCAGCTTTCTTCCAGCAAAGAAAGTGGACAAGCACTCCACCGGCGGGGTCGGCGACAAAACTTCGCTTGTGCTCGCTCCGCTGGTCGCTGCCGGAGGCCTCTTCGTCCCCATGATTAGCGGTCGCGGATTGGGCCACACCGGAGGCACGCTCGACAAGCTCGAATCCATTCCCGGATTTCGCGTGGGTCTAACAGTGCCCGAGTTCCATCGCGTTCTTAAAGCCTGCGGATGTTCCATGATTGGCCAGACCGAGAAAATCGCTCCCGCTGACCGAAAGTTATACGCGCTGCGCGATGTTACCGGAACGGTCGAGAGCCCGTATCTCATCTGTGCCTCCATCATGAGCAAGAAACTCGCCGAGAGCACCGACGCGCTGGTGCTCGACGTAAAGACGGGCTCCGGGGCTTTTATGAAAAAGGAGGAAGACGCCGTCTTTCTCGCCGAGCTCATGGTCGAAACGGGTGAACGCATGGGGAAGCAAATGGTCGCGCTCATCACGGACATGAACCAACCGCTCGGCCGCATGGTTGGCAACGCACTCGAGGTGCAGGAGTGTATCGAGGTATTACATGGCGGTGGACCGGCGGACCTGCGCGATCTCTGCCTAGAACTGGCCGCGTGGATGTTCTATCTCGGCGGTGAGTGCAAGACGGTGGCGCATGGCAAGCAACTCTCCGAGCAGATCATCGCCTCCGGCCAAGCTTTCGAGAGATTCCGCCACATGGTCGAGTTGCAAGGAGGCGACATCAGCACGATCGACGATCCGGCGCGGCTACCCGGCACCGATCGCCGCGTCGATGTGCCCAGTCCACAGTCGGGATATGTGACGGCGATCGCCTGCGAACACGTCGGCAACGCCTGCGTCATCCTCGGCGGTGGGCGCGAACGCAAGGAAGATTCTGTCGATCCCGCGGTTGGCATCGTTGTGCATAAGAAGATCGGCGACAAGGTTTCTGCCGGCGAACCGCTCTGCACCATTCATTGCCACTCCGACGCGCAAGCCGCCCGCGCAAAGACGTTGCTGGAGGAGAGCTATCAGATCGCAGCCGCCGCGCCTGCTCACAAACAATCATTGGTGCATCGCGTGATTTATAAAGGGGAACGCTGATTTAAGGGGATAAACGATGGGACGTTTTACTGGCATTCTCGGTCTGCTGACAATGTTGGGCCTCGCCTACGCTTTCTCCACCAACCGGCGCGCCATTCGCCTGAAGACGGTGGCCTGGGGGCTTGGGCTGCAGGTTGCCTTCGCCATTTTTGTTCTGAAGATTGACCTCGGCCGAACGCTTTTTCAAAAGGCCGGAGACGCGGTAAACCGGCTCCTCAGCTACGCCTTCGCCGGGTCACAGTTTGTTTTTGGAGATCTCGGTAAACAAGGTTCGCATTTCGGTTTCTATTTTGCATTTCAGGTTTTGCCGACGGTGATCTTCATCTGCGCACTCTTCGCGGTGCTCTATTACCTCGGCGTCATGCAGCTGGTAATCAAGGCCGCTGCGTGGCTGATGATCCGGCTGATGGGGGTGAGCGGCGCGGAGTCATTGAATGTGGCCGCCAGCATTTTCATGGGCCAGACCGAGGCGCCGCAGACGATTCGGCCTTTCCTGCCCGACCTGACATATTCGGAGTTAATGACGGTGATGACGAGCGGCATGGCGCACGTTTCCGGCAGCATCATGGCGGCTTACATTGCCTTCGGGATCGAGCCAAAACACCTGCTGAGCGCTGTCATCATGACCGCTCCGGGCACGCTCCTGATGGCCAAGATGCTGGTGCCCGAGACCGAAGTGCCTAGAACTGCGGGCCGCGTCGTGATGAGTGAAGCGGAAGTAGAAGTGGAAAAGCATGAAAATCTGCTGGGCGCCATTGCGCGCGGCACCACCGATGGTTTGCACATGGCGCTGAACATTGCCGCCATGCTGATTTCGTTCCTGGCGTTAATCGCCTTGTTGGATGGAATCATGGGCGGAATTCACGCCCACATCGCGTGGTTTCCCTCGAGCCTCGAGGCCATACTCGGCGCGTTGTTTGCGCCCATCGCATGGGTGATTGGAGTTCCCTGGCATGACTGCCGTCTGATTGGCAATCTTCTGGGCGTACGCATGGTGCTGAATGAACTGGTGGCGTTCTCCCTGCTTGGCCCACAAAAGGCCGTCCTCGATCCGCGCTCGTTCACCATCGCGACTTTCGCGCTGTGCGGCTTTGCCAACTTTAGCTCCATCGGTATCCAAATGGGCGGCATCGGCGCGTTAGCTCCGAATAAGCGAGGGGATTTGGCAAAACTCGGCATCCGCGCGATGCTGGCGGGAACCATGGCGAATCTCATGTCGGCTTCGATCGCGGGCATGCTTCTGTCGTAATCATCAGGTGCGATGAGGCGTGTGATCGATGCAATTGTTCGAGGATTTCGTCGGTGGTGATAAGGGTCGCTCCGAGGCTCTCGAATTCCGCCAGCGTTTGATTGCCAACTTCCAAAGCCAGAGTTTCAATCGCATCGCGGACCACCGCCACCCGCCGCTTTCGCTTCAGCAACCCCTTGACCGCGAAACTGACGCAATATTCCGTTACGAGTCCGAATACCACAAATTCCGCGGCATGGCCTAAGCGTTCCACCAATTCGTCGGCGTGGTGAGTTTCGAAAACATCCAGCGTCTGCTTCTCCAGAATGATCTGCTGATACTTAAACAGATCTTCCGGTAACTTGCCGTGGACATCGTTTTCCACGCGCACAAAATTGTCCGCCAGCGCTTCTGGAACAAATTCCGCCCCGGCTGTTCCTTTCAGGCAATGTGGAGGAAACTGCTTGAACTCGGGATCGTTCGCCGTATGAAAACAGCCGTGCGAAACCAAAAGAACGTCGCCTTGCCTCGCCGCGTCTGTCAGCTTGCGGATATTGGGCAGAAGCTTCTCTGCTCCGGGAACATAGAGCTTTCCACCCGGCAGCATGAAATCAGCCTGCACATCCACTTCCCAAAAAATATAATCGCGAGATTGCATTCCATTCTCCGTCCTACCTCACTCCATTCCCAGCGATGCGGCAACCGTCTCCCTATACTCTCGCGCCTTCGCTATCGCTGCCGCTTCGTCGACGGTCAGCAGCTTGCGGTCGCGCATCACGATGCGCCCGCCGATCATGACCGTTTCCACGTCGCTGGCTTTCAATGCGTACGCAATCTGCGCGTAAACGTCATACATCGGCACCGCGTTGGGTTCGTCCAGGCTGATAAGAATCAGATCTGCCTTTTTTCCTTTTTCGAGCGATCCGATCTCCTTTTCCATGTGCAGAGCTCTGGCGCCGTCAATCGTCGCCATTTCTACGACGGCCAACGCATTCAAAGCCAGCGGGCTCATTTTTGTGATCTTCGCCAGCTTGGCCGCCAAATCGATTTCTTCCATCAGGTCAAGATCGTTGTTGCTGCCAGCCGGTCCGTCGGTTCCGAGGCCGACGGCGATTCCGGCAGCGCGCGTCTCGGGCACGGGCGCAACGCCGCTTGCAAGCATCATGTTGCTTGATGGATTGTGTACGCAGCCCACGTTATGCTGTGCGAGAATCTTGCGGTCTGCCTCGTCAATAAAGATGCAGTGCGCAGCAACAACATCGGGACCAAGCACTCCGATCCGCTCCAGATATTGCACCGGCGATGCCCCGTTCTGCTTCTCGCTGTCCTCCCACTCTTTCTTCATCTCGGCCACGTGGATCAGGATGGGCGCATGATATTTCCGTGCCAGGGCGGAAGCATCTTGCAGCGTCTTTTGTGAGCAGGTGTATATCGAATGCGGCGCGACGGCCGCGTGAATGAGCGGGTCGCCCTGCCATTTCTTCAAGAATTTCTCGGTGTAGTCGAGCATTGCGGCTTCAGTTTTATTGTCGGGCGCGGGAAAATCGATAAACGTTTCACCCAACACGCCGCGCATACCGGCCGCCTTGGTTTCTTCCGCCACCGCGTCTTCGAAGTAGTACATATCCGCGAATGTGGTTACGCCGGAGCGAATCTGCTCGGCCGCTGCGAGTCGCGTTCCCCAGCGAACGAACGGCTCGGTGACATTCTTCTTCTCCGCGGGGAAGATGTATTTGTAAAGCCAGTCGTTGAGCGTCACATCGTCGTGCAACCCGCGAAACAGCGTCATCGGGACATGGGTGTGACCGTTGATGAATCCTGGCAGCACCAACTTGTCCTTAGCATTGATGGCCTGACGGCCCTCGTACCTCGCTTCGAGCTCAGCGCGTGGGCCGACCGCAACAATCGTGTCCCCGGTCACCACGACCGCCCCGTCGTCGTAAATGTGGCGCTGGGCGTCCATGGTCACGACCATGCCGGTGATGATCGTGTCGGCACGCTCTTTTGCTGTCGCCACGGGCGTCGTCTGCCCGTAGAGAAGAACGGAGAACACGACGTGAAACACGCAAAACAGCCAACAGCCGCTTTTATTTGTCATCCTTGATTCCTACGATTGAGTTCCTGAAGTGAGGTTCCCGCCCGTTAGAGTGTAGGATGTTCGCTATTTGTTTAGCAATCACCGCGATTTGTACAGCAGTAGCCATTCGCGGACCGCGCTCAGAATCGTCTCCGAAACTGAGTAGGAGGCGCACCGCTGCCAACAATGGCTTGCCCACAATTGATTTGATCCACGCCGCGTCGTGTGTAATTCTGTCAACGCAGCCAGATCAAACATCACTGGGAAAGTGCTGATGCGTGTACCTGCGCTCCTTTTTGTCGCTCTCGTCTTTCTGCCTGCTCCGGCAGTCCCGCAGGCAGTCCATGTTGCTCCTGAAAAGCGCGTCCAGCTAGAAGCTGCTATTACCCGCTTCATGGCCGCGAACAGCACTCCTGGAGTTTCCGTGGCCGTCGTCGAAAATGGCGCTGAGGAATGGTCGGCGGGATTCGGCAGCGCAGATCTCGAAAACTTTGTTCCCGCAACTTCCCACACGCTGTATCGGCTAGGGTCGATTTCGAAGTCCATCACGGCAACCGCGGCACTGCTGCTCTGGCAGGAAGGCAAGCTTGATCTTGACTCTCCGGTTCAAAAATACTGTTCGTCCTTTCCGCAGAAAAACGCGACCATCACCACCCGCGAGCTTCTCGGCCACTTGGGCGGAATTCGCCATTACAAGTCTGGTTCGCAGGACGATCCCGAGATCGGCAACACCAAGCACTTTCTGAATCCAATCCTGGGCGGCATCGATTTCTTCAAGAACGATCCCCTCGTCGCCAAGCCCGGAACTGAGTTCCACTATTCCACGCATGGATACACCCTGGTGGGTTGCGCCATCGAAGGCGCCTCGGGAGAGAACTATGTGGATTTCGTCCGCAAACATGTGCTGACGCCTGCCGGCATGACGCATACCGTCGTCGACGACCGCTTCGCCATCATTCCATTCCGTACGCGTTTCTACAGTAAAGATAAGTCTGGAGCGATAACGAACGCCGATTTTCTGGACTCCAGCTACAAGACACCCGGCGGCGGCTGGCTCTCGTCCGCTGACGATATGGCTCAATTCGAAGTGGCCATGCTCAACGATCGCATCGTCGCTCGTTCAACGCGCGACCTGATGTGGACTCCGCTCAAGCCCACCGACGGCAAGGAAGATCGCTACGCGCTCGGTTGGGGCACTGGGAAAGATCTTGGCGTCTTAGACGTTGGGCACAGCGGAAGCCTGCAGGGAACCAGCACTTTTTTCATGATCGTCCCCGAGCGTCGTGCGGGAATCGTCGTCCTGATCAACCTCGAAGACGGCAATGCCTCCGACTTGGGAAAAGACTTGATGAAAATCGTGCTCGCATCTGCAACTGCACCCGCAAAATAGTCTTCATTAAAGAAGCCTCGAGTAGGCAAACAAATGCGCGCAGCCGACAAGCTGCGCGCAGGAAGAATTTGGAAGGTTATCGGCCGGCAGCCATAGCCATTGCTCGTGGCTGCGTCTGTTCCGTTCGACCCACATACAGCTTGTACGACTGGTATACCGCGAACAACACCGCCATCAGAGCTGCCAACGTTGCCAGCCCGCTGATCGTGCTGAGAGTGGAGGCGACCGCAGTCAAACCCGCTCCGATCACATAGTTCGGGAACGACCACAGAAAGACCTTGTGCCAGAGGGCAAAAGGATTGGCGCTTTCCGTCAGGCCGATGATGCTCGCTACCGGCGCCGTGTTCGCCACGAAATACGTGACTGCGGCCAGCACCAGAGACATCGTGTGCGCGGTTGCGCGGGCCGCAAAGATCTGGCTATGGTAGGCCAGGTAAGCGAGTCCAGTCGCGTTCAGCAGGGTGCATGCGTTAAATAGAAATTGGATTGGTTTCGTTTTATTCCCGCCGGAATAGGATTGCGCGACTGCCGCAGTGACGGCTACGAGCAGGCTAGCGAACAATCCCAGTTGCGTGACTCCGAGAAGAATGACGGGCAGATTTCCCGACATCGAACTCGTCATCCCAGGCACCTTCACTTTGAAGCGCGAACTCAGTGCGGCTGCCGCTAGGAGGAGCACCAACTGTGGCCAGGCTTGCGATTGCCATCTGACTACGCTGAGAGACAGAGAGCACAGACTGGCAACGGCCACCATTCCGATCATGACTTGGGCTTTAATTGGAAGAGTATTTGTCATGGTAGTCTCCGAATATGGTTTCAGTCGGTTGTCTAGTTGTCTCCCGGGTCGCCGTTGGCGAGCGCTGCCTGCGCACTGGCGGCGGTTGAAGTTGCACCCCAGACCACACTGAAGCCCGAAACGGAGGTTGCGCCCCAAACCACGCTGGTGGCGCCCCACACGACCGATGTTCCTTCGATCGCCGTAGGACCCCAAACCACTGAAGTTCCCCAGACCACCGAAGTCGCTCCCCAAACAACGCTGCTGCCGGCGAAAACTGAGTCGGGGGTAGTATTTACGATGGTCACAGTGTCGTTGACCGGGTTAAAGACTGCAGTTGGGGAAAGAGCTACTCCCGTCGCGAGGTTCGTATTGTTAAGCGCGGCGTTGATATCCAGATACCCCGCTCCATAAGTGAAGACGTCGTACTCGTTGGAATAAACAGCGCCGCTGATGTCGGCGGTTGACTGGGTATATTGCCCGAAGCCTTTCCACGCTGTCTTCATCAAGCGTGCTTTCACTTGATCGGGAGTTAACGAGGCGTTTTGCTGCAACATCAGGGCAACCGCACCGCTCACAATCGGAGTTGCCATGCTGGTTCCGCTCAAGACAAAATATTGTGAGGTTCCGTTGGATGAGAAAACTTCAAATTGAGGATAAAGCGTATCTAGTGTGCTGCCCCCGTCACGGATAGAGACCAGGTGGTTCCCCGGTGCGACCAGGTCCGGTTTCACAATGTGATCGATCGCGGTCGGACCTTTGGAACTGTAGCTGGCGATCTCGTCGTCGACCCGCGTTGCCGTACCCATAGTCAGGGTCGCTCCCACTGTAATGACGGCGGGATCGTTAGCCGGAACGCCGATGGTGCCGAAGCCGTCCGTGGGCGCGTAGCGCCCGTTGTTGCCCGCAGCCACCACCACTACAATGCCAGCCTGCCAGGCGGCTTCCACTGCCTGGTCGACTGGATCGAGCGTGTAGCTCTCGAATATCGGACGTCCCAGAGACATGTTGATGACGCGGATGTTGTAGGTGCTCTTCAGCGTGATCGCTTCTTCAATAGCAGCGATCACCCCGCTGTCCGTGCCCGATCCGTTCTGGTCAAGCACGCGCAGATTGATAAGGTTGACGTTAGGAGCCATGCCGGCATACACCGCTGGATAGCCATTGGCTGGACCGGAGCTGGCACCCGTGCCACCGACCAGGCCCGCCACGAAGGTTCCGTGCCCGTACCAATCCTGTGTCCTGGTGTTGCCGGCGAGAAAACTCTGGCTGTACACCACGCGGTAGACGCCGCTGGAGTTGCGCAGATCGCTAAAGCACGAGATTCCGCTGTCAATCACCGCTACGCCGACGCCGGTGCCATCGAGCCCAAACTGCGATTCCGCGACATTCGCCTCGACCGCGGTGGCAAACTCCTCGGTCTCAGGATTCGAGGTCGTGGTGATCTGACGGTCCGGAGTGATGAAGGCGACGTTAGGATCTTTCGCCAATTCCGCGAGCGTGCTGACGGGTACGCGCATGGTTACCGCACGGATCGAGTGGAACTGCGACTTAATCGTTGCGCCGGCGGCCTGCAGGGACTTCAAGTGCGCGTTGGTGGGCATCTGGCGATGTTGAACGATGACGGTCACCATGCCGTCCCCGCCTACCGCTGACTGAAGGTCTCTGGAAAACTTGGATGTCTGGCTACTCAGCACAGGCTTGACGGTGGCATAGGACGGTGCTGCCGAAAGCACCAGTAGTGCCATTGCGAGAACGCGACCCCACGCCGCGCTGAACGCCGGAGAATCGAGCAGACGGCCTGTCCGTCCGCTTGTGAGCTGCGATTTATCGGTGTTTTTCATAATTGTCTTTCTTTCGGCTTCTTGAGGACATGGCATACGACCAGTCCTCGTGCCTGGCCTCTAATGGGCAATCGGGAGGCCAATTGCGATGCGCTTAGGGCTTGTATTTACAATCACTTAACTATGGATTCTGGTTTGGTGTGAAGGGACAACTTGTCCCAGTGACCGGGCACGATGCCGACGCCGAGTCCGTAACTCATTTGAAACAAAGGCCGGGCGGGAGGGGAGGCTGTTTTGGGACAGATTGGCCTGCTCGGCTGCGTACTTCAGACTACCGGCACTTCCGGCGGAGGGGCAGAGTTAAGCCTGCGCCTCGCCCGCACTGCGGCGGAGCACAGGGCGTAAGGGCTCACCTAATCCGCGCATCACGCGTTCAAACTGGGGAATGTCGAGAGACTGCGGTCCGTCGGAAAGTGCGCGCTCCGGGCAGGGATGGACCTCGACGATGAGAGCGTCCGCTCCGACGGCTATCGCCGCGCGTGAAACCGGCCCAATAAGGCTTTGCTTGCCAGTGCCATGCGACGGATCGGCCACCACCGGCAGGTGCGAGAGTTCTTTGGCTAGGGCGACGGCGGAAAGGTCGAAAGTGTTGCGAGTGGCGGTTTCGAATGTCTTGATTCCACGCTCACAAAGCGCGACCTGATCGTTTCCTCCGGAAAGCAGATATTCGGCCGCCAGGAGCCACTCCTTCACCGTGGCCGAAGGTCCGCGCTTGAGCAGAACCGGTTTCTTGATAGTTGCCAGTCTTCGCAGCAACGCGAAATTCTGCATGTTGCGAGCGCCCACCTGGAGCATGTCGGCATACTCGCAGATCAGGTCCACGTCCTCCGTGCTCATGACCTCGGTTACCACCGGCAGGCCGGTAATTTCGCGAGCTTCGCGCAAAATCTTCAGCGCTTCGATTCCCAGGCCTTGGAACTCATACGGGGAGGTACGCGGTTTGTAGGCTCCGCCGCGCAGCATCGTCGCGCCCGCGCGTTTTACACCTTGGGCAGTCTCCAGCAACTGCTCGCGCGACTCCACCGAGCAAGGACCGGCAATCACGACCACTTCGGGGCCACCGATCTTTACTCCGAACTCTACGCCGCCCGTCTTTGTCCCACCTCCGCCAACGGTGACCACCGACCCCTGCGGCCGCGTCTGACGGCTGACCAGCTTAAAGGGCTGGGCGATCGCCACCACGTTGTCGACACCAGGGGCGACCGAAAGCGCCTCGATTTCATGGCGGCGTCCACCGCTGCCGACTGCCGCAACGATGGTGCGCTCGGTGCCGCGCGTGACGTGAGGCTGGAATCCGGCTTCGCGGATGCGTTGAATGATGTGTTCGATCTGTTGCTCGGTGGCGCTGTCAGACATATTCACAATCATGGCGATGACCCTTCCTTTTTGCCGCCAAAAACAAAAGCCGCGATTCTATCGCGGCTTTGGCGGAATCTTTGAGCTGTCTCTATTTCTCTGGTGACTGGCTCCGATTCTCCACTGCCGCCGCCAATGGAAACCAATAGCGGTCAAACACGCGGAGGGTGCTAAATCGTGTCATAGAGCTGCCGAAGCGCAAATATGAAATGCCAATGTCTTCAGAACTTGGAGCCGAGATTAATTACTCAGGTTACTGGCGACACTGGAGAACGCGTTGTTGGCGTTGCCCCCGATCAGACGCACGGTGCCGATCACCAATACCAGAATGACGGCGAGCATGACGGCGTATTCCGCGATATCTTGTCCACGCTCGTCCGTGCAAATGTTTCGCAAGAACTGCAACATACAGCCTCCGGCCCGAAGAATCAATCTTCGAGCAAGTTTGTGTACCTAATAATGACGAGTCGGACGGCGATTGTCAATGGAAGCTAAACCCTGTTTTCCACAGTAATCCGCACCGGCAGTTGAAGCTAGAACCCGCGCCCCACAAAGGGTTTACGAGGATGTCGATGGCTGGGCTTTATCGGAGCTAAGTGTGGAACCTCGGCTGTTACTGTGGGAAATGGAAACTACCGTTCTGTTGCCACAGAAGCCGCCGATGCCGCCGTATCACGCACCAAGTCGTGGGCGGAATGAGCCGCATAGTCGAGCACGCGCCCCGGCAGTACTCCAAGATAAAGTGTAGCCGCGACGCAAACTGCAATGGCGAGCGCTGCCGCGGTGGGCACCCGGGTAACGGGAACCTCGCCCCGCGGTTCACGCATGTACATCATGACAATAATGCGCAGGTAATAGTAAGCGCCCACGGCGCTATTCAGTACCAGGATGAGCGTCAAACCCACCAGATTCGACTTCAGCGCGGCACTCAATACGTAGAACTTCGCGAAGAAGCCGCCCGTGATCGGAATGCCGATCAATGACATCAGGAAAAATGTTAACGTCGCAGCGAGCACGGGAGACCGTCTGCCCAAGCCCGCATAATCCTCCAGCGCGACGTACTTCTCGCCCGTGTTTGCGACATGGCTGACGACGGCAAACGCCCCTACATTCATCGCAGCGTAGGCAGCGGTGTAGAACATTACTGCGGACGCGCCCAATTCCGGCTGCACCGCAGGCATGGCAGCAAACGCGGCGAGCACATATCCGGCGTGTGCGATGGAAGAATACGCGAGCAGGCGCTTGACGTTGTCCTGTACCAACGCCCCAATATTCCCCAGCGTCATGGTCAGTGCCGCCGAGACCCAGATCAGCCAAAAGCGTCCGGGTGCATTCGCTTCGAACAGGACGCGCAGCAAAACCGCGAATGCCGCCGCCTTCGGCCCGGTTGACATCAGTCCCACGATCGGAGCCGGAGCCCCTTCGTAGACGTCGGGAGTCCACACATGGAAGGGTGCCGAGGCGACCTTGAAGCCCAAGCCCACGAACATGAGCGCCGTTGCAACGTAAGCCAGAACCGGTACGTTGCCGGACCGCAGCGTCTGGCTAATCGCATCAATGTTGGTGGAACCGGTTGCCCCAAACATAAGCGCGACACCATACAGGAAAAATGCGGTCGCAAACGATCCCAGCAGAAAATACTTCAGCGACGATTCGCTGCTCGCGGCGTCACGCCGCCGGAAGCCTGCCAGCACATACGTCGAGATCGACGAGATTTCCAGCGCTATAAAAATAAGTACAAGCTCGACCGCCGACGACATCAGACACATGCCAACCGTCGCGAAGAGAATCAACCCGTAGTACTCCCCAGCACGAATGCGTTGTACCCGCAAGTATTCGAAAGAACTGAGAATGGCCACGGCCGCAATCGCGATGACGAGGACGTGAAAGAAGACGCTAAAGCCCTCTACCCGCACCATGTTCCAGAACGCGGTTCCAGGATACTGCGCCATCCAGAAAGTGGACGCCAGCGCGGCCAGAGCACCGATTAGTGCGATGATGCCGAGCGACTGGTGACTGCTCTCTTCGTCCAGCAGCGGGTCGACGATCATTATCAACATGCCGAAGATGGAGAGCACCAGCTCCGGCAGAATGCGCATGTAGTCGGCGGTTTGCGGAATCGGGATTTGTAGAATAGAGCTTTGCACCTGCGCGAGGACGTTGGAAAACGAATGCGAGAAAGCCGTCATCGTCATCATCGCCAGTGCGAGTGTCATCGGCCCACCATCGTGCTGGCCAATTGTGTGAAGGGAGCGAGAGCCGCTTGCACCGCCGGATCAATCGCGCTGAGCCACATCAGCGGAGCAACGCCCATCACCAGGGCAGCAACCGCAATCGGCCAAAGCGCAGCCTTCTCCCGCAGGTTGAGGTCGGGCAGCGTGTTATTGACTTCGTGTGTCACTTTGCCGAAGAACACGCGCTGATACATCCACAGCAAGTAGCAAGCACTCCAAATCACACCGGTCGCGGCGAGAATCCCGTAGATCGGCCGCGCCTGGAAAGCCCCACTCAGCACCAGGAACTCGCCGATGAAACCGTTCAGCAGCGGCAGTCCGACCGAGGCCAGCACGGTGACCAGAAAAAAAGTGGCGTACTTGGGCATCGGCGTCGCTAACCCGCCAAGCTCTGCAATCTCGTAGGTATGGCGCCGCTCGTAGAGGATGCCCGCCAGCATGAACAGCCCGCCCGTGGCAACTCCGTGTGCCAGCATGACGAAGACGGCCCCGTTCAAGCCGGCTGCGGTGAAACTGAAGATTCCGAGAACGACGAATCCAAGGTGGCTGACCGAGGAGTAGGCGATCAGCTTCTTCATATTCGGCTGCACCAGCGAAACCAGCGCGCCGTAGATGATGCCGATCAGCGCCAGCACCATGATCCAGGGAGCGTTGCGGTGCGCCTGAGCGGGGAAGAGGCCAACATCGAAGCGCAGCAGACCGTAAGTCCCCATCTTCAGCAGCACGCCGGCCAGCAACACCGATCCAGCAGTGGGCGCCTCGACGTGCGCGTCGGGCAGCCAGGTGTGCAGAGGGAAGATTGGAACCTTTACCGCAAAGGCGATGAAAAAGCCGAGGAAAAGCCAAAGCGAGGCGGTTTCGAAACCCGGCACACTGCCACTGCGAATTGCGTTTTGAATAACGACAAAGTCGAAGCTGCCAGTCTTCGCGTAGAGCCAAATGATCGCCGCCAGCATAAACATCGAGCCGATCATGGTGAACAGAAAAAACTTCACGGCGGCGTAAACCTTGCGTCCGTGGCCGTACATGCCGATCAGCAGTGCCATCGGGATCAGCGTCGCTTCCCAGAAGAAGTAGAACAGGAACAGGTCCAGCGAGGTGAAAACGCCGATCAGGGCTGTCTCTAGAATGAGCAGCAGGATGAAGAATTCCTTCACGCGCTCGTGAATCGAAGTCCACGAAATCAGCACGCACAGAGGCGTGAGGAACGTGGTCAGCACCACCAGCCAGACGGAGATTCCGTCAATGCCCATGTGGTAATGAATGTTGGGATTCGCAATCCAAACTTTGTCGATTTCGAACTTAAAGAGGCTGTGATCGCGGTGCAAGTGTACCGGCAAATGCAGCGAGGCCACAAATGCCAGCAGTGAGACGACCAGCGCAAATAGCTTGATGTCACGATCGCGGCGCGGGATCAGAAGAATCAGCAGCCCGCCCGCAGCCGGGATGAAGGTGACCAGCGACAGAATGATGGGACCAAGGCTGTCCATGTTCACTGAACTCCCATCCAAACCATGTAAGCGATCACCACGGCGCCTCCAGCAGCCACCCATCCGGCATACGAGCGCAGATTGCCCGACTGCATGTGGCGGACGTTGTCAGAGATGTGGCGGGCAGCGTCGGCCGAGTCGTTAACCGCGGCATCGATCACTCCCTGGTCAACGCCATGCCAAAGAATCGTGGTCGAGCCGTCAACCAGCGGCTTGACGAAAAGGACGGCATAAAGTTCGTCAATGTAGTACTTGTTCGCGACCGCCTGGTAGAGCCCGCCCAGGCCGGTAGCGATGCGCGCGGGCAGTTGCGGGCGGCGGAAATACAGAGCCCATGCGAGCGCGAATCCAAGAATGGCTGCAGCTACGGAAATCAGCATGAGAAGCGTTTCCGTTCCTTTGCCAGCAGCTTCGCCCGCAGTCTCATGCGCCAGTTCTGGGGCGGCTCCACTCTGGAAGACGGGAGCGAGGAAGTGCTCAAAACGGCCACTGATCCCGATCCATCCACCGACAAATGACAGGATCGCAAGTATAACCAGCGGGCCCAACATCACCCATGGGCTCTCGTGAGGTTCGCCATGACCATGCCCGTGCTGGTCGGCTTTGTCGTGCCTGGCATGTGTGTCGGCAGACTGATGTTTCCCGTCGTGTGTGGCAGGACCGCCGCGGTAATCTCCGAAAAATGTCAAGAACCACAGCCGGAACATGTAGAACGAAGTAATAAAGGCGGTGATGACGCCGATCAACCAAAATACCCAACTTCCGTTCGGACTGGAGTAGGCCTTCCAGAGGATCTCATCTTTCGAGAAGTATGCCGCCAGCGGCGGAAAGCCCGCGATTGTGAACGTGGCGATCGACATCGTCAAGAACGTCACCGGCATGTAGACACGCAGGCCGCCCATCTTGCGCATGTCCTGCTCGCCGCCGATGCCGTGAATTACCGAACCTGCCGCAAGGAACAACAGGCCCTTGAAGAACGCGTGCGTCATCAGGTGGAAGATGCCCGCCGAGAACGCGCCCACGCCACAGGCCATGAACATATAGCCGAGCTGCGAGACCGTCGAATAGGCAAGCACCTTCTTAATGTCGGTCTGGGCAATTCCGATGGTCGCTGCGAAGAGAGCGGTGAGCGTTCCGATGATCGCGACTACCATCAGTGCTGTCGGCGCGCGCTCGAAGATCATGTGCGACCGCGCCACCATATAAACGCCCGCCGTTACCATGGTCGCGGCGTGGATCAAAGCTGAGACTGGCGTGGGGCCTTCCATGGCGTCCGGCAACCAGACATAGAGAGGAATCTGTGCCGACTTGCCTGCCGCGCCGACCATCAACAGCAACCCGATCGCAGTCAGCAGTCCGGCGCCCGCGGTCTCACTTGGCAGCGATTGCACCGCCGCAAACACGCGCGTGAAGTCGAGAGATCCGAAATGCTTGATCATTAAGAAGAGGGCAATCAGGAATCCGAAGTCGCCGATCCGATTAACGATGAATGCTTTCTTGCCGGCTGCCGCCGCCGAATCCTTCGTGAACCAGAACCCGATCAGCAGATACGACGCCAGGCCCACGCCCTCCCAGCCGATGAACATGACCAGGTAATTCTTCGCCAGCACCAGCGTCAGCATGAAGAACATGAACAGGTTCAAGTAGGACATGAAGCGGTAGTAACCGTCGTCGTCCCACATATACCCGACTGAGTAAATGTGAATAAGGAAGCCGACGCCGGTAACCACGAGCAGCATGACGAGCGATAACTGGTCGAGATAGAACTCGAAATCAACGCTGAAGCTTCCCGAGCGTATCCAGTGCGCCAGGGGGAAATAGTAGGGAGCCGATGCCGAAGAAAAACTTATCGCAATCCACAACGCCAAAGCGAACGCCGCGCCGCAAAACACCAGCGCGACCGCTGAGATCGCTTTTCTCGATGCTTTCCTGCCGAAGAAGCCGTTGATCGCCGCCCCAGCAAGCGGCAGAATCGGAATGAGCCAGAGTAACGGATTGAGAGTCGGCGGCGTCATAGCTTGAGCAGGTTCACCTGGTCCACATTCAAAGTTTCACGCGTGCGATAGACGGCAATGATGATCGCCAGGCCCACCGCAGCCTCAGCGGCGGCCACCACCATCACGAAGAAAACGAAGACCTGTCCGCTAAGCGCGTGCCATTGCGCAGCGAAAGCCACAAACGACAGGTTCACTCCATTGAGCATCAGCTCGATCGACATGAAAATCGTGATGATGTTGCGTTTGATCAGGAACCCAAGCACACCACACGCGAACAAGATCCCGCTCAAAACGAGATAGTAAGAAAGAGGGACCATCTTTATCCTTCGTCCTTTCTAGGGCCGCGAGCCACGGCTTCGGGCCGGCTGGCGAGGACGACCGCGCCCATGATGGCAATCAGGATCAGCACCGACGTGACTTCAAACGGCAACAGGAAATCGTGGAAAAGCAGCCGCGCAATATCGCTGGGATCGCCCTTTAGCGCGCCGATGGGGACCGACTGCAGGTTGGAGCGATGGAGCAGCGTCCAGGCGACAAGCACCGCCCCGATCACAACTCCGGGAACGCCGAGCAAGGTCGCGACCCGGCTGCCCTTGGTGCGCTCTTCTTTGCCGGCGTTCAACAGCATGATGGTAATCAAAAACAAAACCATGATCGCGCCGGCGTAGACGATCACTTGAACAGCAGCCAGAAATTCCGCACCCAACAGAAGATACTCGGCAGCGAGCGAGCCCATCACCACGATCAGCGACAGCGCGCTGTTGATGGGATGGCTCTGCACCAGCAGGTTGATCGCTCCTGCCACGCAGATCGCTCCGAAGAAGAGAAATAGAATTAGATGAAACATTTTTGCTAGTTCTCAGTTCTCAGTTCCCAGTTCTCAGTGAACCCAGATCTGAACTGGGAACTGACAACCTAGAACTGAGAACTGCATCACGCTCTCCACGCCACAACCAGCGCTGTATAGACGATGTTCGCAACCGCCAGGGGCAGCAGCACCTTCCATCCGAACGCCATGAGCTGGTCATAGCGAAAGCGGGGCAAAGTCCAACGCACCCAGACGTACAGAAACATGAAAAAGAAAACCTTCAGGCAGAACCAAAACACCGGCATCGCTGCTTGCAGGATGGGCGGACCAAAGATCGGCCCATGCCATCCGCCCAGAAACATCAGCGTGGCCAGGCAGGCGACCGTCACCATGTTGGCGTACTCGGCCATGAAGAACATCGCGAATTTCATCGCGCTGTATTCAGTGTGATATCCGGCCACCAGTTCCGACTCGGCTTCCGGCAGATCGAAAGGTGTGCGATTAGTCTCCGCGTAAGCGGAAATCAGGTAGATGAAAAACGCCAGCGTCTGCCCGTGAAAAATATTCCAGCGCGGAATGAAACCCCAAAACACTCCGCCCTGCGCATCCACAATGTCGCGCAGGCTGAGGCTTCCCGCCATAATCAGCACTCCCACCAGCGAGAGGCCGAGCGAAACTTCATAGCTGACCATCTGGGCGCTGGCCCGCAGTCCCCCGAGCAGCGAGTACTTGCTGTTCGAGGACCATCCGGCAAGTGCGACACCGTAAACGCCCATCGACGTAATGCCGAGGACGACCAGCAGCCCGATGTTCAAGTCGGTGATCTGCAGATACGTGCCCCACGGACCAATGTCGACCCAGTTGCCAAACGGGATTACTGATATGGATGTAATGGCAAAGACCAGCGAGATGATCGGCGCCGCGATGTAGAGCGGCTTGTAGACATGCGGCTGGGTCAAATCTTCTTTGAAAATGAACTTGGCGCCATCGGCGAGCGGCTGCAGCAGGCCGAAAGGCCCAACTCGCGTGGGGCCCCAGCGGTTCTGGATGTGCGCCGAGACCTTGCGCTCCAACCATACGCTGTAGGCCACCGCGGTCAGCAGAACACCGACCACGGCAACCGATTTGATGATCGAAATGATGATGAACGTCGTTATGCTCAACGAAATGTCTTTCGTATTCCGGTGTGGTGCGGGCACTCCTGCCCGCGTGCTCTTGCTGCTAGGTTTCTAATCAGCCGCAACCTCTGAGTCTGCGGACTTGTTTTCGAAAACTGAATTCAAAGTCTTGGAATACCTTCCGAGCGTGCCCGAACTGAATAAATCATCACTGGCGGGAGCGATGAGTTCCGGCTCCTGAATCAAGCTCGTGCCGCTTTCGGCAATCTCCAGATGTTGATCATTGCCGGCCAGCAGATTCATCCGCGAAACATTGGCTTGCGAAATATGGTACCCGGCAACCACGCGCTGGACTTCGTCGAGGATTGCCATGGGGTCGAACGGCGTCATCTTCGGTTCCAGGTTGTGCGCTTCAAGCCACACCGCATGGCGATCCGCCTCGCCCGATTGCGCGCCGCGGGTTTGGCCCATGTCGGAGTGCGTCCCTCCGCCGAAAGGTACCAGTTCGCGCACGTCGAAACCCATGGCGTCTGCGATGCGAACGATCATCTCGAAGTCCGGCTTGGTGTTTGAGACTTCGCCCGCTTTTTTTACGAGTTGCAAATCGCCACAGGTGTTCGTATACGTTCCCGTTTTCTCGTACGCGTTCGCCGCCGGCAAAACCACGTCGGCAATATTCGCGGTCTCGGTCAGGAACATGTCTTGCACCACCACAAAACTCTTTGAGAACACAAAAGGATCAACGCGCAGCCGGCCGACCGGATTGGAACCCACGACATAAAGCGCCTTCAGCTTGCCGCTCTTCGCTGCTTCCATCATCTCCGGCAAGCTCAGGCCTTTTCCGGTTGGCAGCGTGCCCCATTCCTGCTGGAACTTGTCTGCTCCGGCGATGGGTTCATATCCCGGCAGAAGATCGGGATAAAGCCCCATCTCGCTGGCTCCGCGGGAATTCGCGTAATCGCCGAGGCAGATCAGCTTTGCGGCGCTCAAGGTCGAAGCGAAACTCACCAATGTTTTGATGTCATGGCCGCGCAGTTCAGAACCGAAGGCGATGACCATGTTCTGTTCGCCGCGAATTTTCTCGCGGAGCGCGATCCAGGCATCGCGGTTCGTGCCGTCGCTGACGAGCGAATCGAGCAGGGAATCGCCTCCGGCAAGAAATGCGACTGCTTTCGCTTCCGCACCTAGCGGAAGCAAACCGAATCCCGCTGCTTGTCGCCGTAACTTGATGGGCGCGGAGTTGACGACATAAAGCTTGGCGCGCCGCAATCGTACGTTCGTCCGAATCTGCCACGCCAGCAGCGGATGCTGATTCGTAGGATCGTTGCCGATCAGCAGAATTGCAGGAGCGTTCAACACGTCGCGCATGGAAGCCGTTTTTCCGGGCCTGCCGTGCAACGCCGCCGCCAGGGCAGGGTAATCTGTAGTCCGATGATGATCGACGTTATTGGTCTTCAGCACTACGCGTGCGAATTTCGAAAGCAGATAATTCTCTTCGTTGGTCGTGCGATTCGACCCGACGACGCCGATTGCGCTCCCGCCGTCGTGATCGTCGTTGCGAACTTCGCGGAACCGTTTGCCGATCAGTTCGAAGGCTTCTTCCCAGGTCGCAGGCGTCAGCTTGCCGTTTTTGCGAATCAGCGGCTGCGTGAGTCGCTCTTGGTGATGCGCAAAGTCGAAAGCGTAGCGGCCTTTAACACAGAGGAAATCGCCATTGATTCCGCTCTTGTCGCGGTTGTCCCCGCGGACGATCTCCATGCCAGTCTCGCAGCGGCGCACGCCCAGCGTGGTCTTGCACCCGTCCCCGCAGTGAGTGCAGATCGTGCCCACATGGTTCATCTCCCATGGACGAGTCTTGTAGCGGTAGGCACCCGAGGTGAGTGCGCCGACCGGGCAGATGTCGATGCACATGCCGCACTCTTCGCAGTCGAGATGGTCGTCCTGATTGGGCGCGATGATCGAACTCACGCCGCGGTTCTGCACGCCTAGCGCCCAAACGTCCATACCCTCGCCGCAGACGCGCACGCAGCGATAGCACAGGATGCAGCGTGGGCGGTCGAAATACACGACCGGTGACCACTGCTGCTCTTCCCGATGGTTCTTGGCCTCGGTGTACTTCGATTCGGAGGCGCCGTAGGAGAACGCCATGTCCTGCAGTTCGCACTCGCCGCCGGCGTCGCACACCGGACAATCCAACGGATGGTTGCCGAGCAGCATCTCGACCATTGCTTTGCGCGCTTGGCGTACCTCGTCGCTGTCGGTCGCAACGATCATGCCCTCAGTCACCGTGGTCGTGCAGGCGGTCTGAAGCTTGGGCATCTTTTCGACCTTCACGACGCACATGCGGCAAGCGCCCTGCAACGAAAGCCCGGGATAGTAGCAAAAAGAGGGCACTTCAATGCCCACGTTCTTGCAGGCTTCGATCAGCAGCGACCCCGCTGGGGCCGTAATCTTCTTGCCATCGACAGTGAGTGTTACGTCAGGCATTAGGCTCTCTACGCCAGTACTGGCTCAACGGTGCCCGCCTTCTCAAACGGGCACGGTTTTCCATCCAGGTGATCTTCAAATTCTTTTCTGAACTTCTTCACGAACGCCATAGTGGGCATCGCTGCTGCATCTCCCAGCGGACAGAACGTCTTTCCCAACATGTTTTCAGATAGGTAATAAATATTGTCGATGTCTTTCTTCACTCCCGCACCCGCATGGAAGCGCGTCAACGTCTTCTCAAGCCAGTCCGTGCCTTCGCGGCAGGGAATGCACCAGCCGCAGCTTTCATGACGATAGAATTTCATTGTGCGCAGCGCGAACTTAACTATGCAGGTTGTGTCATCGAGCACGACAACGCCACCGGAGCCCAGCATTGAACCTGCTTTCGCCACCGAGTCGAAGTCCATGGCGATATCGATTTCGTCGGGCGTCAGCACCGGCGTTGATGATCCGCCCGGAACCACAGCTTTCAACTCGCGCCCATTGGGAATACCGCCGCCAACTTCATAGATCATCTTCTTGAGGTTGTAGCCCATCGGCAGCTCGTAGACTCCTGGCTTGTTGAGATGTCCCGCCAGGCAAAACAGGCGCGTGCCACCATTCTTAGGCGTCCCAAGTTTCGCGTACCAATCCGCGCCGCCCAAAATGATGTGGGGCACAGCGGCCAGTGTCTCCGCATTATTAATGACCGTCGGGCCGCCCCACAGGCCGACCACGGCCGGGAACGGCGGACGGATGCGCGGAATGCCGCGCTTGCCTTCGAGTGATTCCATCAGCGCCGATTCCTCGCCCACTTCGTAAGCGCCCGCTCCCCCGTGCCAATAAACATCCAGATCGTATCCGCTGCCGAAAATGTTCTTGCCCAGGAAGCCTTTGGCATAGGCGTCTTTGATCGCCTTCTGCATGATCACCGACAGGTAGCGATACTCGCCGCGGATGTAGATGTAGCCGGTATGCGAACCGACCGCGAGCGCGGCGATCATGACGCCTTCAATGATCGAGTGCGGATCGTGCTCGAAAATCAGGCGGTCCTTGCAGGTGCCGGGCTCGCTCTCGTCGCCGTTGCAGAGCACATATTTCGGCTTGGCCGATTGCTTCGGAACGAAGGACCATTTCATTCCCGCACTGAAGCCAGCGCCGCCCCGTCCGCGCAGTCCGGAGTTCTTCACCTCATTGATGAGGGCGTCCGGTTGCATGGCCAGCGCCTTCTGTACGGCTTTGTAGCCATCCAGTTGGAGATAGCGATCGATATCCGTAGCGCCTAGGCCGAAGCGCTTCGAGATAACGCGGACCTCGTCGGGATGGAAAACTAGAGACGCCATTTTGTAATTTTGTAATCGGGTGATTTGGTAATTTGAGAAACCACAGCGGGAATTCCAGATTACAGAATTACCCGATTACCAAATTACAAAATCGCTACTGCGTTCCCTTCTTCTTGTACTCGTCGAGAATCTCATCCATCTTCGTGTTCGTCAGGTTCTCATGAAAGTCGTAATTCACTTGTGCCGCGGGAGCCCAACTGCACGCGCCAATACATTCGACTTCTTCCAGCGAGAACAAGCCATCTTGCGTAGTGCCTTTGTGGCTAATGCCCAGCTTCTTCTTGCAGTGGTCAAGAATTTCTTCACCGCCGCGCAGCATGCACGCGATATTCGTGCATACCTGAACGTTGTACTTTCCACGCGGTTTGGTGGTCAACATCGAGTAGTAGCTGATCACATTGCGGACTTCGAGTTCGGTGAGGTCCAGCCGCCCCGCCAGTTCCGCGATCACCTCATCGCTCAGATTGCCGACTTCATCCTGCGCGTAGAGCAGCGTGGGCACCAGCGCCGACCGCCGTGTCGGATAGTGCGTCAGCATCTCGGCAAACCGCGTCTCGAATTCTTCGGAGAACTTCATAAATCGAAAATGCCCTACCGGTCTACATCGCCCAGCACGATGTCGATGGACCCGATGGCCGCGACCACGTCGGCAATCAGCTGCCCCTCGCACATCTTGGCCAGTGCCTGGAGGTTCGCGTACGACGGCCCGCGCATGTGCACTCGATACGGCTTGGCCGTGCCATCGCTGACGATGTAATATCCCATCTCGCCGCGCGGAGATTCGATCGCCTGGTAAACCTCGCCCGCCGGAACCGTGAAGCCCTCGGTGATGATCTTGAAATGGTAGATGAGGGCTTCCATCTGGGTTTTCATCTTCTCGCGGTCGGGCAACACGACCTTGGGCGAGTCGGCTTTTATGGGTCCTTCCGGCATTCCCGCCAACGCCTGCTGCACGATTCCGATGGACTCCCGCAATTCGGCAACCCGGCAAAGGTATCGCGCGAACACGTCGCCTTCCGTTCGGACTGGCACGTTGAATTTGAAGTTTTCGTAGCCGGTGTAAGGAGCGTCGCGACGGAGGTCAATATCCACACCGCTGCCGCGCAACGTCGGACCGCATGCGCCCAGCGCAATCGCGTCTTCCGCGCTCAGGTGGCCGACGCCCTTCGTGCGCATCATGAAAATCGGATTTCCGGTCAACAACCCTTCGTATTCATCCACGTTTCCGGGGAAACGGTCGGCGAACTTCTTGACCTTCTCGAAGAAGCCCAGCGGTGGCTCGAGCGCCAGGCCGCCAATGCGGAAATACGACGTCATCATCCGCTGCCCGCTGACCATCTCGAAGAAGCGCAGAACGTCCTCGCGCTCCCGGAAGCAATAAAGAAAGACCGTCATCGCGCCCAGGTCCATGGCATGCGTCCCGAGCCAGACCAGGTGCGAATTGATGCGGGTCAACTCATTCATCAAAACCCGCATCCACTGCGCCCTCGGAGGAATTTCCAGCCCCAGCAATTTCTCCACTGCCAGGCAGTAGCAGAGATTGTTCGTCATGGGGCAGAGGTAATCGATGCGATCCGTGAGCGGCACGACTTGCTGGTAGAACTTGGCTTCGCAGGTTTTCTCGATGCCCGTGTGTAGATATCCAATTTCCGGCTTGAGCCGCACCACAGTTTCGCCGTCAATTTCCAGCACCAAGCGAAGAACTCCGTGCGTCGAGGGATGCTGCGGTCCCATGTTCAGGACCAGAGTGCGATCGTCCGACGTCCGATCTGACGTCAGATCCGGGCCGGGTACGGCGACAGTAGCGGGAGATTGCGTCATGGTCTACCGGTAACCTTCCACCGGATAGTCCTTCCGCAGAGGATGGCCTTCCCAGTCGTCGGGCATCATGATGCGTTGCAGGTTGGGATGTCCGGTGAAGCGCACGCCAAACAGATCGAACACCTCGCGCTCATAGTGGTTGGCGGAGGGCCATACCGACGTGACCGATTCGATCGCCGGACTGGAGCCGTTGAGGCGGGCTTTCAAACGTACGCGTTCTTTGTGGGGAATCGAAAGCAGATGGTAAACCACCTCAAAGCGCGGTTCCGAGGGATACCAGTCCACGCAGGTGAGGTCGCAGAGATAATTGAATGGGCAATCGGCGGAGTCGCGCAAAATCGCGCAAACTTCGCGGATTGTCTCTTTCGCGATCCAGATGGTAATCTCGTCGCGATCGAACTTGACCGCCTCCACCACGGACGCGTTCCACTCCACCAGGCGGGCCAATGCCGGATGCGACTTCAACTGCTCGATATCGGTGATAGGGGGAGCCAGCAGCATCAGAAATTTCCCCGCTTCATGGCGGTCAGGCCCCAGTCGAGCACGCCTTTTTTCCACACATAAAAGAGGCCGACCAGGACGATCGCGATGTACACCATCATCTCCCAGAAGCCAAACATCTTTAGTTCGCGCAGGATGACTGCCCAGGGGTAAAGGAAAACGGCTTCAACGTCGAACAATATAAAGAGCATGGCGACCAGGTAAAATTTGACCGAGAATCGTCCCTGAGCGTCGCCGATGGGCTGAACCCCGCATTCGTAAGGCGACACCTTGGCCCGAGTCGGCTTGTGCTGGCCCACTAGCTGGGAAAGGACGACAATCACGCTCGCAAGGGCTGTGGCGATGCCGAAATGCATCAGGAGGGGCAGGTAGCGAGCGAAATAATTGTCTGGCATAGGAGGAGCTATATATAATTTGCGCCAAGCACAACAGTAAACGTTCTAGATTAGTTTTGGCGGGCGGAAGTGTCAAGCTAAGTACGTGTTTTAACAATAGTTTCATCCGGCGGGGCCTGTCTCCTGAACGGCGACGACGAGACCGGGGAAAGCCTGAAGCGCATGATCTTTGGCTTTAATACCGATATTCGGCACGAAGACACGGTCTACCACGTGCAGAGCGAAGCGCGCGAAGGCGAGCAGTTGCTGCAGACGCAAGTCTTCGTTCGCGGCCGCTGCATCGGGAAGCGCGCGGTTCCCTATGGCTCCGGCGCTCAGAACGTCGGATCGAACGTCGGATCGAACAGCAACGATCAGGATAGAGAGAAGATGCTGCGCGAACTGCATCGCGAGGTGCTCGACGCCATCCGCGATGGCAAGCTCGATTCCATCCTCGATAAGCGGGATACGCCGGAAACGCTGGCGGCGGTGAAAGAGCTTGACCTCGAGTGGATCAATGCCAGGTCGGTGCATTCGAGCGGCGCTTTGACCATGCAGATCCGAGTTACCGACGGAGGCGCCACGGTCCCAGGCGCTCGTCTTACGCTCCGTTTCGCCCGGCCCGACGCCGCGCCCTACTACGCGCAAGTCCTCACCGACGCCAAGGGCAATGCAGAAATGAACGTTCAGGTGGATGAGAAATCGCTCGCTGAAGCCTCCGTACTGGTGCAAGCGAGTTTCGACGGACGAACTGCGACCCGCAAGTTCCAGCTGCGCGAGGCCATTTAGAGACTCATCATTCCAATGAATCTAACGATCAATGGCGAAATCCAGGCTTCATCCGCCGAAACTCTGGGCACGCTGGTCGAGGGGCTTGGCATGAAGCCGGACCGTGTAGCCATCGAACTGAACCGCGAGATTGTGCCCCGCGACCAATGGCCGCAGACGCCGCTGCACGACGGAGACCGGCTGGAAATAGTCCACTTTGTGGGCGGCGGAACGGGATAATCCAGCTCATGTTTGGCAACGTGTTTCGCAACCTGCTAACCTGATTTCTGATGGCCCCGTCGTTCAACGGATAGGACTTCAGTTTCCTAAACTGACTATGCAGGTTCGATTCCTGCCGGGGCTACCAATGCAAAACTTGCCGTTTGTCCGGCCAACGGTTCTTCTCAATCTCTTCGCTATGGTGTACGTACAATGTTTCACGTGGAACACTTTGTGCATGTATATTTGTACTTACAGAGCCGTACGTAAAACGACAGTGTACGAAACGGGTGCCGGGCCCATTCTTGCGGGACGGGACTGCAAGTCGTTGATAATGCTGGGGGTCGAGTGTGGTTAAACAGGCACACGCGGGTAGTTATTACACTGTAAATATTACAGGACTCGTTATTTGGCCGTCGGAGGGCATCCCGGACGCATATTTGGTTACCCGGCAGGGTTAGCGGGCGCGGGAAGCCTGAGGGCTTTACCGACGCGGTCAAAGATCACATGGCTGGGATGACAGGGGGGCGGAGTCCGTGGTGCCCACCCTTCGAAAACCGCGAAGGGTGTGGCAACCTCGGTTGTGGCGGCGGTAGGGTGGGGTCAGCCCCCACCCTGACCTGTCGGGTGTGACTAGCATCACTGACATTCTCCGATCTGGCTACTGAGAATGGCATTTGTAATTTCTCTCGCCTCCCCGAAGCGCTGTTCCCGCCGGTTGAGACGCACATCCGCTCAGGCGAGAGCACCATTTCGAATCGCGGTGTTATGACTGGTAATTTCAGGGCCTTCAAGATGGGAAAGCTTCGTCTAACTAACGCACTCGCTGGGTTTCTAGCCATTGCCTTCGCATGTTCCTGTTCGAGTTCCGCACCGCCCGCACCGCCAATTTCCGTGCAGGTATCGGCTTCGGCGACACAAACCGATCAGGGTAAATCGGTAAGCATGACGGCCACCGTCACCAACGATTTTTCGGCGCGTGGCGTTTCGTGGAGTCTGACCGGGCCGGGGTCGCTGACCAGTCAGTCCAGCTTTTCAGTCACCTATGCTGCGCCCTCAAATGGCTCGGGTGTGCAGAGCGCGACCATCACTGCAACGTCGGTCGCGGACAACACGAAGACAGCATCGGTAAAGATCGCCATCAACCCTTTGCCATCCATCACGACTGCTTCCTTGCCCGGCGGTTCGGCAGGAACCGCTTACAGTCAGACAGTCAACGAGTCAGGCGGGACGCCGCCCTTCGCATGGTCTATTCTTTACGGAGCACTGCCGAACGGACTGAGCCTCGCCGCCAACACCGGCTCGATCAGCGGCACGCCACCACAAGGAGGTACCTGGTATTTCTGGGTGCAACTCACCGATGGTGCGGGTGTGACAGCCGGGCAACCTTTTCTGAGCATCGAGGTGCTGCCAAACATTACGGCGGGCAACCCAGTGCCATTTCTTAACCAGCCACTGGTGCCAAGCGCTGTCTCGCCCGGTGGGCCGCAATTTACCTTGACCGTGAATGGAACCGGCTTTCTTCCGACCTCGACTGTCGACTTCAACGGAACCGCGCTCGCGACAACTTTCGTAAGCAACAAGCAACTGACTGCCGTGGTGCCCGCCGCCGATATCGCCACAGCCGCGACTGCTTCCATCACGGTTGTGAATGCGTCCCCGGGTGGTGGAAGCTCGAATGCCGTCTACTTTCCCGTGTCGACGCCGGAGGCGAGCGTGACGTTCTCACCCGCCACCGGATCTCCTCTCCCTATTGAAGTGGCGGACTACGTTGTAGTGGGCGACTTTCGGGGCCAAGGAAAACCCGATCTGGCGATTGCGCAAAACGGCAATGCGGTGTACGTCTACCTCGCCAACGGCGATGGCACGTTCACGCAGGCATCCGGTTCGCCGGTTTTCGTGCCGCGACCGCCATATGATAACGAGCCAAACCCGATAATGAACTTCCTCGCCACAGGAGATTTCAATAACAGCGGAAAGCTTGGCTTAGCTGTGGCGAACTTCATGGAAGACAATGTGCCGATCCTGTTGGGCAATGGAGACGGAACGTTTACGATTCCGACTTCATTTGTCTACAGCGGCGGCCTCTACACCAACACTCTCGCAGTTGGGGATTTTCTTGGAAATGGCAATCTCGACTTGACCGTAGCCAACTCGCCAAGCGGCCTGCCGATCGACATCGTGCTTGGTTGCGGAGATGGCGCATTCAATCAGGGGCCGGTCTCGGCGAATGGCAATTTGGCCAGCGCATACATGCCGGCGGTTGGCGATTTCAACGGCGACGGCAAACTCGACATCGCAGTCACTGGAGGAGGATACGGACTCCAGACCGTAAACGCAGTGACGATCCTGCTGGGGAATGGAGACGGGACCTTCAGTCTTGCTCAAAACTCGACTTTTGCGACGGGTTCCAATCCCTGGGCAATCGTCGCGGCTGATTTTAACGGCGATGGAAAACTCGATCTTGTCATCGCGAACGAGGGCGGCAGCACCCTGACCATTCTGCTCGGAAACGGCGACGGAACCTTCACGCCCGCCACCGGCTCGCCGGTTCCCGTCGGAAGCGGCCCGTACGCGCTCGCCGCCGCCGATCTCAATAGCGACGGTAAACTCGATCTCGTGGTCGCAAACCAGAACGATAGCACTCTGACAATTCTGCTCGGAAACGGCGATGGCACGTTCACGCCCGCCTCTGGTTCGCCCATTGCCTTAGGTGCGGGGCCGGACTCGGTCGCAGTTGGCGACTTCAACGGCAGCGGACGTCTCGGCATCGCCGTCGCGACAGAATCCAACGTCATCGTTCTGGTGCAGCAGCCATAACCGGCAGCTTCATTGAGTTCCACCGACCACCATATTTGATTAAGGCGACGGACAGGAGTTGTCCGCCCTACACGCAGCCCCAAGTGAGTCACTGCTAAGCGCCGCCCCGCTGCCGTATAATAAAAACCACTGTGCTCAAGTACTCAATCGTAGTTCCTCTCCATAACGAACAGGAGAACGTCACCGACCTGTACGCTCGGCTTAAGTCTGTGATGGAAGCGAGCGGCGAGACTTTTGAGATGGTGCTGGTCGATGACGGCTCGATCGATGGCACGTTCAACCTGCTGCGCGAGATTGCCGCCGTTGACAGCCGCGTGACGGTCGTCAAGCTGCGCCGCAATTTTGGACAGACTGCCGGGCTTGCTGCCGGATTCGACCACGCGCGCGGCGAATATATCATCGCGATGGACGGCGATCTGCAGCATGATCCCGCCGACATCCCGTTGTTCCTCGAGAAAATTGCCGAGGGTTACGACATCGTCAGCGGCTGGCGCAAGAATCGCGTCGACAATTTCTGGCTGCGCCGTATTCCTTCGCGCTGCGCCAACTGGCTGATGGCCAAGTTGAGCGGCGTCGACATACACGACTTTGGCACCACGTTTAAAGCCTATCGCCGCGACATCCTGGGGCAGATTCCGCTCTACGGAGAACTTCACCGCTTCATCCCGGCTCTGGCTTCGTGGCACGGCGCGTCGATCGTCGAAGTCCCGATTAAGAACATAAACCGGGAGCGCGGCACTTCGCATTACGGAATCTCGCGGACTTTTCGCGTCTTCTTCGACCTCATCACCATCCGATTCCTGCTCAAGTATCTTTCGCGGCCGCTGCACTTTTTCGGTACGCTGGGGATGTTCAGTATTTTTGCGGGCAGCGCCGTTTCTTTCTGGCTGATCTTGCAGAAGCTTCTGCATCACACCGACATCATGTACCAGCACGGGCCGCTGATGGTGTTCTCCATGGTGCTGTTACTCGCGGGACTCAATATGCTCGCTGTCGGCTTGCTCGGAGAAATGCAGGTGCGCCATTATCACGAGCCCACTCAGCGGGCTCCCTACTCGGTCGATCGCGTTCTGCGGGCGCAGAGCGAAGAGAGCACCATCTCGGAATGATTGCAGAGGTCAGATTGCAGAGGTGAAAACCAAGCCTGCTGTTGGGATCTGAGATTCTCACTTCTGCAATCTAACCTCTCACCTCGACCTTCCCTTGACCTATCCCTCATCACAAGTTTCCGTGACCTCTACAATTGACCGCTCCCCGTCACTGGCATGACAATTACTGTACAGGCCAAGCCAGCCTCCGAGGCGCTATAATGCCAACCGCCGCTATGCCAACAACCCAACTCGAATTGCGTCTTGCCAGCCGGATGTCGCGGCTCGGTACTGAAACCGCTTTTGAAGTTCTGAACCGCGCGCGAGCGCTGGAAAAACAGGGCAAAGAGATCGTTCACCTGGAGATTGGAGAGCCGGACTTCGACACGCCCGCCAACGTCATCCAGGCCGGAGTCGACGCGCTCCACATGGGATGGACGCACTACGGCCCCGCCGCCGGTCTGCCCGACCTGCGCCAGGCCATCGCTGACTATGTCAGCCGCACTCGTAGAGTCCCGGTTTCTAGCGATGAGGTGGTTGTTGTCCCTGGGGGCAAGCCGATTATTTTCTTTACGATCCTGGCATTGATTGATGCGGGAGATGAAGTCATCTATCCGAATCCTGGATTCCCCATCTACGAGTCCATGATCAACTATTCGCTGGGCAAGGCGATCCCGATTCCGCTGCGCGAAGAGCGCGACTTTTCTGTTGACGTCAAAGAACTGGCTTCGCTAATCACCGACCGGACGAAGTTGATCATCCTGAACTCGCCGCATAACCCGACCGGCGGCGTGCTCACTAAGAAAGATGTTCTCGAAATCGCCGAGGCGATCGGCGACCGCAACATCCTTATTCTGTCGGACGAGATCTATAGCCGCCTCATCTTCGAGGGTGAACACTTCTCTATCATGAGCGTACCGGGTTTCAAGGAGCGGACCATTCTGCTTGACGGCTTCTCCAAGACTTACGCCATGACGGGATGGCGCATGGGCTACGGCGTCATGCGTCCGGATCTGGCCGTGCACATTGCGCGGCTTATGACCAACTCGACCTCCTGCACTGCCAGCTTCACGCAGGTTGCGGGAATTGAGGCGCTGCGTGGCGATCAGTCGTCGGTCGACAAAATGAGCGCCGAGTTTAAGCGGCGGCGCGATGCTTTCGTGGCCGGGCTGAATAAGATTAAAGGCTTCTCTTGCCGTGTGCCGAAAGGCGCGTTCTACGTTTTCCCCAACATTATGAAGACGGGCTGGCCTTCGAAGAAACTGGCCGACGCGCTGCTTGAACAAGCTGGTGTGGCTTGCCTTTCCGGCACGGCGTTTGGCGAATACGGGGAAGGCTATTTGCGCTTCAGCGTCGCCAACTCGCTGGAGAACCTGGTCACCGCGTTGCTGCGGATTGAAGACTGGGTGGGGAAGAACGTGCGCTGATCCAGCGGGGAAATCTCACATGAACGAGGCCGAAAAGCCACCAGGGAAAGCTGCCTTCGAAATCAAGAAAGGCCCCAGGCAGGTGATGACTCTCAGCGAGAAGGACGTGGAGAGGTATCTCGATCCTGCAAAGCTCATCGATGGACTTGAAGACGGCTTCCGCAGTCTCGAGTTGGGAGAGGTGCAATCCCCACCCCGGTCGCAGCTGTCGGTTGTCGGGAAGGGTTTCTGCCTTACTATGCCAGCCTGGCGGCCCGGCATGCAGCTGACTGTCAAGATCGTCAACGTCTTCGACGGCAACCTGCAAATCGGCTTGCCGAACCACCTGGCCCTGATTAGCCTATTCGATCCCGATACAGGCGCAACCTCCTGCATCATGGATGGCACTTACATTACGGCTATCCGAACCGCTGCCGCCGCTGCTCTTTCAGTTCGCCTGCTGAGCCGTGCCGGATCTCGGATCGCCACGGTGATCGGTACGGGTGTTCAGGGGCGTCAACACTTGCGATTGCTCCCTTTGATCCGGAATTTCGATCGCATCAACGTCTGCTCGTTACGTTTCGAAGAGGCTCAGAAGCTTGCGACACAAAGCAAAATCGCATGTGCGACCGCGGACCGGGAGAAGGCTGTGCGTGAGTCGGACGTTGTGTGCCTGGCAACTCATTCGCCTGAGCCGGTGATCGATTCTGGTTGGGTGAAGCCCGGAACCCATGTGACCTCCGTGGGATTTCACCCCCCGAATGGAGAACTGCCTAAGGACTTAGCGAGAGCGCATCGCCTCTTTGTCGAGACGCTCGATGCTTTTCAGCCCGCTCCAGTCGGGTGCAGCGACCTCGCTGATTTAGATATCTCGACGGGAACGACTCTTGGAGCCGTTGCTCTTGATCGGAAGGTGGGTCGCCGAAGCGACGATGAGATCACAGTGTACAAGGCGATGGGTGTGGCTATGGAGGATATGGTTGCTGCCAATCTCGCTTTCCAGAGGGCCAAGCAGGACGGCGGCGGAAATGTTATGGCCTGGTGATGGCTGCAGCCGAGACAATTCACAAGCGGAATCAAACCCCAAAAGCGCCGCGACCTCCGCGGTTCAACCCTTCGCCTTCATCTCCAGTTGACAATCCGCTGGCCAGAATTCGTGTAAACTTCTGCCGCTATGACAAACATCGAACAGCATCCCGCCGGTTCGTTTTGCTGGATTGAACTCCACACCTCCGACCAGTCTGCCGCCAAGAGTTTCTACGGTTCTCTGTTTGGCTGGGAGGCGCATGACAATCCGATGGGCCCGAACGATTTTTACACCGAATTCAAACTCCAGGGCCGTGAAGCCGCCGCTGGATGCACTCTGCGCCCCGAGGAGCGGTCGCAGGGCGTTCCTCCGCACTGGATGATTTACATCACGGTCGAGAGCGCTGACGCATCCGCCGCGAAAGCGCAGCAACTAGGCGGCAAAGTCTTTGCCCCAGCTTTTGATGTCATGGATGCCGGCCGCATGGCGATCGTCCAGGACCCGACCGGCGCGGTTTTCTGCGTCTGGCAGGCAAAGAAAAATGCCGGAATCAGAATCGCCCACGTTCACGGTACACTCTGCTGGGCCGATCTGAGCACGCCCGACGCAAAACGCGCGTCTGACTTTTACTCAGGCCTTTTCGGGTGGCAGTTGATCACTGACCCCAAAGATCCGACCGGCTACCTGCACATCAAGAACGGCGAGCACCACATCGGAGGCATCCCCCCCGCAGCGCATCGGCAGCCTGGAGTGCCGCCGCACTGGATGGCCTATTTCCAGGTCGATGATGTGGATGCTACGGCGAACAAAGCGAAAGAGATGGGTGCGAAGTTATACCTCCCGCCGATGACAATGGAAGGAGTCGGTCGCATGTCGGTGATCGCCGATCCGCAAGGCGCCGTGTTTGCGATCTTCAAATCGGCGCGCTAGTGCGGTGTTGCGTGGAATAGGTCGATACAATCTGTATTTATTTCGTGGTAGCGTCACGCCCCCCTGTGATCCCGCTCACTGAAGCCTGCGACGGCGCCGGTTACGCTCAACCTGTAAGCCTATGCGCCGTTTCCCGCCCTGCCTAATGCGCGGCGTCCGCGAAGGAGCAACCCCATGTCTATTCAGAATTCGACCACCGGCGAAGTTCTGCGTTCCTACAGCATTGACGAACTGAAACAGCAGGCTACATTGATGAGGGGCTACGATCTGGCCGCACTATGCGCAGCCACTTCCGGACACGCCGGCGGCACGCTTTCGATCATGGACATCACCGCCGCGCTCTACCTTCGCGTCGCTGACCACGATCCCAAGAATCCCAACTGGCCCGACCGTGATCGCATCGTCTGGTCGACTGGCCATAAGGCGCCCAGCCTTTATCTTGGTTTAGCCTTCGCCGGGTTCTGCCCGAAAGAAGATGTTGCCCTCCTGCGCAAACTCTATTCGCCGTATCAGGGGCATCCGCACTGGCTGAAGCTGCTGGGCGTCGAAGTCTCCACCGGATCGCTTGGCCAGGGCCTGAGTATCGCCGTCGGCATCGCTCTTGCCGCCAGGCTGGATCAGAAAAATCATCGCGTCTTCTGCATCATGGGAGACGGCGAGCAGCAGGAAGGCCAGATCTGGGAAGCTGCGATGGAAGCGGGCCACTTTAAGCTCGACAACCTGATCGGCATCGTCGACCGCAACCGCCTGCAGATCGACGGCTGGGTGAAAGACGTCATGAACGTCGAGCCGCTCGAAGATAAATATCGCAGCTTCGGATGGGACGTTGTCACCATCGACGGACACGACATGAAGCAGGTCGTCGAAGCGCTGGAGAATGCCAAAGCGAAAGCCGGATCGGGCAAGCCCACAGTCATCATTGCCGACACCGTCAAAGGAAAAGGCGTCAGCTTCATGGAGAATGTTGCCGGATGGCACGGCAAAGCGCCCAACCGCGAAGAGTTAGGCAAGGCATTGGAGGAGCTCGGCCTCGACGGCCAGATTCCGGTCGAGCAACTCTTCGCCCACGCCCGGCAATATCAAGCCGAAGTCGAGCGCAAACTCGAAGCCAAGATGCCCAAGTTTCATCGCAACTACTGGTGGAACGCCAGCGAAAACATGAAAGTCCAGATGAAGCCCACGCGCCTGGGCTTCGGCCAGTCGCTCGCAGCCAATGGCGACGATCCTCGTGTAGTCTGCTTCGGCCTGGATATTTCCGGCTCCATCACCATCAGCGAGTTCTACGCCAACAAACCCGAGCGCAAATCACGCTGGTTCAGCATGGGCATCGCCGAGCAGTCTGCCACTTCGGCTGGCGCGGGACTTGCCAAAGAAGGGAAGCTTCCCGTCTTTGGCACCTACGCGACCTTTGCCGCTGCCCGCAATCTCGACCAGATCCGTACATCGATCTGCTATGGCAATTTCAACGTGCTGATCGCCGGCGCTCACGGCGGTGTCAGCGTCGGGCCCGACGGTGCCACCCACCAGGCACTCGAAGATCTGTTCGCCATGTGCGGACTGCCGAACATGAGCGTGGTTGTCCCCTGCGACATGGTCGAGACTCGCAAAGCCACCGACTACTTGCTGCTCAAGCATGTTGGCCCGAAGTACATTCGCTTTGCGCGCGAAGCCACGCCGATCGTCACCGACGAAAAGACGCCGTTCGCCTTCGGCAAAGCGAACGTGATTCGCCTGCGTGGCGAGGCCGCAAATTTCATCGATGCGTTCGAAACGAAGCTGGAATCCGAATACGGCGACGAGTGCGAAGATCTGACCATCGTCGCCTGCGGTCCCATGGTGCCCGAGGCCATGCGAGCGGCCTGGATATTAAAGCAAGATTTCGGGTACGAAACCCGTGTCCTCAACTTGCACACCCTCAAGCCGCTCGACAGCGAAGCCATCGTGCGAGCCGCCCGCGACACCAGCGTCGTCGTGACCGCCGAAGAGCACCAGATCGGCGCGCTGGCGTGGCCCGTCGCAAATGCCATCACGCAGTCGGCCGAGATCTACGGCATTCCAGTGATTACGGGGGCGATTGGCGTCAAGGATCGCTTCGGAGACTCCGGCGCTCCCTGGGAGCTGATCAAGGAATTCGAAGTCTCCGCCGAACATATCGCCGCCAAGGCAGTGGAGTTGATGGGGGTGAAGAAGTCGCGTTCGGGAGAGCCGGTTGCCGAGGTACATGTGGTGGGGACGAAGTAAGTACAAGATTCGGCGTGTTGCGCGAGGGTGTCCTTTTGTTGTATATACAGTGTAGATACAGTGATGCTATACTGTGTATTGTCCGGAAGGATGCTTCGTTGATGAAGACGCAGATGGTTAAGTGGGGCAACAGTCTAGCCGTACGCATTCCCAAGCCGGTGGTTGAGGAAGCCAAGCTCAAGGAAGGCGATTCGCTGGAGATTGAAGTCGCCGCCGAAGGCCGCGTCGAACTGCGCCGGCCAACGAAAATTCCCACGCTGTCGCAACTCGTTTCCCAGATCACTCCAGAGAATCGCTACTCCGAGATCTCAGTCGGCCGGGAAGTAGGGAAGGAAGTTGTCGAATGGTGACTTGGTGAGTCCCTACGTTCCCGAAGCGGGGGACATCGTAATGATGGACTTCGATCCGCAAGTTGGCCGCGAGCAGGCCAAACGACGCCCCGCATTGGTGCTTACCGATCGGCGCTACAACCGCGCCAGCGGCCTCGCCATAGTTTGTCCGCTTACGAGCAAGCGTAAACCCTACCCATTCGCCTTGCCCATCACCGTTGACCAAGTGGAGGGAGCGGTTCTCGTGGACCAGTTGAAGAGCATGGATTGGGCTGGCCGCAAGGCGAAATTCCAATCCAAGGCTGAGGCCGAGTTAGTTACGAAAGTCCGGCAGTATATTGCGGTTCTGCTTGGGCTTCGCTGACATGCTCCACAGCCGGCTCCGATCGCCGTTTGCCTGACCGACGCCCTGGATGGTACAACCCTCCCTAGGCTCCGCTCGTGAAAACGTTCGTGAAAAAGATCGCCGTTGTTTTCCTCCTGGCTCTTTCCGCGCTGCTTGTCGTTTTCGTGGTCGCACGCGCTGCCGATCGCGCGCGCCGCATCAATCTCCCGACCAGTAAGAGCCTGACCCTGCCCGTCCCCGGATACCTGGCCCGCACCAACAGCTTTCCCGCGACCATTGCCCTCGGTCCTGACGGCCGCTACGCCGCATTGCTCAATCAGGGATACGGCACGCAGGAGTCGGGCGCGCGCCAATCGATCGCCATTCTCGATCTCAGCAACAATCAGTTGCACGACTTTCCCGACGACCGCCTGAGCGACGAGTATTCCACTCGCCAAAGCTACTTCATCGGCCTTGCGTTTTCGAGCGATGGCAAACATCTCTACGCCTCAATGGGATCGATCACCGATCCTACCGGCGAGAAGCCGAAGAGCACCGGCAACGGCATCGCGGTCTACAAGTTCGCGGCGGGTCAAGTCACACCCGAGCGCTTCATCAAGATTGCGCCCCAGCCCATCGCCGAAGGAAAAGAGGTCGCGTTCGGCTTGCGCAAGACTCCCGCCGGAACCGCGCTCCCATATCCAGCGGGATTCGCGGTTCTTCCGGGACCGAAGGGCGACCGACTGCTGATCGCGAATAATCTTTCCGACAATGTGGTAATGCTAGATGTCGCCTCCGGACAAATTGAAAAGTCGTTCACGCTACGGCGCAAGAAATTCGATCATGACCAATTTGTCCCCACCGAGTATCCGTATACGGTGATCGCCAATAAAGCGGAAACCAAAGCCTGGGTCAGCTTATGGAATAGCTCCGCGATTGTGGAATTGGATCTAGCGACGGGGGATGTATCTCGATCCACGCGTATTGGTCTGTGGAAACATGATGATCCCAACGCTCCCAGTCCGCATCCCACGGCGATGCTGCTGAGCCCCAATGAGGAAACGCTTTACGTCGCGCTCGCTAACGCCGATTACATAGCGGCCGTCGATCTGAGAGTCGTCGATATGGCGTGGACGCTTTATCACAGCAGTCTCAAAGACCCCGGGTCAGTCATACAAGCCATCGCCCTTTCACCCGATGGCAAGTATCTCTACGCGGCCTGTGCTTCGCTCGACGCAATTGCCGTATTCAAAGTCAAGGATCTGCCAAAACTACACGGCGGCGGCAACTACATCGGGGCCATCGATGAAGAGCCTATCGGTTTCATCCCCACCGAGTGGTATCCCAGCGCGCTCGCCATCGCGGGCAACGACCTCCTTATCGCCACCGCCAAGGGTGAAAGCAGCGGCCCCAACAACATGCAGGGCACGCTGAAAGGTGAACGCAAACGAAAGGAACATCCTTACATTCCAACTTTGATCGGTGGCTCTATCCAGCGCCTGAGCCTTGCCGACATCGACAAGAATCTGGACGCCTACACACACCAGGTCGAGGAAGACAATCTTCTGAACGCCGACGGCGGCAGGTTCGAATTCGCCGGTGGGAAAAATCCCATCCACCACGTGATCTACGTTCTGAAAGAGAATCGCACCTACGATCAGATCCTCGGCGACCTACCCATAGGTGACGGCGATCCATCGCTCACCATGTACGGTGCCGACATCACGCCCAACGAGCACAAGCTCGCATTGCAGTTCGGGGTGCTCGATAATTTCTACGATAGCGGAGAAGTTTCCGGCGACGGGCACCTCTGGTCGACCGCTTCCACTACGTCGGACTACAACGAGAAGACGTGGCCCATCGGCTATCGCAGCAAGGAACGCACCTACGATTCCGGCGGCGCCGTAGCCGAAGAATTTCCGCTCGAGCAGGGAATCCCCGACGTGGACGACCCCGGCACCGGGTTCCTTTGGGACAACCTCGCGAAAAAAGGCTTTACCTATCGCATCTACGGAGAATTTGTCGCCGCCGTGTGGTGCAAGAACGAAAAAGCAGAATCGCCGAAGCAAGGAACACCGTCTCCGAGTTCGGCGACGTGTCCGGTTCCAGAAATCAAGAAAGGCGATCCTCTACCGCCGAACATCGGCAACCCACGGGGCGGGCCGAGCCCGTGGCCGTGGGCGATTCCGCAGATGAAGCGCATGCGCCCGACGAAAGCCGCGCTGCGCGATCACTACGATCCGCTTTTCCCAGATTTCGAAACCGATTATCCCGACCAACTCCGCGCCGACGAATTCCTCCGTGAATTCGATGAGTTCGTGAAAGCGAAGGGAACTTCTAAAGAGCTGCCACAGTTCACGCTGCTCTACCTGCCCGACGACCACACGGGAGGCACGCGTCCGGGCAAGCCAACTCCGCAGGCCTCGGTCGCCGACAACGACCTGGCGCTCGGCCGCGTGGTAGACGCCGTCTCCCACAGTCCGTACTGGGATGACACTGCCATCTTCGTGATCGAAGACGATGCTCAGGACGGCGCGGACCACGTCGATGCGCACCGGTCCATCGCTTTCGTGGTCAGCAAATACTCGCCGCGCACGCCGCAGCCGTTTGTCGACCATAACTTCTACACGACCGTTAGCATGATCCACACTATGGAAGCTTTGCTCGGCCTTCCTCCGATGAACCTGTTCGACGCGCACGCGCCACTCATGGCGCGGCTGTTGGCGGGTCCAGGAACGCAGCCGCCATATCAGGTTGATGACAAGAATCTGCGCAACGGCCTCATTTATAGAGTGAACGAAAAGAACGCGGCGGGAGCGAAGGAATCGTCGCAGATGAACTTCTCGAAGCCCGATGCGGCGGATACAAAAATGCTGAATGCGATCCTGTGGCAAGATGCGAAGGGCAACGTGTTAATGCCTGATACAAGCCATTCACATCCCGACCCATAGAGCTGATTTAGAATGCCATCGTGGGCTCTCCGATCCAGTGCACCAACCTGCGCAAAACGTACGACGGCAAGGTAGAAGCCGTCCGCGGCGTCAGCCTGCAAATCGAGGCCGGCCAATGCTTCGGACTCCTCGGGCCGAACGGAGCAGGGAAGACCACGACGATTGAAATCCTCGAGGGCCTGCTCGCACCAACTTCCGGCGAGGTCCGCATCTTCGGACACACCTGGAAGGACAACCCGCGGCAGTTGCGCGAGTGGATCGGCATCTCGCTGCAGGAAACGCGGCTGTCGGAAAAACTGAACGTCCGCGAAACCATCGAACTCTTCGCCAGCTTCTACAGCGAACCGCGCCCGGCCGCCGAGGTTCTCGAAGACCTCGAACTCACCGAGAAGGCCGACTCCTGGGTCGGCAAACTTTCCGGCGGCCAGAAGCAGCGCCTGGCTGTCGCCACCGCGCTGGTCGGCAATCCGCGCATACTTTTTCTTGACGAGCCCACCACCGGACTCGATCCCCAAAGCCGGCGCCAGCTTTGGGACATCATCCGCGCCTTCCAGAAAAAAGGCGGGACTGTCCTGCTCACCACGCACTACATGGACGAGGCCGAGCGCCTCTGCGATCGCCTAGCCATCGTCGATCACGGCCAGATCATCGCCGAAGGCACGCCTTCCGACCTTATCGATCGCCTGGGCGGCCATCACGTGGTCGAGTTCCAGATCGATGACCATGGCAAGCGCAACGCAAACGGCCATGAGACCGAATTGTGGCGCGCATTGCCGAGCGTCGAATCCGTGCGCTGCGAGGAAGATCATGAGGAAAACATGGTCTGCCTTAATGTGCGCGAACCGCATCTCACCATTCCCGCGCTGCTCGCGGCGATCAATCAGCAAGGTCATCGACTCGAACACCTGAGCACGCGCCAGGCCAGCCTCGAAGACGTCTTCGTACAACTTACCGGTCGTCACCTGCGAGAAGACTGAATGGCAACCACAGAAACCAACGCGCCAATAATAGAGGACAAGGAGAATCGGCTACCCGCGCCGCCGCGGCGCCATAACGGCCGCTGGTCCGGATACCGCCATCTGCTTTGGGCGCGCATACTCGAACTCAAACGCGAGCCCGAAGTCGTATTCTGGGTTTTCATCTTTCCCTTGCTGCTGGCGGCAGGCCTGGGCATCGCCTTTCGAAACAAGCCCGCGGACATCACCTCGGTCGTCATCATCGACGGCGCGGGCGCGCAGAAAACGCTAGCCATGCTCGAGAACTCGGCTAAGACCTCGTCCGCGCATTCCGCCATCCGAGCCACCGTGCTTGATCGCGAGGGCGCGCTCAAGGGCTTTCACTTCGGCAAGTTCGATCTGGCGATCGAGGCGAATCTTGACGGCAGCTACACCTATTACTACGATCCCGCACGTCCGGAGAGCGTGCTCTCCCGTGCGGAAATCGACGCCGCGCTCCAAGCGGCCGCTGGACGCAAAGATGCGCTCTTATCTTCCGCCCAATCCTCCAGCGAACCTGGTTCGCGCTACATCGACTTCCTCATTCCGGGATTGCTTGGCATGAACCTGATGAACTCCGGCATGTGGGGAGTCGGCTTCGCGCTGGTAGAAATGCGCCAGCGCAAATTGCTGAAGCGCTTCGTCGCCACGCCTATGCGCCGCAGCGATTTCCTTCTGGCCTTAACCAGTAGCCGTCTGGTGCTGATGGTAATTGAAGTCGGACTGCTCTTAGGTTTCGGTGTGATCGTCTTTCACATGCGAGTGCAGGGATCGATTCTGTCGGTCATCCTGCTGGGATCGCTCGGAGCGATAGCTTTCGGCGGCGTGGGCCTGCTAACCGCCTGCCGCGCGCAGAAAATCGAGAGCGTCTCTGG
>Ga0181536_10000312_pt1 | contig 58688 bp, 54 predicted proteins | sample PEATcosm2014_Bin_41_FD_121105 | JGI IMG/M metagenome (GOLD analysis project Ga0181536, IMG submission 121105) | Peatland microbial communities from MTU Mesocosm Facility, Houghton, MI, USA - PEATcosm2014_Bin17_60_metaG | ecosystem: Environmental > Terrestrial > Soil > Wetlands > Peat | place...
CTCTCGCGAGCGCCGAAGGGTCTGCAGGCGTCGCGACTGTACGAGTCGGCTGAGAGGCGGCCACGCCACCGGTGAAAACACAGGGGATAGACCCTCACTTTTGCGCCGGAAAGTAGCTAGAACAGAAATGTGGGCGGATCACGGCAGAGACTCCGTGATGTCTGTCCTCTGCCGCTCTATTCACTGATTGAGGACTTTACGGGAATCTGGCGTGCCATCGTGGTGCACAGTCTAGCGACGAGTGGTATGCTGAGCGCGTTGACGTTCGAATTCTACAGGTTCCGATTTCATTTCCGCTCCGGCGGGTCACTCTTTTTCCCGCCGTATAAATCGGGGAACGTCGTGCGCGGTGCTTTCGGCGACCTCTTCCGCAAGTTGGTTTGCATTCCAAACTGTCACGACGCCAGGACATGCGCCATGCGTTCGACCTGCGCTTACGCTCGCGTATTCGAGCCGCAGGCGGCCCATGGGGAGGGTCCGAGCGGACTCGCGGACTGGCCACGGCCATTCGTCTTCCGCGCCGCACATTTAGACGGACGGAGGATCTTCCAAGAGGAGCTGTTCCATTTCGATGTTCACATTTTCGACACACGCGAGCCAAGCCTAGAATACTTCGTGCTGGCGTTCGCGCAACTTGCGCGGGACGGGCTGGGGCCAGGCCGTGGCCGCGCGGAGTTGGCTGCCGTAGATCAACTCGACTTGGACGCGACTCCCGTAACGCGAGTGTTCGATGGCGGGCGATTCCAAATGGGAGAACTCGCCGCGCCGAATGCATTGGACTTGACCGGCGTGCCGGGAAGCGTGAACCGAATTCGGATGCGCTTCGTAACGCCCACGGAACTCAAGAGCGGTCGCCAAGTGGCGGAGCGCCCGGAATTCGGCATTCTGTTCGGGCGCTTGCGTGACCGCATCAGTACCGTCCGCGCACTCTATGGCGCCGGGCCTCTGGATATCGACTTCCGCGCTACTGGCGACCGGGCGAACGCGGTGCGGATGACACGGTGCGAATTGGAACGGGCGGAGGTGGACCGGTTGTCGTCGCGGACAGAACAGCGGCATCCGCTGGGCGGATTTGTGGGGGAAGTGGAGTATGACGGAGAGTTAGGCGAGTTCCTCCCTTATTTGCGGTTGGGGAAGTGGGTGGGGGTGGGGAGGCAGACGGTTTGGGGAAAGGGCGAAGTGGAGGTTATCTTAGATTAGGTCATATTGTTTTGCTTTGAAACTGCGGACCTTTGGGATGACAACGATCCGAATTCGCAGCGAATGGGACCTGTGATGTATGATCCGTGGCGACGTGCTGCGGTTGTGATTTGCCCGTTCAGGCGAGGTCTCGCGGGGTGCCCCCCTATGACATCACGGCTCGAATTGATTGAACAGATGAACCGCTGGATGCTCCAACGTGGCTGGGATCGGCTTGTTGGCAAGGAACGCAGCTTTCGGCAAACCCTCTATCACCACGTGCAGGCCCAACTTGGCCTTATTGAATCCCTGCGGCCCCTGTTGGAGCGCCAAGCGTCGTTCGGCCTGACAGACCGCGAGGTGGATGCACTGCTCGTCGCGGCCCTGCTACACGATATGGGCAAGGAGCGCGAGCCGTGGCAATCCGCTGTCAGCGCCGGTCGTAAGCCCCCTGGGCACGTGGTTCGAGAAGACATCCTTCGTGAGCTACCACCGTGGTCTAAACTGGCCGATCCTCACAAAACCCAAGAGTTTGAGGATCTCGTCGTAGGTGCATGCGGTCTTCACCACGCCGCCATGCGGACATCCGGCGCTATCCTTGCGCAGCATCTTTCCGGGGGCTCCGAACGCCGATGGAAGATGCTGCAGGAGTTGTACGCCGACTTTGACGCGGTCGTCTCCTGTGGCGACGCGGTCGAAGCTGCTGACCAGGCCGGAGCCAGGTGGGCGGGAAGGCTGAGTATACGCTGGCATGAGGTGAAAGCGGTTCGGGGGGTCTCATCGGCATTGTTGAATGGTGCCGCCGTCGACGCGCACGTGGCCGTGGGCTGGACACCAGTTCTGTATTTCATCGATGGCACCGTCTATGCCGCCCTGCCCAAGGATGCGGGGAGTGTACAGACAGACGACGTCGAAAAGGCACTGGCCAGAAAGTTGGAGCACCTCATGTCGCCCGGTTTCGAGCTGAAGCTGGTCTTTGGAGATCCTACGGCGAAATTTCTCGTAAAGCCAGAGTTCGTCGACCTATTGCCTAAAAAGATTGAAGAGTACCTCTTCAGAGCATTTCGCCGCATGAGCCCCAAGAGCTTTGAAAGGCAGAATCCTGCGAAGCGCTCAGAGTCACTGAAGATCGTTGCCGGGCGAAGAAAGTTTCCAAGCGAAGAAGAGCAGCAGGCGCACAAACGCCTATTGCGCGAACTGGGCGCGGCCGTATGCCTTGCAAATGTGCTTCGATGGTTCAAGGCCTTGTGCTTGAGGGGCGACTCCGTCCTAGCTTCGGCGCTACCTGGGGACTGGGAATGCGCGAGCGCAGTTCTGAACGGCAGATTACCGAATAGTTGGCGTCGGCTCACCATGCTCTCCACCCTAAAACCAGCGAATGATTTCCAGACGGTGAAGAGGGCTTTCTGGGACAACAGCGTCTTTCACGCGCAAGGTTCAGTCCGTGCGTTGGCACCGGAGGAACAAGCAAAGATCTTGATCTCCTTCTTGATGCAGGCTTACCGAGCGGCCTATACACGTCTGGACGCCGACGCTTTGCTTCCCCGCGTTTCTCCGGTGAAAATAGCGGCCACGCTAATTGGCGAACTGCGCATTCCCGAGATCACCCCAGTGCATTTAGATTTTGCGGTGGAAGGGCAGTCGTATAGCAACGCCAAGGCCTCGCGCGCTTTCACGGACCAGCCTCTGATGTGTCCGCTGTCTAATGAGACCTGCCCACCCTCAGCCGAACTCACCGGGACAGACCTTGTGGCAGGGACAGACAAGCACACCAACCGTCGCCGCATAGGGTCTAAGACATGGAAGGACCTCGGGGGCTTTCCAATCGCGCCCCGAACGCGGCTGGAGCTCCTTCTTCGATCGGTGCTTCTACAGTCTGACCTCGTCGACGCTAGGTTGCTTGCGATAATCCCGCCAAAGAACGTAGGCCCTGTCGAGGGAGAAAAACTGCTGGAGCAAGTTCGTCTGCTAGACGCAGAGTTTCTTAAAGCCACAGATCCCAGTGCGGCAATCTCGGAGAGACAGGTCGCCGTCACCTTCACCCGGTGGGTCGCTGCCAACATCGAGGCACTGGGATGGGCTGCCGGTCTCCCGGAGATCGCACTATGGGCGCGGAAGCACAGCAAGTCCAGCGACAAGGACCTCGAGGACGCGATCCTTGAATTACTTGAAGTCCCAGTAGCCGAGGAACCCCAAGCCAGGGAGTCAATCGCGCGGCGTGAGCGCGAAGGCTTGCAAGCCATGGCTGCAAGCTGGGGTCTACAATTCGAGTCGTGGCCGGAGGCTGTGGCCGCGTTCCGCGACAACACGCGGCAAGATGTGCGGCAGTTACTCAATGAGGATGAGGCCTTGCGAGAGGTGCGCGAGAAAGCTCTGAAGATGCGAAGGCCGACAGTCCTAGCAGAAACTCCCAATGCCGTTTTGTTTCTCCTGCCACAATCTTTGCGTGTGAAAAAGGAATCAGCCGTCGATACGGCCATCCGCGAGCTTTTCCTTGCAGTCGTCTTCGCCCGCGGGACGGGCTGCCCCTGCGCCCTGCTAACAATGGATGAGCCCCTGACATTCACCGGTGGTGAAGGGATGGTCCGAATCCCGCGGAACGCCAGCTTACGAAGCCATATTGCGAACTGGCGCGCAAGCCAACGTACGGCCGAAGCCAGTCAGGTCGCCCCGCTCACTCAGGAGTGGCTGCTGGCGGCGGAGCTGGAAGTATGGGCGGAAGGACTGCTCGCGGCCCACCTAGTTACGCAGTGGGCGGCATCGGGCGACCGGAAACGGAGTCTTTTCCCTGGCCGTTCGCCCCTGTATGATGCTTTACGGATTAGATCGGCGGGCGCATTGGTGCGGAGGGCCGAACAAAGAAAGGTGAGGACACGATGGACATCGAAAGAACTGGAGCTGATAACCAACCTGGCGAAGGTAAGAGCGTGACGCACGAACCGCGCATGCTGATAGACATGAGGGCGTGGAGTGCCCCAGGCAAACTGGGCAGCCCCGATCTTCGGAGCAATGTACAGAATGCCGCCGTCCTTCTCAACGAGGCGCTCCGCCGCTACCCGGCAAAGACGCACGGGACCCGGCATGGGGTACTGGGCCCCGCAGCAGATATCGTGCGCCTCGCTGGGAGGCCCGGCAGCAATTTTGAACACGGTGCTGCGCGCGCGCTCCGGATGTTCGAAATGGTTAGATCCGGGACTGCGGTTCGTGACTCGGCAACCATCGAATCGCTTAGAAGGGCAGCGCAGGCGGTATTCAGCTTAAGAGAGTCCTGTCCTCCGCAATTGTGGAGATCGACGTCCTCCTTGGTGCTTGATCATGTCTATTTTCTCAGAAGGCAGGAGGAGGCGAAGTTCTGGGAAGGCTGGCCCGAATTCCTGAGGCGACGTTATGCATCAGAGCTCGGAGGATTGTCCGATGCCTGGGGCCTGAGCTCCGACGCGCGCCCGGAAGACTGGGGCCACGCAGCAGGCCGCGACTACGTCGGGAACGAGGGTCGACAGAGCGATTTCCGGCATTACCAAGACGAAGCTCGACTCGCCGTCGGCGAGGATGAGGAAGACTGAGGAACGCAAACCTATGGCAACAAGAAAACCGCGCACCATGTCGGGCTCTGCCGGGCTGGGAAGCCAGGCCCAACATTCCGGCGTTGACGCTGTCGATCGTAAGACCGTCGCCGCGCTAGGCAAAAAATCCGATGACGGGAGTGGGATATTCGAACAACTCGACGATTACCTCATGCCGGCAATACCCCCGTTGCTCGGTGTGCAGACGATCCAGATCCTCTTGATCCGTGAGACTCTGGATGAAATCATCTTTCGAACAGAGGAGACCAGGGAGATCAACGACATCGTGACACCGGATAGGGATGGAAACCCTGTCCAGCGCGTCGCCTTCCTGGGCAGCAAGCAAAAGGCCGTCGAGTCACGGGGTTTGGAGCACCTCCTCCGCACAGCATCGGCTGCATCAGGATTTGACCAGCGGGCGGGCGGCGAGTGCGCGCTGAAGAAAGTCTGCCTCCAATGTCCGCGTTGCGGGCTCTTCGGTGGGACCGCAGCGACGGCCGAGCGAGAGGGGGCTAACATCCGTCACCGCATCGAATATAGTACCGCGTTTTCTTTAGTTCCTTATGGCCTAGCGACGGACGAACGGACGTTCAACGCAATCCACGATGCGACGCAGCAGACGGGCCAGGCACTGGGGACCCGCCCTGTGGTGAAGCCGGGCGTTCTGTTCGGGAGTATCGTGACACTTAGATGCTGCACGCCCCACGAATTGGCGTTAGTGCTGAAGGTGCTGCTCCAGGCTCGCTCATACGGTGCCGAAAGTCGGACCTCCGGCGACATGCGGAACCACATCGTCGGCCTCGTCGCCGGCTGGGAGGAGGTGCTCACGCCGCTAGAGTGGACGTTTGAGCTTGAGCGACAGGAGCCTGCCAATTTGAATTTCGCCAGGGCGAAGGTGGTGACAGACGCAGTCAGCAGATACTTCGGCTCAGCGGCCCATCCGTCGAAAGTGTTGGTGATCACGGAGGCCTCGCCGGAAGCCCCTGCGCCGAAACAGGATAGCGAACAAGAGCAGAAAGGACCGGACATGCGGTTCGCCGCGACGCTCAAGGATATTATCGACGGAGTGCGCGGGCTGGAAATTGACCGCGATTTCCTCGAAACGGCTTATGGAGATGTCAGGAAGCTGAGGTTGGAGCAGCAGCGCAGGAAGGAAAAGGAGTCCAAGTGACTGGGGATGAACATTTAGGTAAGCCCAGCGATGCCAGACACCACTAAAGTGCTCGATCTAACATCCAAGAACATTCGACTGTGGCGTGGCGAGATGTCGTTCCACGACGCCCTCTGGTTTGCGACGCGCGATGTTAACGCTATCTCGTTTACCGGCGCGTACATTCACAATCTGGCCCTGACCTACGCGGTGTCTGGGTTCAGCTATGTTGCCCCTTGGTTTGATCGGCCCCGGTATGATGAAGATCTTGCAAATACGGACCGTATCTCGTTTCATGCCTTGCCGACGAAAGCATCGGTTGGCGACACAATACAGTGGACCCACAACGCGATTGACGACCTCACAAGCCGCACCGACACCGGGCCGAGGACTAACCTCCCTAAGTTAGGTGGCCGGGTTTGCTTGCCCCCGTCGACGGGAAGCCATTCGCGCTGTGAGCTTTGGGTATTCGGCCATCCCTGTGCGCAACGCCCGCCAGGTGCATTCCGATTGGGCAAGAAGGGCTGCCCCGTCCGAGTCGAGTGGACGGTGATCGGCGGCCTTTTGTCGTATCTGACCGATGATGCAGTCGGGCTATGCCATGTGCTGAGCCCGAGAGACATCATTTCCATGGCTAACGTCGTGTCGTATCGACCGGTTGCAACCCCGCCGCATTTCTTGTGCGATCGCGCCACGGTAAGAAATGAGTGGGTGTGCCGGGTCCAGGAGCAGGGCCGGCGTTTCGTTCATGTGCCGAAGCGTGTTCTGCAGTGGGCCGGAATTCCAACATGACTAGAACACTCACCATTGAACCCGTAGTCAGGCCGCTATTCGCACATCCGCGGGTTGACCACGCGCCGCTATTGGCGCATCAGTGGCACTCCGTGGAATGTGGCTCTAGCCGCCTTCTATCCGCAGGGACGGGCGAAGGGAAAACTCTAGCGGCTTTTCTGCCAGCGTTGCTCGGTCAGGGCGGTGTGATAGCTGCGTATCCCACAAACGCCTTGCTTCATGACCAGGCTACTCAAGTATCCGAGTTGGCGCGAGGCTGGCTCGGCATGAGGGCCCTAGTCGCACTTCCCCATGAGGAACGCACTCGACCGAGAAGCGAAAATGAACTCCGGATTTATGTTGTTGACGGGAGCACAATAGAACAATCGAGACAGGTGCTCCACTGCCGGACCAAGGGCGAGGTCCTGTCCAGACTCATCGACAGCTCCCCGGGCCGGCGCACCATTCTGCTTACTAACCCTGACACGCTGCACCTCCTTGCCTCGCTTGCGTACCGAGATTCCAGTTCGTGTCTCGCTAAGTTGACGGCATTTCAGACGCTTATCCTGGACGAGATCCATCTCCATCGAGGGCTTGAGCTAGCCAGGCTAGTCGGAACGGTGTGGCTGCTCAGATCGATCACGGGTGCTCGTGGCGGACTCACTGACCTTGTGGTTCTGTCGGCAACACAAGACGAGAACGTTGTCCGGTGGCTTAAGAGCATCTGGCCGTCGTTGACGACGGTAGCGGAGTTCAATGATCCCCCGGTGCCTATTTCCGGCCACCGCCGAGTGGTTGCACGATTGATGTTCAGGGTGGAGCCTGTTACTGACAACGAAGACGTCTGCAACACCGTTTGCAGGCTGCTGAAGGAGAAGCAGGAGGCCCTTCGAGCTGGGGCACAACCCGGGCGAGTTCCCGCGCTAGTTTTGCTGGACTCGGTGGTGAACGCCGTCCGACTCGAACATCGGCTAATTGAGGACGGCTGGTCGGACTCAGAAATCGGATCCGTCCGCGGACTAATGGCACAGGAAGCACGATCCTGGGACAACCGAACGGTCGTGGTGGGTACGTCAGCAGCAGAAGTCGGATTGGACCTCGATGCCCGATTCCTGCTATTCGAGGCTACCGATTTTGCTGCCTTCGTACAGCGTCTCGGCCGAGCTGCGAGGCATGCTGAGTCTCAGGGAGTCTATCTTGACCGCACGGGAGTCTTGGCAGGTATCGGACGGAACGAATATGAAGTCTCCAGGGATGAGTTCCTCAATGCTGTGAGAAGCCAATTACCATCGCCTGACTCTGGTGCCGACGTCCTTGCTTCCGAAGAGGCCATCTTGGCGGCTCAAGATTCCGCCGAGCGCTTACTTGCTCTGGTCGCTAGCGAACAGTCCGTTCAAGGCTACATCAGCAGCGCTATGGGGTCGCTATGGGAAAGATGGAGGATCTTCTACCCGGACTCGATTCAAGCGGCTGCAAGGATTCAGCGGGATCTTAGACTTGCTAGGAGAGGCAGAGGCGCCCGTAGCCGAATTTGGCTTCGGCACTTCTTTGAACGATCGCCGTCTCTCCGAGGGAGTTATCCGTCGGTTCGAGTGCGTGACAGGTCAGAGGAGCGACGCGGAAGGCCTGGCGAGTACGACGCGGATCTTCGGACACTTGCGCGATGGGCAGCGGGCGTAGAAAGGTCTTCAACCGGTGTGCTGGAAATTGATGGATACGAGAACGCGCCGCACGAGTGGTTGGTCGCTCTACAGTGGCCGGCTGAAACCGAGTTGGCGGAAACATTGTTCTTCATTTCTAAGGATGCGGACGTCAACAAGCTGTTCATAACGGGCCGGCTGGTTACTGATCGCGGCGGCTGCTTTCCAGCACCGTTTCCCGAAGAGGATCCTATACTAGCGCGAATTTCGACGTGGGAACTTGTGAAGCGAGTGTGGCCGGGTGGGCGATTTCCCAGAGCGTGGCCGGTGCGGGGGCGGCCCGGAACCGCAGATACCGCTGGGCGGTTGGTCCTTTTCTTGGGCGATGATGCGCTGCTGCTCCACGCGCGACTACACCTTGCCGCACGGGTTGCGCAATGTTAAACAACTGGCACGAATCAATGGACAGGCAGTCTCGTACCACGCCTGTCCGTGTGAGGTAATCATTATGTCTGCATTACCAGTATGGCAGCGTGAAACGCCCCCACTCCGCAAGCCGCCCGCTTCCGCGGCTCAGTACAACTGGATCACGGGCGGGATTGACATCGTACCTGAGCAAATGGAACTACCGCTCCCGCCAGTCGATGATGTGATGCTTCCCGACGACGGTACCGTAGTCCTGCTGGCCACTGAAAACGGATCGCAGCTATTCGTTTCTGGCTTCGGACTCTTCATCGGTAAGAAGAGCGAGCGGGTGGTGGTCAAGCAGGGAAAATCTGTATGCGCCCAGGTTCCGCTCATGAAGCTTCAGGAGATCATCGTGGCCTCGCGCGGCATCAGCTTCTCATCGGACCTCATCGAAGAGATGTGCGAGCGCGGCATCCGGATCGCCTGCCTGACGTCCAGCGGAAAGCCCTTTGCGCTGCTCACCTCGCCGATGCTGACGGCGACTGTGGAGACGCGCCGCGCGCAATTCGCAGCCTACCAGAACGAGCGAGGCGCCGAACTCTGCCGGTGGATCGTCGCCGGGAAGCTCCATAACCAAGAGAAGTTGCTCCGATATTTCGCCAAGAACCGCGAGGGCGAAAGAGCAAGCGCCCTGGAAAAGTGCGCCGCCACCCTGCGCCGGCTTCGCCGTTCGGCTGTGGCGGCGGAAGGGACTACGCCTGACGAAGTCCGGGGAGAGCTGATGGGTTTGGAGGGTACGGGCGGCCGGCTCTATTGGCAACAGATTGGCAATATGCTGCCAGATAGCCTTGGGTTTGAGGGGCGCTCGCATCAGGGCGCAACCGACGGCGTGAACGCGGCGCTCAACTACGGATACGGCATCCTGACCGCGCATGTGTGGGGCGCGGTTATGAATGCCGGCCTGGAGCCTTTCGCCGGATTTCTGCACGTCGACCGTAGCGGCAAGCCGTCACTGGTGCTGGACTTGATGGAGGAGTTCCGGCAGCCGATCGTGGATCGGCCGATCTTCTCCTGGCTGAATAAGGGCGGCCAACTGACGCTGCAAAAAGGAATGCTCGATGCGGTATCAAAGGAAAACGTCGCGTCGCGCGTGCTCTTGCGGCTGGTCGCGGTGGAACAGCATCGTGGAAAGCAACACCAAGTGCGTTCGATCGTCCAGATGCAGGCTCGGCTGGCAGCTAGTGCGGTCCGGGGACTGCGGTCCTACCGCTCGTTTTCCTTTAAGTGGTGAACCGTGGCACGAAAGAACCGCTATACCGGTGTGCTGAAGCCACTGCCCTTGGGCAAAGGAAGTCCGGAGGTGTCGCTGGTGCTGATTTATGACATCGAGGACGATCGGCTACGCACGCGCATCGCGGACGTTTGCCTGGACTACGCGCTCGAGCGAATTCAGTTCAGCGCGTTCTTCGGGAAATTGAATCGCAACCGGAGGCAGGAACTTGCACTGCGGTTACGAAACGAGTTGGGGGATGAATCTGGTCGGGTCCGGATCATTCCGGTTTGCGAGGAGGACCTGAAAGACATGTGGGTGCTCGATCAATACCGGCGCGATGCCGACGAGTTGAAGGCGGCGGCGGAACAGCAACGCGAGAAGCCGAAGCTGCGGGTCCTGACGTCGGAGGATTGATGGACCTGATCCCAATAACCGATCTCAAGCAATGGGCCTACTGCCCGCGGGTCGTGTACTATCACCATGTGATGCCGGCGCCGGCGAAACCGACCTATAAGATGAGGGAGGGACTGGCGGCGCAGGAGATGATCGAGAACCTGGAGATGCGCCGCACGCTGCGGGAATATGGCCTGGAGGCCGCTCGGCGGCGATTTGGGGTTTGGTTAGAGAACAAAGAATTGGGCCTCTCGGGAAAGATAGACTTGCTGTTGGAAGCGGCGGAGGAAATCGCAGTGGTGGATTTCAAGCTGACGACCGGGGAGCCTGGCCAGAATCACCGCCTACAGTTGACGGGATACTCGCTGCTCGGGGAGTCTGCGTTTGGCCGACCAGCGCGGCGGGCGTTTCTGTACCGGATTCCCGACAACCGGATCTTCGTGGAGCCGGTCACGCTGGAATTGCGGCAGGCTGTGAAAACCGCCGTCGTGGATATTCGGGGAGCAGGCCAGTCGCAATTGTGCCCAGAGCCAACCGACGTGCGTGGGCGTTGCGTGGAGTGCGAATTTGCAAACTATTGTGCGGACATCTGGTAGGGGAAACTTCGCGGATAGCGCATGGTTTTCAGCAGAAAGCCAATCCGCGAAGAACTTGCGCGAAGGGCTTGAGCTAACCAGCTTAAAGATGTATGATTTATGGGGCGGTCACAGAGGTGTCCCCCTCGCGAAGGGGACTGAAACTAAGAAGCCGCTAGCCGGTCGATCTCCGCTTTGCGCAGTCACAGAGGTGTCCCCCTCGCGAAGGGGACTGAAACGGAGTATCCGTTGCCGTTCGAGCAGACCGACGCGATCGTCACAGAGGTGTCCCCCTCGCGAAGGGGACTGAAACGCAGAGCCGAGTCATGCGCCGGAGATGCCCGAGGCCGGTCACAGAGGTGTCCCCCTCGCGAAGGGGACTGAAACGGGCAGGGGGATTCTGTTCGAGCCGGAAGAGGCCAGTCACAGAGGTGTCCCCCTCGCGAAGGGGACTGAAACTTGGGCTGGCGGTGATCGGGAGCGCCACCATCTACTGAGTCACAGAGGTGTCCCCCTCGCGAAGGGGACTGAAACTAGCATTTAGCTGTAATGCATGCAGGGGCTTTGGAGTCACAGAGGTGTCCCCCTCGCGAAGGGGACTGAAACTAAAGAAGCAAACATAACCAAACATAACTGTCGCAAAGAGTCACAGAGGTGTCCCCCTCGCGAAGGGGACTGAAACTGTTCAGGATCACCGGATACATCCCGAAGGGCTTGAAGTCACAGAGGTGTCCCCCTCGCGAAGGGGACTGAAACTTAATTAGCTCATTGCTGAGATTTAGGCTAAGTCCGTCACAGAGGTGTCCCCCTCGCGAAGGGGACTGAAACGCTTCAGTTCCTTGTTGCCTTAACTGCCCAATTTGTCGTCACAGAGGTGTCCCCCTCGCGAAGGGGACTGAAACGGAATCTGGCGAAGTGGTGGCGGAGCGCACCATCGCGTCACAGAGGTGTCCCCCTCGCGAAGGGGACTGAAACTTAGAAGGCATGCCGCCGCAGCAAGGGCTGATGGGGTCACAGAGGTGTCCCCCTCGCGAAGGGGACTGAAACGAATTGTAGCAGTTGATGTTGTGTTACCATCAACTACAGTCACAGAGGTGTCCCCCTCGCGAAGGGGACTGAAACAGTAAGAATACAGGATGTCTACTTGCGCCAGCGTCAGTCACAGAGGTGTCCCCCTCGCGAAGGGGACTGAAACATGAGAAGATCTGGCGCCACGGGGCGCGGAAGTTGCGTCACAGAGGTGTCCCCCTCGCGAAGGGGACTGAAACGGATTGATGGTCGCCCAGCCATAAGCCGGCGCGCCGGTCACAGAGGTGTCCCCCTCGCGAAGGGGACTGAAACTCGATGGCAACTGAAGAGCACCACGAGTCCGAGCAGGGTCACAGAGGTGTCCCCCTCGCGAAGGGGACTGAAACGGGTCGATGACATCCATGCAGCACGCCACCGTGATGTCACAGAGGTGTCCCCCTCGCGAAGGGGACTGAAACCTCGGCCGGCGGCCGGACGTGTGGATGGGCGTCACGTCACAGAGGTGTCCCCCTCGCGAAGGGGACTGAAACAGAGGACGCCACCGGGACCGCCAGCGGTGTAGCCTAGTCACAGAGGTGTCCCCCTCGCGAAGGGGACTGAAACCGACCCGACATGGCAGTCACCCCCAACCGACCTCGACGTCACAGAGGTGTCCCCCTCGCGAAGGGGACTGAAACTCGAACAGGCCGTGGGCGATGTAGGCACACCCGCAGTCGTCACAGAGGTGTCCCCCTCGCGAAGGGGACTGAAACTTGAGAAGCTTGGGACGGTAGCGGGGCTTTCTGCCTGTCACAGAGGTGTCCCCCTCGCGAAGGGGACTGAAACCTGACAGAAGTAGTCGTGGCTGGCGTGACTGTAAATGTCACAGAGGTGTCCCCCTCGCGAAGGGGACTGAAACACGATTGGAGCGATAATCTCGCGTGGGGGACGCCGAAGGTCACAGAGGTGTCCCCCTCGCGAAGGGGACTGAAACCGACTGAACGGGACTTGTTTGCGCATGTGCCCGCTTAACGTCACAGAGGTGTCCCCCTCGCGAAGGGGACTGAAACACATAAGCGAAGCCGGGCTGGGTGGTTGCCATCCAGTCACAGAGGTGTCCCCCTCGCGAAGGGGACTGAAACCTTTTGAGGGTGGCCTTCTCGGACTTCGTGGCGGTAGTCACAGAGGTGTCCCCCTCGCGAAGGGGACTGAAACTTCAGCCCCACCCACACTTGGCGACTGGCATAAAAGTCACAGAGGTGTCCCCCTCGCGAAGGGGACTGAAACGCGTCGCCACGCGCAGCGCCTCGACGTTGCGCGGAAAGTCACAGAGGTGTCCCCCTCGCGAAGGGGACTGAAACGTTCAGGATGCGCTGGCTGAACTTGCGCAGTGTGACAGTCACAGAGGTGTCCCCCTCGCGAAGGGGACTGAAACGCCAAAGCGCCCGCCACAAATGCCAGCCCCCTCGCGGTCACAGAGGTGTCCCCCTCGCGAAGGGGACTGAAACGAAGATAATCTACTCCTTCGTCCTGCCATTCCAGCGTGTCACAGAGGTGTCCCCCTCGCGAAGGGGACTGAAACCGAAATGCGCCTTTAGTCCTTCAAACTGAGGAGTAGGGTCACAGAGGTGTCCCCCTCGCGAAGGGGACTGAAACAAGTGATGAAGGACTTCACCGATGGCGCCGGCCAGAGTCACAGAGGTGTCCCCCTCGCGAAGGGGACTGAAACATCTTGTCGAAGCACAGAACGGCGTATTCGTGCTGCGTCACAGAGGTGTCCCCCTCGCGAAGGGGACTGAAACATCATTGTAGTAAACGAGAACACCACATGTTTCTCGTCACAGAGGTGTCCCCCTCGCGAAGGGGACTGAAACCAAAGAACGGGCCGACGTCCACCGTCGCCGCCGCCGGGTCACAGAGGTGTCCCCCTCGCGAAGGGGACTGAAACGCGCGATGGTATCCAGCACGGCGCTCGCCTGCGTCGTCACAGAGGTGTCCCCCTCGCGAAGGGGACTGAAACACTTTCAGGGTGTGCGGCGTGTTCCGCTCGGCCTTCCGCGTCACAGAGGTGTCCCCCTCGCGAAGGGGACTGAAACATGTGAAGCCGGAAGCGGCAGAGAAGTATATCGGCAGGTCACAGAGGTGTCCCCCTCGCGAAGGGGACTGAAACGATTTGGCGAACTTATGTAACTCTGTTGAGCCATCCGTCACAGAGGTGTCCCCCTCGCGAAGGGGACTGAAACATCAATTCGGTCCGAGCTATCCACAAGTCTATATCGTCACAGAGGTGTCCCCCTCGCGAAGGGGACTGAAACGGTTGCCAACTAGGGAGATCCCGATTCCACTAAATCGTCACAGAGGTGTCCCCCTCGCGAAGGGGACTGAAACCGAAGGAGCGCGGCTGTACGGCACCACCAATCCCGAGTCACAGAGGTGTCCCCCTCGCGAAGGGGACTGAAACTCCACAGCAGCACCGGGTACGATGCGGCGGCCTGCTGTCACAGAGGTGTCCCCCTCGCGAAGGGGACTGAAACCCGAAAACACCAAGCGGTCGCAGATCGAGGAGGCCGGTCACAGAGGTGTCCCCCTCGCGAAGGGGACTGAAACGGAGAAGGAGGAGCGCAAGGGCGTCCTTTTGGGCGGGTCACAGAGGTGTCCCCCTCGCGAAGGGGACTGAAACTTCCAGGCCTTGCATGAAAGCATTTCCGCCATAGGGGTCAGTTGAGGTCGGCATAACCCAATGGAGTTTTATTTATGGAGCACCTACAGAGGCGTCCCCCTGCGAAGGGGACTGAAACCAGTATTGCGTGCTGCGACGGCCCGGTTGCCCGACAGAAGAACATCGAGATGGCCCTTACGAGCCCGCGTCGGCCGCTACTTTAGTTCTCTGATTGGGACAGGCCAATTGGTCAAAGCGGGGTCTGATATGAAAAGTAGGTCATCAAGCGGGAGCCTATCCTCGGCTCGGTTTCTTGGCCCCTCGCTCCTGGTTGACAATCCAGAGTTCCATCCGCTTGGCGATTTGGTTCAGCGGCGTCTTCAGCACGTCGGCAATTCTCCACAACCGGCTCACCGTAGGATTGATGATGCCTCGTTCCACGCGGCTAATGTACGTCCGATCGAACCCGCACTCGTTGCTGAGGCGCTCCTGCGAGTGGCCTGCCTGTTCGCGGAGTTCGCGCACGACGACCCCGACGGCTTTTGCCTTAAGATCGGTCGGCTGGATTTGCCTCTGGCGCCGTTGCATGGGCAAATCCGATGGTGGTATTGTTGAAGCGTATTAGCCAACGGCATATACGCCTCATTTTGGCGGGAGATCTCGTCCTGTGAGGTCGGGGGCGCGCCAGCCGAGGTCACGTTTTCGCTGGTTGCCCTGAGACCTCTTGGTGTATCGTATGATGTATTCTTCCCTGCAGTGCTACTCTGGCGGCGCCGGAATCGGCGAAGCACTGTATCGCCCAAGTTCCCTAGAGTTCCGATGAAGCCTGCTTCGAAAAACCTGACTGCGGAAGTTGCTCTGGGGCGACGATCGCAGAAGCTTGCAGAGGACGAATCCAGATTGGTGGCGCGTGACCTCCTCGACGAAGCGATCACCAAATTCCTAGAGTGGCGAGCGTTTTCGTATTGGCTCCGGCTCTGCGTCGAGACCGACGGCACCGTGTCGGGATCTCTCGCCGCTACACTTCAAGACCGCTGTCCAGGCTTTTTGGAATACGCAGCAGCATATGCCAGGCAGCATCCCAGTGAAAAGGAGTTCCTCTGGCTTCGCTTCTTGGAGTGGACCGACGAAAAACTGTTTCGAACTCCTATTGCTGAGGGCTGGCGCCACGCGCTCGGCTATTATGCGACACGGGATCCTCGCATGGGTCAGCTTCGGGCGTACTGGAAGAGCTGCCGTCAGAGGTGGAAGCTTCAGCCGCCTGCGTCCCTTCCGAGCTTCGAGAGTTGGCGCGCGGCCGCGTTCCAGCCTCGTTGACTCTGACCCTCTCCGCCTCCAGGAGGTCGGACACCCAGAAGGTCGTGTCCTCGTCGAGCAGCGGCCAGTTGATTCGCTCGGGATGGCTGTAGAGGAAAGATTGCAACGAATCCTCGGCGATCCGACCGTTCCTCTTCTTGTGAAGCAGGCCGGCCTTGATCCACGTCCGGATGCTCGGCCGCCGGACGTGTAGCTTGGCAGAAAGCTCGCGCACGGTGTATCCATCCTGGAATCCGGCAGGGATTCCACGATGCCCAACCATATTCCAGACGGCCTTCTCAGAACGTTCGAGCTCGTCGGCGATTTCCCTGACGGTAAGGTGGTTCACAGACTCAATCGCGAAGCGCAACTCCGCCATAGTCCACCGTTGACGATCACCCGCCGGCTCGCTGGGCAACCCCAGTTTGTGAGCCCGCCTCAGAATTGCTCGACGCGGCCATCCAGTGAGGTTCTGAATGTCCGATACAGATGCGCTCAAGCCCGCATCTCGATAGACGCGCACCAGGCGCTCGTCCAGTTCGTCCGTCCACAGTAGTGGCCCGCCCGTTCCTTGCTTGTATCGCAAACGGCGAAGACGCGCCCATATAGCGGCGGTTCGAAGCTCGGAGAATGCGCGCAATGCCTTGTCAACTGCTTCGCGCTCGCATTGATTCGCTTTGCGGATGCCTTCACGCAGGATGGGATCGACGGATTGCCAAATCCTCCGGTCGTTTGAGCAGCCGGCGGAGGTGGACGTCTCATCCACAGCTGAGCCGGCTCCCCACGCAATACCCGTCAATTTTCCGAGGCTGTCGGCGAGCGATACAGCTTCCGGTTCTCCGTTCCGCCGGTTTCGCAAACCTCTAAGGCGCCGCCAGACGGCGCCAATAGGTAGCCCTGGGCACGCCCTTAGGGCCTTATCAACCGCCTCCCTCCGAAAGCGAGTCGCGCGGTCAACGCCAACCAGAAGAATCGGGTCAACCTCTGTTGCCCAGAACTGTGCTTGGACCCATCGGGGCAGACCGGCTCGGGCGACCTCCTCCATTCGGTCCCGCAGCCATGCAGTGGAGATTTCGGGCCAGACGGCATGGATACGGTCAATTGCGCTGGACTTAGACCCACTCCTGCCCAAGATCCCCTGGATCAGCACATTGTCAATTTCCTGCTGCCAAAACTCCGGTGCCAGCCACGGCGGCACGCGATCCCCTGACTGCTTTTCGAATATTTTACGGAGGCGCTTTTCGAAGTCAGTCGAGTGGTGATCCCTTCCTTCTGGAAGAGGATGCAGAGCCCTCAGGCGCGCCTCAGCCAGTCCTTTCCCCTGCTCGTTAGCTTCGATGCCATCCAGCAACACGACTGCAGAATCGCTTGTCCAGACAGCACTGCTCTGTGCGCCGTGTCTTGCGCCCATGCGAAGGACTCCCGAATTCCGGCAACGAGGGCTCTCAGCACTGGCGCCAGGCGTAACGCGGAAAGAGCCCCCCTAAATAAGAAGGCATCCGGGAATATAGATTTCGCCGCACAGACCAAACTTTTCTGCACGCGCTGCTTGGAAAACGCGCCGGACAACCAATCCAAGTGGCAAAGTGCCCGGCGGTGACGAATCGTCATACAGCCGTAACAGTGCGATTCGGTACCGAACGTACGCGCCGTACTGAGCCTGTTTTGCAGTATAATGTACCCATTCTGATCGGAGCTGTGAATGCCGGTCAAGCCTCCTACCTCACCCACGGGTCCAGTGTCGTTCGAAAAGTTTTCGAGCGTCTCCCGCCATGCCAAGGAGACTATCCGGCGTCTGCGGACCTACCTCAGAGGCCGCCGCGCGGTTGATGTTGAGTCGCTGGTAGCCGATGCCCGGATGTTAACTGCCAACGAATGGATGGCCGCCCTTCCCGAGCAGCGCAATAATGGAAAGCTTGTTTATCTCGAACCGTCGTCGCTGGAACGACGTTCCGACACCCGGGAAAATCCCTTCGAGACTGTGTATGGTTGGGAACTCCTCTCGCGTTTGGAAGCCCAGCTCCCACCTGAGCAGGTACCATACCTGGACGCATTTCTCGCCGGCGACAAACCCGGCGATATCGCCCGACGATTGGGAATCTCCGCCAAAGCCGCGTCAGCCCGAATGAGGCGGTTCAAGGCGAAGGTCACAGACTTGTACGCGGGTTTACATCGATTAGGGAATCAGAGCGATTGAGGAATGAGGCATAATATCCTATCGGATGGACATTGAGCGCGTCCGCAAGGAACTACAGGCGTCGGCCCTCAGGGAGTTTCCCAACCCTGAACGCGTCGGCTGTCCCGATCCCGCCGTTCTGGACGCTATGTCCCGGCGAACAATAGAGATAACGCAGTCACAACTGCATCACATCACCCATTGTTCGCCCTGCTTCCAGACGTTTCTGTCGATCCGCGAGGGAATTCGGAAGAGGCGAGCCGTCCGATTGCGGATCGCCGCCGCGGCGTGTGCAGCCGCAATTGTTGTGGGAGCGATTATCTATACGGTAGCGGACCGTTTGAAGTCCCCAGCCCATGTAGCCGTCCTGGCCACGCCCGCCACGCTCGATCTCCGTCCGTTGAGCGAATATCGCGGAACAGACTCGGGCCGTGCCACTGAAGCGAAGCCGGCGCTGATTCTGCCGAGGAAAAATCTGCGTTTGACCCTCTATTTCCCGGTGGGGGCCGATGAGGGCCAGTACACTCTGCAGTTGCTGGACGGACAGCTCCACACGCTGCTGAAGCAGCACTTGACCGCGACCCTTCAGAATCACGTCGTGACAGCAAGCGCTGATTTGGATCTGCGTTCCTTTTCCCCTGGCGCCCATACGCTTGCCATTCAGAGAATTGGCGACGAATGGCGAACGTATTCTGTGTTGCTGCAATAAGACCTCCGCTGCTCGCGGGAACTGACCTCTGCTTTCCAAAATTGACCCATGCAGTCTCTAGCTGATCCGCGGAGGCGAGGAGGCCAGCCCTCAATTAGTTAGGCGTGATCGGCTCGTCCTTGCGCGCCTCTAGGGATTCCGACGAATCCGAACGCTGATTCCGAAATGATCCGCTTCTCCGCATCCAAACCAACTTCCGGCTAAGCCGACCAACTGGGAAGTGGGGTTCGTCGGTCTACACTACGGCGTCAGGAGGGATCTGGCCCACTGTGCCCAGCAAATGTCAGCAACTGGCGTTTCCCGTCAACTCGGCGGGGACCGGACATATCAGGATCCACTTTGTGGACGCTGGGTGGAGTGCAAATGCCAGCCCCCACGCAACCCCCGAGTCGGGCGCGGGCGACGAGGTGATCATAAGCATCGCCGGACACGTCTCATGCGCCGTGCTCTCGCGTTGCCGCCACGTGCAGATGGAGGCTAAGCGGCGCGCCCTCGACGAAATCGCCGCCCGCTAGCGCGCCGCGGACGAGAAGCGTGGGAAGGCAGGCGAACGGCGGGGGCGGGGTGAGGCGGTCTCTCAACCAGAGGCGGTCCAGTAGTCGCCCCGGTAGCCGGAAAAGTCCAACCTGGCGGCTGGGCGGCTTTAGAACTGAACGGCAGGCGTTTGTTTCATTTCTTTCAACCTTTCCCGCCAGCGCGTCTCTTCAGTTGGGCCGCCCCTCTTCCTTACTTCCAGCAGAACCGTATCAAGGAACTCAGGATGCACCTTGAGAAGATACAAACAAAACCATCCCGGGTACCTGTCGTTAAGCAGACCCAGTGCTTCATGAAAAGAGTGGACGTATCCGGTTTGACTAACCAAGTTCATCCCCTGGTCTTCTTCCGAAAGAAAATCCTCAAGCGCAGTTTCGTCTGTTTTCATCTGGAACCGCCAGTCCTCGCCTGCCTTTCTTTCCCGTAAAATCATGATCGAGCCGCCTTCCGCCCCGATTTCAAGTACGGTTTCGCGGAGCCCGCCACTTCCGCCGAGTTCCCGGAGCTTGGCGGCGGTGGCCGCGCGGCCGTGCACATAAACCGGCGCCGCCCCGGGCTGGCCAGGCACTACGGCGTCGTCCGTGCCTTCATCGACGCTCCATACGTGAATCGCGCCCGCCGATTCCGGCTCGACGGCGATCGGCCGCGCCGGGTCCGCAGCCGCCTGAACCAGATCCTTCAGTTCATCGGCGCGCTGCTGCCCCGCATCGGTCAGATGGATCTGGCGAATCAGGGCACCCGCCAGCTTGGAACGGACGCGCGCACTCAGCGGGTGCTGGGCCGCGAGGCGCCGCAAGCGCGAAACGCTGGAACTGATTTGTTTCCTGGCGTTGCTCACCGGAGCGCTGTTCGCATCGACCGAACACGCGCTGAATTTGGACTCGCCCACCGCGATCGAAAGACCGTTGCCCTGGCTTTTAACGATCAAGATATCCCCCTTCTGACCGCTTGGGACCAGCAGATGCTCGTCCTGGTCCAGGGAGAGCACTACAGCGCCCGGGTTGGCGCGGCGCGCCTCATGCCCGGTCAGCAGGAGACCGATCAGACCTTCGACGTCGGCGGCGCTCACCGCGCCCGCGCAGCGCATCGCCAGTCCAGGAGCGAAGCGGGTTGCCGCCGCCACCAAGGCCTGCGCGCCCCAGCCGGCGGGGTCCGGCCCGAACAGAGCCGTCACGGCCGCATCGAGCCGCCGCAAATCGTCCGAGGCGGAGTCCGCATTCAGGCTCGCGCAGACATGCACGGTCCGCCCGCGCTCGATGGTGGAATAGAAATCCAGCAGAGCCGTGACGTCGGGGCCGGCCTTTTGGACCGCCCGGTAGAGAGGCTGACGCGAAGCCAGCACCAACCAGTGTGCGCCGGATTGGATCTTCCCGAGAGGCTTTTTGCAACGGTCGCGGTCGAAGTTGTAGGTCTCGCGAAACACGAGGCCGCCACGCTGACCCATCGCGAACCCGACGGCGCGGGCGACGTTGCGCGAAAGGCTGTCGTTCCGGTCGCCCACTGCAATGGATGCCTCGAACAACTCGGGGCGAGTCTCCTCGAAGAACACCCGCGGGTTCCACAGGTCGTCTGCCGAGCCCGGCTTGCCGGGCTCGGTTCTCAACTCCGGCCGGAACGCCGGGACCTCGTCGCCCACTACCAGCGCGAGATGCACTCGTTCGTCGTTCTCCAAATCGTTCAGCAGCCGGCGGACGCGGATGCGCGGCACAACCCCTTCTTCTCCCGGCTCGAACGCTTGGCGGCGCTCCTCGTCGCCCTGGATCGCCCGTTCGATGGCGGACGACTCCCTCGGCGGAAGGGAAGTGACGAGTCCGATATCGTACGCGCCCTTGTCATTCCGCAGCAGATCGAGGATTTCCCACGCCCAACGGCCTTCGCGGTCGCCGGTTATCCTGACGCGGAGCCGGTGGGACGCCGCGGGGAACAGCTTTTTGTAGCGGCCCACCACGCCGGCCACTTGTTTCACGCCCAGGCTGCGCGCGTCCGCGTCGCGCCCGGCGCCCAGGCGCGAAAACAGAGCGAACTGGGAACGCTCGGAGAGCCAGCCCTCGAATACGAGAGGCTGGGACGACTGAAACCCATAGGTGTGAACCGGTTCCGGCAGACCCCACCCGTTGAGTTCATTGTCGAGGATATTGAGTTCGTCTTTATGCCATCCGTCGGTCCACAAGGCGGTCAGGATTTCACAAAGGACTATGTCAGACAGGGCGCGGAGTCGAAGACTAAGCGGGTGGTGAGGGGTTAGGACAAGGCGCGCGGCCCCCTCGCCGTCGCGCAACGAGCCGGTACATGCGCCCAGAATACTGCGCACGTCGTCCAGGGTTGGCTCGGGAGCCGCGTTCGCGGGTCCGAGGGCGTCCAATTCGGCCTGGAGCCGCGGAAGCTCTGTGAATTGCCGGTTGCGAATCGCTTCGTCACGCTGCTTTTCCAGTTCGCGCCGCTTTTCCGCCCCACCGGCCGCAATACCTGCCACGGCGTTCGCCCAAGCCTTGACCCACTCCCGTCCGCCGGCTCCGACCGGAGCCAGGATCGCCATTGCCGGCCAGCCCCGGGCGGGGCCGAACGACTTCCGGTAGCCTTCCCAGGCTTCATTCAGCTCATGGGTGGACCGCGCTACGGGCTTGCTGGAGGCTTCCGCGCCGAAAAGCGTCTCCAACAACCGGGCTGGACCCACGTTGCCCGGGCCTTCTCGATCACAAGCCCACAAGGTCAGGGCCTCTTTGAGCGTGTTCTCTACGTGCCTCTGCGCTCGCGGCGACCACTCCAGGCGCATTGTGCCCATACGTTTCCATTCGCCGCCCGCGCCGCGTTCGACGCCAATCCGGATGAACTCCTGCTCCTCCTCGGCTTCCGGATCTTCGTCTTCTGGATCCTTCTCATCTTCCTGGGCCGCAAACACGGCTTTGCGAACATCGTTCATTATCCATTGCTGGATTGTGTCTCGCGTTTTGGACCCCCACTCGCCGGCCGGGATTTCGGTGGAGGTTGTTGTCTCGCAGTCCAGGAGTTTGAGCCGCAGCAATTCTCCGGGCCGGGATCGGGGTTCCAGCGCCAGCGCGCCGTCGGGAGTCTCCGTTAAGAGATTCTTCCTCACCAGCAGGGCGAGTCCGAGCAAGATATTGCCGGCAATGACGTCCTGCGCCGCGCGCTCTTCCAGGGACTCCGGAGCCTGTGGATCCGCAGGCTGCCATGCCTGAGCACCGCCCCGCGCGATGAGCAGGCCTTTCAATCCGAGCGAAGATGCCCTTTCGACTTGCGACCTCTCTTTGAAAAACAGCCAGTCCACCACGCTGAGAGCGTTGGAGTCCTTATCCTGACAAAACTTGATCAGCGCGTCACGCGCTTCCCTCTGCTTTGCGGAGGAAGAAAGATCTATGTCCTTGAGCTGCTTCAGACGCTCCTCCACAGTGAGCTTGCCGGCGATTCGGTCATGAAGGCTGGAGGGATCGACCGCAGCATCAATATTTTCGGCGAGAATCTTTTCGAGTTTCGACTCCCAGAAAGCTTCGGCCCGCCGTTCGGGCCTCTTAGCAGGGTCCACTTCGACGCGCAGCACCGACGCGAGCCTTGGAACGTGGAACATCGAAAACCGCGGCAGGGCGTCGCCCCACCGGCGCACCACCAGGGCGGCACGGTCTTTCAAAGCTGTGGCCTGCCACTCGTCATTTGGAACGCGCGCTTCATGCAAAAACCCACCGTAATCTTCGAGGCGCCGGCAGAACGGGATGGAGCGCTGCACGCCCCCGAACCCCAGGCGAAGGCACTTCCGCACGGCGGTCCAGGCGAGCCGAAGGTGCTCACCGGCACGCTCTGCATTCCTTCCCCAGGCTTTAGCGGCTTCCTCCGCCTGGGCCTCGATCTCCCGCTCCAACGGAAGAACGAAGCCTTCCGGATCCGCCAGGATCTGCGCGACATCCACGCCGCGCAGATCCGCCAGCGATTGCGCATTACTCGCGTGGCCTCTCACGCCCGGCTGCCAGAACACCAGATAAAAGAACGGCGCATCGGCCGGGACCCAGGTCGGGCGTTCCTTTTCGGGCGGATGACCGTTGCGCAGCTTGACCGCGTCCGCGTCTCCGGACGAACGCACGGCGAACCAAGCGCATTTCGATTCTGCTAGGCGGGCCTGCACGCCGACTGCGATATCAAGGCTGCCGAAAACGACGCGAAAGTCGATGCGCGGCGGATACGGCCGCACGACCTGCCGTTCCGCCCAACGGGCAATGGCGTCTATTACGAACGATTGAACCTGAACAGGATCGGTCATGGCACTCACTCGGCTAGGGGATATAGATCACGGCGGAAGCGTCCGAATATCTGCGGACCAGACGCAGTTCGTCGAGGCGGCGGTCCAGCCGGGCGCGATTATCGCGCATGGGCTGTTCGGCGGGGAAATGCCGCAGCAAGGGGGCGAGAGCGCCGCGATCCTGGCCCAGTCGCGTGTTTACGCTCTCGCGCTCCCGTGTGATCACCATTCCGTACCGATCGAAGATGTCGTCCAAGAGGGCGTCAACCGATCTTATCTCGTCATCGAAGGATCTCACACGGTCGGGGTCGCGGTGGGCATGAAGCCGGGCAAGCAGACCGATGGCGCGTTCGTCCAACTGGTATCGCTTCCTGGAACCCCGGCCTTCGGGACCCACGATCCCGGCGGCGCGGCCATAGCCGCGCAGATGATCTTTCACCTTGGCTGCCACCCCGCTCGGCGTGTCGAACGCGTTCACCAATGCCGCGACGGCCAGTTCCAACACGTCCTCTTTGGCCGGGGCCGTCTCCGAGGCGCGCTCGTCGATACTGTTCTGGAACGATTGCCTGAACTCCTCCGTGGCGCGCGCCGCTCTGCGTCCGCCCTGAATCTTCGCGGTAGCCCAGTACCGTGCGGCCTGCCACGTCCCCTCATCGAGCGCCCTGCGAAACTCCGGTTCCTGCCCGCCGAGTTTCTCAATGGCCTGTTCGGCTGCGAATTGGAGCGCGGAACCGGCGCGTTCGCGCCAGAACCCGAAGCAGTTATAGGCGGCGCGCGCGCATGCCGGATCCACACCGGAAGCGTCTACCGCGACGAAATAGCAGGCTGGGACCGACTGGTCGCGGCCACGGCCCAACCGCCGCATCAAGCAGGTGTGCAGGTGCAGGCCGATGAGCCCGGTCATGGTTTCAATTTGTTCGTCGACCGATAGAGATTCGGACGCGCGGAGCCAGGCGTTCCAATCTTCGGTAACGACGTTGTCGACCCAAACACGCAGTTGCGCATCGGCTGCAATGACCTCCTTTAGCAGTGACGGCGCGCCGTCCTCCGGGGGTTCCTTCGTGGGGCACAGGGGAGCGAGCAGCAGGCCTAGGGGATGACGACCTCCCCAAGTCTCTAAGCGATGCTTCACCTCGGTTCGGAGTTCCTCCTGGCCGGGCCGCCCCCACAAGCCTTCCACCACGCTGCGGCCCAAGTCCCGATAGATCGTGCTCACGCGCTCCGCGCCCACGAACTCCGGCGCGAACGGTAAGAAGGACTTCGGCCGGCCGTCATTCCGGCGTTGGACCACCATGCTGGCGTCCAGCACACGGCGGAGAGCGTGGAGGACGGGGCGGTGTTCGCCGTCGTCCCACCCCGCCACCAGATTGGGCCCGGCCTCCGCGGCGGGATCCCAGATGCGCTGGAGCCGCGAAACGTCTCCCCGGGTTGCCAGCAAACGACCCATCGCGTCGGCCGTAATGTCCTCAGGAGAGAACGTCTGCGCCTGCTGCAGTCCGAGAAGCCGTTGGACGGATTCGGTGAGGTTGTCCAACTCGTTTGACATGAATCAGGCCTCCCCCTCGAAACGCAACCGGGCAGGGCTGCTGTTTCCTTCCTCGCAAGCGGCGCGGTAGAGTTTATTGTCCACTCTCAGCAGCACCTTGGGGTCGGAACCCGTATCCCTAGCCAAGGCCAGTAACCGGCTATGGAAACGCGCGAGGTCCATGCGGTAAGCCCCGAGAGCGCCGATGTAGGTATAGCCGGACTGCGTACCGAGCAGTGTTTCGAGCAGTCTGCTGTTGAGGTACATACGGGCCGGTTTGCACTCGGACGCCGCCCGCCCTTTTGGCCAAGCTGTGAAGTAGATTTCCGAGGCGGCCGATTCCAGCCAGGGCTTCACGAACTCGGGGATGACCGGTCCGCGTAAAAGGTCCGTCTGGAACTCTACGCCCAAATTCAACTCCAGCGCCAGGCGCGCGGGGTCGCGGAAACCGGCGGCAGCGATCTGTCGGTTGGTAATCGAGTCCTCTTTGCGCGCGGGCAGAAAATGATAGCGGTTGATTGCCGCCGTTACCGCGCGGCGGAGGTCGTCACCGGAGCCACCCTGCGCGTACTCGCGCAGATATCGTAGCGCCTTGCGCCAGGGTTCCGGCGTGTGATTGCCAAGCGCGCCGGCCGACAGCCCGGCCCATCGCCGCAATGCTTCTGTCAGCGGGGCGAGCCGATCGGTCAAGCCGGTGCCTTCCGTGGAATAACTCCGCCGCATGTACCGGACCGCCTCTTGCTCAAACTCCGGCAACGCGGTTCCGCGCAGCTTGATCGGCGTTTCGCCTTCCGGACCCGACGCCGCATAGCCGACCTCGCGATCGAACTGCGGGTCGGAGGTACGCCCCGGGTCCGAGGGCGCCAGGCTGCGGTTGATCGCTTCCGGAGCAACCTTCACCGGTCCGGAATCGTCGGTGCGAAAGAGCGCTTCGTAATAGCGGTATTGCAGTAGTTCGAGGGGGTTTGCCTGATCTCCGGCGAGAGCGCCCCCGGCCTGGAGGTCCCGGCACTTCAGGCCGCCCGTCACGCTCAACGCCAGCACGGCTTGCAAGCGACGGAACGGCAGCCTCTGGCCTGAGAAGTGTGCGCTTTGCAGGACCTCAGAGACATTGTTCTGGACGCCGGAGCAGCGAAGCGCCTGCGCGTTGGCGAGTATCGGACAGCGCTGATTCGCAATGCAGCCGCCGCAGACCGAAGAGCCTTCCCAGTACTCCGCCCGGGTCCATACCTCGAGGAGCCGCGGGACGACCGCCGGGACGTGAAACCGATTGCGGAAGTTGAGCACCAAGACGCGCTCAGCGCGCATCCGATCGTCCAGAAGTTGGGCGGCCTGATCGTCGATCCAGGCCTCCAACGCCGGTTCGATGACCTCTCTCCACAAATTCGGACGCGCCTTAACCGCGAGCCCGGCCTCGCCATTGTCACGCGGGCGCATCATGCGGCGCAGCCGCCCTTCGTTGATGGCCACCAGCAGCTTCGGGCCAATGCCGGAGAGTCGCTTTGCCAGTAGTTCCTCCAAGCGTTCCGGCTCGACCTCGGACGCGTCCTTCACAATCGTCCATCCGTTCACGTCCGTGATATCGATGAGTTCGTCTGAAGACCCGAGATGCCGGGCGACCTGGGCGCAAAGGGCTGTCTTACCGTCCCCGGCATCGCCGGTCAGGAAAATGAGGTCGCACTGTGCGCTAACGTCGGCGAGGCGATCAACGAGGTCGTCCAACCTGGTGCGAACATACAGTGTCTCATCGTTCGGGAACCAGCTTGCCACGGCCCGCAAACGGTCGAGAAACACCTTTCGGTTCTCGTGGACAAAGCTCGGATTGGCGCCGTGTTCCTGAGTACGCAGCGAGTTCAAATACTCGACCATCGGGTGAATTGTGGCACGCGCTTCATTTGTCGACATGGCTTATGGACGGACTTCCGCGAAGCCAGCATACAGGACTACCGCCGCGCTCTACGCATTGTGATGGTAACAGAAGTTGATGTTCCACAATCGGGATGTGATCTCGCGCTCCGCGAAGTGCGCACCGTCGTACTTCAGCGCGAACGTCCGCCGCTACCAGCGCACCGAGGCGGGTAGAAAGACTCAACTCTATGTCGGCAGCAAGCCTACCGGCAGCGGCAGAAGCCCAGCGTGACGGATCGTGGTTCCCGTTCGATCACCGCGACGCGGTCCCACACTGCGCCATTTGCGGTCGTCCGAGCCCGCTGGATCAACTCATTTGCCGCACTTCGGAACTAATCGACGGAGCGAATGCTACAGAGGACGCCGTCGTGCCTGAGAAACAGGTTGGATCAGGCAGATGCGCCGGCCTGCCGAAACTATGTGAGCGGGCCCCACGCAGCCAGGAGAGGCAAATCATCCACGGCAGAAGTCAGCGCAAGGCGTAGGTCCGGCCTTGCCTAGCATTTACCGATAGCCGTTGCGAACAGCCCTTCCGTCCAACAACCGGATCGGCCCCGGCAAACGCCGTTCACGTCAGTTGGAGCAAACGGACTGGTCACTTGGCTGGTTATAAACGCCATGTCGGACTTTGGCGGGCCGCGGCCCAGAACCGGCGATTGATCCTCGCTTGTCGCTAGCGTTTTACCGATCCCGCTGTTGTAGTTACAAGGACAAGCAGCCGACCTTTACCTGATCGTTGACGGCTACAAGCGAATCGCCGAGCTCCAGCAACTGGGCCGGGACACAGTGGAAGCAGTGGTCTGGCCGATGGGCGAGGCTGAGGGCCTCCTACTCGTTCGCTGCGGTTGTTCGAACACGAGACCGCACTGAAGCGAGGGTGGCTGTTTGGCGAAGATGGAACGGCGCATCGGCTTAGGGGCTGGACGAAATTGCGTGCGCCCGGCCTTGACCGCCCAAATAGGGCCGCCCTGTCGTATCCAGCGCTCTCTGCTTTTGCAGCCAAGTAAGGCTCACAGCCCTTTCGCGATGTCCATTGCCCTCTGTAATTGTGCATCGCAACCATCGCGAATCGCTGAGACGGAGAACGGCGCCCCCACATCCGGCGCGACTCCTTTGCCTTCCAGAAAGGTGCCAATCCAGGTGTAGTACGCGGCGACCGGCAACGCGACACGATATCCGTGCCCCACGCGAAATGAATGTCCCCCGAGCAACCGGCCCGGAGTCGCGGAGCCCACAATCGTTGCGAGCTTGTTCTCGGATGCAAAGGCGGCAACCATTTCACAGGAACTCGCCGAGTGCTCGTTCACCAGGAGTACAACTTTGCCATGGAAGCGCTGTTTTCCCAGACCCTCGGTCACAATGGCGACGGACTGGTCCCGTCCAACAAACTTCAGAGCCAACCCGAGGAGTCCGATTTTCTTTGACGGGATGTGATCGAACACCGGCAAATCCTCTTTGGAAAACGGCCCTTCAGCCAGTCGTCGCGTGAGGCTGTATCCCACCGGAACCCGCCCTTCGGTGAGGAAGCTCATCAGCCGCAGGCATCCGATTCCGCCGCCGGTGTTTCCTCGGAGATCGATCACGAGCCGCTCGCAATTCAGGCTCTCGACAGCTTTGTCGATGTCGTGCGCCACATCAATGCCGATTGCGCCGGGGAACATACATACCTTCAACCAACCGACACCGTCGTTTTTCGCATGAGAGACAGGCTGCAACTCGATCAGCGGCCGTTCCTTTGTTTTTGATTTTGGTACATCAACCGTCAGCCGCACATGGGAGCCATCCCGGCGGCAAATGTCCACGGGCGTAGCCTCCCCGAGCGGAAACAATGGAAGGTCCGGGGGACGGACCTCTTCGTCTTTAACCCGCAGCAGGATGTCCCCCGGCTGAATACCCGCCTTAAACGCGGCGCCACCTGGGTGCACGTCCTGAAACACCCAACACGCCCTACCCTCATCCTCCGTCTTGAAGAGCGTCGCGCTGATAGCCATTTTTCCTGCTGCCCGAGGTCGCCGTTCGTGATAGAAACCGGCATGGCTGACCTTCAACTCCTTGATCAGCTCATTGAATTCCCGCTCGAGTTCTTCGTCATTTGCGGCGGCGAGAATTCGCTCCTTCCGCTCGTCAGCAACCTGGCGCCAGTTGACGCCGTTCAATTTGGGATCGTAAAGCTTCTTCTCGCACGTTTCGACAACCTTCTCGAAGACCAGTCTGAGTTGTTCGTTCGTCAGTGTTCTCATAGTCGATCAACGCCTCAATCGGGCAGGAGCTTTCGCCGGCTTTCGCCGACCATGATGAACCCGGCCCAGAGGCGCGGAGAAGCATCTTGTCCGTACTTTCGTATCATCTCCAGCTTCGCTTGCTGCAGAGCCCGGCCCTTATCCGTTCCGGCCGCGAGCCGGCTATAGAATTCCCGCATGAGCCCGCGGCCGAAATCGTCATTCGATTCCCAAAGATTCGCCACCACTGTACGCGCGCCAGCGATGAGAAATGGACGAACAAGGTTCGAGACCCCCTCCTCTCCGACCACCAAGCCCGATCCGACATCGCAAGCCGACAACGTGACCAGTTCCGCGTTCAATTGTGTTCGCGCGATCTCCCTCGCTTGCCAGAAGCCGTCCTCGGTCCCGGTTGGATCAGGGTACAGCAGTAGCGCCGATCGCTCGGGGAACTTCGTGCTCACCAAGCCATGTGCAGCGAAATGCAGAACGCGAAACTGCCCCAGGGGCTCTTTCTTCAGGGCGCTTTTCGTAGCAGAATCCCCCAACAGCATCACCGATTCTCCGCCTAGAATCCCAGCGACAGTACGAGCTTCACCGTTGGCGGCCGGTAACGGCGGTAATAGGGGCTGGTCAAAATCGAAGACCTCCCGGTTGATTTTGCCGAAAGGCTGGTGATCTGCCGAGGCAGCAGCCACGCCGGCCAACGCGTCGCTTCCTGTTGCCACTGCTAGAAGAGGAATCGGGGCGGCGGGGCCGGTCTTCTCAGCCAGAAGCGTAAATACAGTTCCGGATGGAGCGTACGTGATGACATGAGACGCTAGTAGAAGCCGGTCCGCCCGTGGTCCGATAACCTCGAATGGCATCGAATACAGCGGACCGTCGGGGATAACGATCAATCTGGTCTTTGCAGACACGACGCTTTCCATCGGCGCTATCACCTTTGCATAAAGCGCTGCCGCCGGCTCTCCCGAGGGGCCATCCTTTCGAAGGGCCGCCAGCACCTGATCCACTTGCTTCCCAATTTGAGCACGGCTCGCCAGCTTGAAAACCTCTGCATGCTCTCGGCTGATGGCCAGGCAGTACGAGACCGGTTCCGTGAGAACGTATTCCAGAATTGCCTCGTCCTCTCCCAACGCCTTCTGCAAACGCGTGATCGGAATCGGTTGCGTCTGCTGACGGAGGCGTGGAGGATCTTCTTGCGCTTCCATCTGACCGGCTTGCTGCTCGAAATTCAGCAGATCCGTTATGAGCCTCTTTCTCTCGACCGCTCCAGCTTTGAGAATACGCAGCTCGATCCTTGAGATCTCCTTCTCCGTTCTCGTCATTGAGGCGGGCTCCGGTCCGCGATTCACGGGGCGGGCGCGTAGAGTGTCGGTGATTGACCGCCCGCGGACGCCTTCGATGATCGTGAACGCCTTGCCGGGCTCGTTGAGGTGCGTTGCCGCCAGCTCAAAATGTCCCAGGAACACCGAGTCCATTGAGCTCGCCAATGAACTCTTCGCATATTGGTTGGGCGTTGTCGCCAGCATGGCATCGACAATCTCGCTTGCTTCGCCGAACAGACTGTCTGCTGTCCGGTATCCTCCTTGTGACTCCTTGACCAGAGCGAGCTGTGTGAGCGACCGCGGCACAAGAAGCTTGTCCCCGATATTCCGGCTTGCCTCCAGACCTTCCCTAGCCGCAGTTTCAGCCTCAGTGTACCGGCGCTCCTTCAACAATGCCTTGGACAGCTCGAGGTCAGCCTCGCTAACGAGGTTGTATCCGTCTACCTTTTTCGCTCCCGCGACAGCCTGTTTCAGGCGGCCGATCGCCGCAGGTCCTTGCCCCTGTCTCTCTTCGAGTTTTCCGAGCTCAAGCAATGCCTGGCTTTCATAGCCGAAAGCCGACTTATCGCGCGAAGTTTCCAGAAGGCTTTCCAGCAGTTCTTTCGCTTCGGAATTCTTGCCAAGCGCTCCCAGCGCCTGTGCTTTTCCCGCATATGCCATGGCCGGTTCGCCCAGATCCGGATTGCCCCGGCCGACAGCGATCGCCTGGTCGAACATTGCGACTGCCTGGTCGTATCGTCCGATCTGCAACAAGCCATCACCGATAAGCGTCAGGTATCGAATCTGGCCGCCCACATCTTTCAACTTTTGTGCCTGCGATAGCGCACCCATGACCCGCAGCGCGCCGGCGCTGTAGTCGCCGTGGAGGAAGCTGATGAGGCCAAGTTCGCCATTCGCACGGTTGATCCAGGGGGAGTCCCCAAGGGTCTTGGCAATCGATAATGCCTCCGTCCAATCTCTCTCGGCAAGATCCGTGTCGAAGTCCATGTCGACGTCCCCCTTCACGGTCAGGCATCGAAGGCGGAGTTGAGCGTCGTTCTTCAGCTGGGGGTCATCCAGAAGTGAATCCAGGAAGGTTGAAGTCTCGAACAGGCCACGTTTCTGCAATTCTCCCCGAATGCGGCCGATCTGGGCGTACAGTTCGTTTCGCCGGTCGCCGGCTTCGCGGAACAGCGGTTCGGCCTTAGCGAAGAACGGTTCTGCCGCTTGCCAATTCTTCAGCCAAGCGAGCCGATCACCCTCCCCGATTAGGTGCTTCGCGTCACTCTGCTGCGCGTTCAGGTTGATACCCGGCAGAATGAATCCCGTCCACACTGCCAAGACCTGAATCCACCGATACCGCATAGGCCTCCGAGCGCGGTTATTCGCATTTGATGCCATCGTTAGATAAACGGTTTCATTTTCTGGAAGTTGCGCCCAAATCCACAGATCCGGTCCGCGCTCGTCAAAAGCCTCACACGCTATTGAATTCCAAAGACTTACCTTTCTATATTGCGCACGCGCGGTCATTCGTCACGCACGGAGCCACCGTACTCCCTTTCACACAAACTCCAATAGCCGCAGTACCGTTTCGAACACAACGAACTGTTCCGCCGCGGCAGAAAAATTCCGTCTCGAATTGAATCCTGGACCATCGGATACACTATTTCTGCATATTGCCTGTCCTTCTCGCTCACGCAGAAGCTCTTTTGAATCAGGGTCACGGTTTTTCCCTTCGTCACGGTATCCAACCGGCAGGCGCCACTGGCGGCCGACGTGATCATCGCGTAGCTGGTAAGTTGCAACCGATGATCGTGCGCAATTCCCCTGATTGGCTTGATCGCGCTCTTTGAATCAATGAGCCGCCCGTCAGTGTCGAGCAGATCTACGTATCCCGCAACCTTGACGCCGCCAATGATGCCCGAGACCCTCGATTCAACCGCCGCCGGCTGAATCAAGGGAGCGGCTTCCGCAAGGTACTTGGCGACCATCGCTGTTCCCAATTCGAGCAATTCCATGGGGTGTTCGCCCTTTTGCAGCCTGATTTCCTCAAGCTGTTGTCCCAGCACGTTCTGGAAAAACTCAAGGCACTCCCCAAGCGGGAGATCACGAGCCGTTTCTTGCTTCTGCCGGAAATTGTTAGCAATCGTTTCATGGAACGCCTTGCCCAACGCGGTCGCGGCCGTACCGGGATCTTTGGTATCGAGAAGATATCGAAACATCCATTTCGCCGGGCAATTCAAGAACTGCGTGACCTGGCTCGGAGACAAAACCTCGGCGAGGAGCACCCCCTGTTCGGTTCCCACGCGACACCTACTTCACGCCGGCCGTGAAGATTCTCAGCCCGATCTCGCGCAGGTCTTCACTGGTGAACTGCACCTCCACACCGGAGGCTGCTGCATAACGCTCGGTCGCAGCGGCGACATCTACCGCCGCGGCAAGCGACTGCAACAACAATTGGCCGTGGCTCGTTACCAGAAAGCCTTTGCCGTCGATGGTTGAATTCGACCGCTGACCGGTTCCGTTTCCTGGAATCGCAGTACCGTTGCGTGGCTGGGACGGTCGCAGGCCGTTTGGCTGTTGAACGGGCGCTGGGGGATGTGTGTCCCCGCGCTCCCCCGCCGCCACCACCCACTCGATCGTGCGCCGCGTCCCGTTCTTCTTTTCCGCTTTCGTGAGAGTGAACAGTTCGCCTCGTCCGATTCCGAGTTCGTCAATTCTCTTCTTGACGATTGGCGGAACATACATGACGCGGCCATCGGTGAGAGTGTACAGCACCTGGTCGCCGTATTGCCCGTTCACTTTCTTCCCGTCGTTGTATTTCAGTGCGACCTCGACAGGGATGTTAGTCTGAAATTGCACCTTGTCGCTCATTTTGCGCTCTTTTCTCTCGCCGCGACGGCCGCCGGCGGCCGTTCGCGACGAAGTACCTCATCAATGGGACCCGGCTGAAACCAAAGGTCGCGCTCCACCGGTAACCCGAGCGGGCCTTGAACGCTCGCAATTTCGGACAGCAGAAAATACCCCCACTCCTCCGCCAGGCCGATCACATATCCGAATAGGAGCCAGTCTCCGTCCTCCTCCGAGCCCTCTGTGATGAACCACGTCCAACCGGCATCGGGCGTGAAGAGTTTCGCGTGCACGATCGGCGCACTGGACGATTCTTGGGAATACAGTGCCGGCAAAGTCTTCCTCAATTCCTGGGGAAGCAAATCCATAGATCATTCCTCCTTCCGGAGCGCTCGCCCGCGTGAATCACGCGACTAGCGCCCTTGCGCTTGCGGTTCAGAACAGTGAGAGCTGAGAGTCCGGTTCGACAATCAGCGGTCTCCTTCGGGGCGGCTCTCTTTCAAGCCGCGTTCCAAAGATCAAGCTTTTGGTCGGGCCAGTGGCACCAGCCAATTCGTCGAGAAGCGAACCAACAGATTCCTGTTCAATCTCTTCCTCGTGGGAGGACGAGGCCGGCAGAAGTCGAGCGTGTTGCTCCTGAACGGCCTTCCACACGCTAGCAGCCGACTCGCCCACTCCCTTCTGGGTAACCAACTCACGCGCCATCGCGGTGAGCACGTCGTCATCGTCCTCGATGCCCTGCAGGCCTTCGTTGGAAAACTTGCCCTCCATGGCCAGTGAAACCAGGAGCTTCTTGCCCATCAGGCGAAGACACGACGTCTGCATCGTGTCGTTGTACGTCAGGAAATGGACGACGACGTTCGACCGTTGACCGATTCGCCAGGATCGGCGGCTTGCTTGCCGCAGAGTATAGATGGAGTACCCGGTCTGCACGAAGTAGATTGAGGGCGCCCAAAGCAAGTCCATGCCCACGGAAACCAGGCGGGGATGAGCGATGCACACCTGCATGCCCTCGCGAAGCCGCTGTTCGTACCATGCCTCTCGTTGGTCGGGGGGCACCTGACTCGTGAGCACCGAAACACGGATGCCCTCTTGTGACAGAACCCGTTCGAGCCGGCCGGTGACATCTCGTTTCACCGTATACACGGCATAGATCTGGCATTTTCTGCCGCGGGCGAGGTCAGCCTTGATGCATTCGATTAGCTTTCGCTCCTTTGCATATCTCAAATCTTCGGGGAGGTCCTGCGTCTGAGCGATCAGGAAAGGCACCCGTCTATGTGACTCCGGATCGTATTCAGTTCCGATCAAGTCGCCCAGGCCGTACGGCCGGTCCGGGTATGAAAGCAGCGCATTTAGCGCCGTGCTGATTACCGAGTGATTGCCGCGATGCTCTTCGAGCGCCTCTTTGATTTGTTTTTCGAGATCCGTGTAGGCTTTTGCCAGCGGTTCGTCCATATCGACGCCGATGACTTCTTCGCGATACGACGGCAATTCACTCGATATGTCCTCCAGTGAGACGAATGCGCCCAGTTCCATGAGAAACTTCCCAAAAAGCAGTGGGGACGCGCCCGGCTTCCGTTTGACCTGCTTGGTCACTTTTGCCTTCGAGCACGCATTCTCCTCCGGCGTAATGATCGTTATTCGTTCGAGTACGCCGTACGTTTCTGCGAAGCTGCGGACTCCCGACTCGCCCCACTCGTACCCCTCCGCGACCATCTTGTGGGGTTCCAGCCGGTACAGCACATTGAAGAGATCGTCCGCGTAGCCACCCATGAGGGTTCCTGTAAGCACGGCGATCTTGTCGACCGATCGGGCCAAGGTTCCTAGTGCGTTGCCCTGTGCCGTATCGTTCGATAATTCGTGCACTTCATCCGCAATGCCGTAGTCGAAGAAATCCTTCATGTAGCGGCCGACAAATTCGAGGGGAGCGAAGCGGCGGATGCGTTTACCGTCAGCCTGCCAGAGAGGGCTATAGATCGGGCGCCGGTCCTTTCCGCAGTCGCGGCCGGCGGCACCGAGGATCTCGCTCCGACGTATCTTGTCAAATTCGGTGGCAAGCACTCGCTCATCGTTCACGATCAGCGGTGCACCGGAGTCGGGGTTGACGACGCTCCCTAAACATGGACCGGACTGCGCCACTGTGTATGAATGCTTCCAAAAGTAGGACAGCTTTGCTCTATCCCTTCCAACTATCCAGAATGACGGACCAGGACAGATCTTCTGCCACCGATCTCGCGCCGATTTCGAGTTTTTCCGAAGTCTGAGGTCGGTTAGCGTGGTGTGCAGCCCTTCCCGGACGATCCGGCCGTTCCGGTAGCGAACTTCATTCACGCCGTGCGGGCCGGTGCTCGACCGCCCCGGAGTCCGCAAGCCGTCAATTATGAAGACGCGTGCGCCGGGGATCGTAATCAGGACCTCTCGGCACCACTTTCCGACGATGTTCGGGGGCGCCATTATCAAGGCCGCGTACGGCCGGCCAGCAGAGTGCACGTGGAGCGCAGAAAGGGCCATGAAAGTCTTGCCGGTACCACACTCTGCAATCACTGCAGCGGCCTTGGCCCGCTCCCAGCGCCGAACGATACCCATGGCCGCTAAACGTTGCGCGCCGAAGGGGCTCCGCAACAGACTACTGAATCGATCCGAGAGCGGATCGTGAGGAGCTTGTAGGGCGGGGTAAACTTGCAGGATTCGTTCGCCCAACTCCTGCGAACAACGGCGCAGATAGTCGGCGATCGTTGAGGGAATATTCATAGTTGACCTTTTCCGAGGCGAGGGATCTGGGATCTGCCTCTCCAGCACGGGGCGAAACGCTGCGATCTACCGAACCCTGCCGCTCAATCGGACGCGGTGTCCCGCGACTAATTGACAATCCTGGCGTGAGCTAGGCTTCGCAAAAACAACCGGGCACGAGTTGCCGAAATGGCGCGAGAATAGAAGCATTCCGAGAACGAAGGAAGCTTCTGAAGCGACGCTACACCGAAAGGGCGACCATACCATTGAGATCCGTGCGTCGTTTGGTAGCGACTACCAACGGGATGTCTCTCTGAGAACGTTGAACCGACTACTTTCCTCGTGGAAAGAAATCACAGAATCTCACCACAAGAAGAACGTGATCACGATCGTTCAGACGCGGGAGTAAACCCGCCATGGGCCACTATCGATCAAGCGGGCTCGTGAGAGTCGAATTCCAATGGATCGATTTGTCTCCTTCAGGAATCTCAATTTCCCTCTCCTTCACCGCAGTTCCGATCCACTGCAAGAACTCGTCCTTCGTTCCAGACACCGCAAGCGGTCGATAGCCCAAGCCGTCCAACGGCTGTGTACGTTTTTGTTGAACCAGGGCGGTCCAAAACCAATTCGCCCAGGTTGGGTGGACCGGGAGTCCGAGCCGTTGCGAAATCCGGTACAACACGAACTCTGGATTGCCTTGGCTCAAGATGATCCTCCCGACATCGGTATCATCAGATAGCTGAGCGGAAAGGGCCATCAAGTGGCGCACGCTTCGGCTCCGTCCAGCGACGGCTACCGTCCCACGCAACACCCGAGGATCTTTTCCCAACGATACTCTTCTTTGGGTAAGGTCAGGACCGGAAACCGTCAGGCATTCCTGGCCCGCGATCGCCGCCCATATGGCGCCGATGTCTACGTCACTTCCAAAGACGGACACAAGATGACAGATCCCGGTCGCCCCCTTGCTCTCAATCGGCTCTCCGATGAACCGGTCCAGCGCGACGCGAATCCTCGTTCTCGTATCTCTGAGCTGTTTCTCGAACTCCAACGCGCCAAGGCGTTCATATGCGTTCTTCATTGATGCTTGTTCTCCGGCGCGCAGCGCGCGGTTCATCACTTGGCTGGACGGCCTCTACTGCTCCGAAATGTCCTGCCGCGCGGGAACTCATTCGAGCGTGCCCGTCTCCCCGGTAGCGAACACGATGGAAAGTTCGTGGACGAAGCGCTCCCGCTCGCGGATGATGGTTGTGCCGTCTGCTTCTTCTTCAGTGAACTTCGTCGTGACCTTCTTGCTCTTCCATGCCGCGATGTGGCGCTCTTCGCCCGAGCCGAAAATGCCGTTGATGAGACCGGAACAAGCGACCAGGCCAACTTGGCCGGCGTGCAACGGCGTGAGCGGCCTTCCACCGATCACAGTCGGCTCCGGAGCAAGAATTCTTGCCGCCTGCCTGGACGCCAGCGACGTTTGTATCAAGTCCTCCAGCTCGTCGAGCGGCAGCCCTTTGAATGTGAGCGTCGCCGGGCCGGTCGGCGGCACGGTAAATGGATCTTCGCAGAAATCTGGCAACTCCGCTAAACGTTGGTATTCGCGTCCGAGCGTTGTGAAAAGGAGACGGCCTTCACTGATCTCGCGATCGCGCAGTTGCTCACGCTCGCGGCGGGTGCGCCGGACACCAGCAATGAGCACTTGGCGATATCGGACAGATTCCGGATCGCCAAGCCGAAAGATCCGGCAACGCTTAAAGTGGGAGGCCAGAACCTGTGCACACTCCGCCGCGCGCTCTGCGGGAATAACGAGAAGGAGGACGCCGCCCGGAATGAGCCACCGAAAAGTGTGATTCAGGAATACCGCCTCAAGTCGTTCCCGTGTATTTGCTGAAAGCGCCCAGTCGTATGGTGGATTCTCGAAGATGAGCGAAAAAGACTCAACAGGACAATGGGTTTCAAGGCAGTTGCCCTGAATGATCTTCGTCAGCATTGGGGCGGCCTGTTCCGCGCGGTAAGCGTCCAGCTCTATTCCGTAGCGCCGGGCGCTGGAATCCCGGCTGATGGCGGCAAACGCTATGCCTTCTCCAACGCACGGGTCCAGAGCGGAAAAAGGCTCGGCGGGAAGCCGCACCAGGTTTCGAATTCTTTCCGCTTCTCTAAGTGGCAAAGGGTAATAACTGCAGCGAACTTTGGCGGCGAGGCGCGACATGTGAAACTCCTGGAATGGACGGTTGCAGCAGCAGCAGTAGTAGTAGTAGTCCAGCAGTCCAGCACTTCATACTCGACCGCCAGCGTAACCGCGTAATCCTGGTTTCCGCGCACGAAGGCGTGGACGCTCCCGCCCCGGTCTTCCGTGTCCGTGAGAGAAGTAGTGCAAGCCTCGCTGGTATGATTACGTCGGCCAGCCGGCGGATCACCGCGTCGGTCGCGGGCTCAGTATGGTGATCTCGGAGAAGACGTAGTCCTCCACGACCACGGCGATCTCGTCAGATGTTGTCCTGAATGCCGACGTCGGGGTCTGGCGCTGAGCTAAACTGAATGGTCGGCATTAAGCAATCCCGGCAAGTCGTAATCCTTGCGCGTTTCCCCGATTGGAGGGTTCATGCCGTCTCACGGAGATAGGTTGTTGAAGGGCCGTTATGCCCTGAGCCGCCTCGTCAGCCGACGTGGCCACAGTGAGCTTTGGCTTGCTCTCGACCAGGACGGTGGCCAGACGTTGCTGAAGGCCTGGCCTTACCAGGGAGAAAAACCAAATGATGTAGTGCGGGCCTTGTGGGACAGAGAGCTCCGGAATCTATTTCGCTTAAGCAGTTCGCCGGAGGCTGAATCCCGCTTGTTGGTCCTGAGAGACGCCGGAGTTGACGCAGAAAACAGATGCTTCGTCATGCTCCTCGCGGCACCGGGATATGAGACCCTGCGACAGGTGCTTGATGACCGCTCGCGGTACGAATGGCTTCGTGACTTACGTACCCCGGAGGCGCGCTTGCCTCTGTGGCGTGCGATGCGCGACTTGGCGCTTGGCCTTACCCAACTTCATGACCAGCAGATGCTTCATCGTTCTCTAAGCTCGGATTCGGTTTTCCTTGACGCCGCAGTTGGGCCCGAGAGCATGCGCCTGGGTGGTTTCGAATGGACAGTACGAGTTGGCCAACCCACCGTCGTCCCGGCTACTGCCGACGCCCCTTCCGCACCTGAGCTAACGACCACGCCCACGTTGGCTCAGACATTCGAGTCCGATTGGTACCAGTTTGGTGTACTGCTCGCACAGGTGTTCTCAGGGGTCGGCCAAGACGTTGTCACGACTCCGGCCCGGCAAGGTGAGATCGTTGCAAGAGTACGGGACGCCCAAAAGATCACCGGCGTCGAACGAGATCTCCTGGTGGCACTGCTCGATCGGTCTCCCGACCGGCGACTCGGTCGAGGCGCGGAAGTTGTCGCAGAGATCGACAATATCATAATTATCCTGGATCAGCCGGCGCGAGTTGCTGAGAACGTATACCTCGCGTTGACCGTCCTGTTGGGCCCCAATCGACTTCTGACGGAAGCCATTTGCGAAATAGAACCCACGGTTCAGCCGCTCGACACTGAAACACAGCGCCTTTTCATTCAAGGCGATCTTGAATCGCCACGAATCGTGGCGCTCGCCAACTCCGACCGAAAGGCATTTATTCTTCAGGGTAATCGTCTCGTCTACTTAATCAAGGAGTACTCGGAACCGGACCAACAACCGCCTGGGCAATGGAATCTGGCGTTCTGCGACCGTACTTACGAACTCCGCTATGCAACCGGAGACAGCGATCAGATCCAGCTGACGCGACTGCCTGTCCGCGTATTTCGTCTGCAAGATGCCAAGAGAGATCCCTCAGTTGTGCAGCGTAACGCATTTAGCTGGCGCACTCTCCTACCGAAGATCGAACGGTTCGCCAAGATGCGCGAGGCTCAGGAGAGACTACACGAATTCTTCCGCGTCACGAACCAGCTTGAGCTTCTCTTTCGTGACGCCGAGGTCTTTCCGTATCGCATCGTCCATTTTCAAGAGCGCGATGGCGTTCAAGAAGTAGTCATCACGACAAAGCCCGGTGGTCGACGAGTTGCTGACTTTGCTGCGGTACGCGACGGCTTAAGTGGATTCCTCCAATTGCAGCGAGCCGAAAAGAGGGACGGCAGTTTAGTTTACCTTGGCCCCGAAGATTGTGTCCGTATGGACCGGCAGGTTCCCAGGCCGGAATTCTGGGAGATTTCAGAGATCGATGAGCAACGCGGGGAAGTCAGACTCAAACGCGTAGGCGCGAGTTTTTCTAAGCCAACCGCCGAGGGCTTCCTGCGGTGCTTCGATATGTTCGGGCAGATAAGCTTGATACGGCGGCGGCAACGCGCGATTGAGCGCCTGCGTAATCATTCCTACCTGCTCAAAGCCCTCAGGACGCCGGGGCTCGTCTATATCGACACTGGCGAATCGGTTCTTCCCGTCCCGATTGACGAGAACAAAGTAGACGAGGCCAAACGGCACGCATTGAGGAATATCTGGCGCACTAGACCGATTTTTGCTTTGCAGGGCCCACCGGGAACTGGCAAAACAACGCTTGTGGCCCACCTGCTGGGACAGATTTTCGCAGACGACTCAGTTGCGCAGGTTCTGGTGACCGCGCAAGCGCACTCGGCCGTTGATGTATTGCGTGATAAGGTATCGCGAGACATCTTCCGTGGCCAATCCGATGTCGGCGACCAACCGCTGGCCGTGCGTTTGACGCGGGCCGGGGAACTCGGCGAAGGCGAACCGGACAGTCTTCGAAATGTTACGCTCCGCGTTCTGGATGCCGCCGAGCAGCGAGTGACGCCGGACTCCGATTTGACTCGGGAATGGATCGATGAGGTCAAGAAAGCGAAGCTTGCTCTTCAACGCGACGAGCCGAGCCCGGCTGCAAGCGATATGCGCGAACTGGTGAAGCGCTCAGCCAGTATTGTGTACTCCACCACTACGGCTGGCGATTTGGAGGAGTTGGCTGACCTCACACAGAGCTTTGATTGGTCGCTTATCGAGGAGTCAGGGAAGGCCCATGGTTTCGATCTGGCTCTTCCCCTGCAAACTGGTCATCGCTGGTTGCTCATTGGCGACCAGAATCAGCTGCCGCCGTATCGCTTTCCTGACTTTCTGAAGGGCCTTCAGGCGCTCGACAACGTGATGGACGCGTTGATGTCTCTCCCTGACCATGCCGGTGGGCTGGTAGACATCGACCTCATCTTGCGATGGAGGGCACTCACCGATCCTGAGAAGGAAGAGCGGCAAACACTCTGGGCGACCTGGCTGCCGTTTTTTGCCCATCTCCATCGGAACTGCTCCGAGGCTGTGCGCGACGAAGGTGATTCGCAATCTACCGGACTGCTAGCGTCGATGTTATGGCAGCAGCACCGGATGCACCAGACGATTGCGGGTCTGATCTCTGCGGCCTATTACGATCGCGTCATAGACAGCATGACTGTCGACCGGGCCGGCAAACCCCTTCTGCGGGTGGTTCATCCCTTTATTCATCCCTCACCCATTGACCGAGCTCAGATCTTGTGGATCGACACCGGCTGGCGCGGCGCTGGCCAGTTCGGAGCTGAAGACGAGACTGGTATCGATGATCGCGAAACATCGTCGGTCGAGGCCGAGACGATCAAGCGCTTCGTCAGAGCGCTCCAGCCGAGGCCAGCCCAAAACCTGCAGCTAAGATTAGCGGTATTGTCGCCATATCGGAGGCAGGTAATCAAGCTGAGTTCGACGCTGAGGGAGATTTATGCCGCGCCGCCGTCCTGGTTGGCTCCGCTCGGAGAAGATGAACCTCCGGCCAGTACCGTTGACTCGTTTCAGGGCAACCAGGCTGACGTCGTGATCGTGTCACTCGTTCGCCAGAACCGGCGGCCGCCCGGTGAAGGTCTGGGGTTCCTCAAAGAGGCATCTCGAATGAATGTGCTGTTCTCTCGCGCGGAAAGCCTGCTGGTGCTGGTTGGTAGTTGGGACTTTTTTCAGTTCCAGCTCCGCAATGCGTCGCGGGACCGGAATCAGCCCCTCGGTCACTGGAAGCTGGCACTGGAGTATATCGAGCAGCAAATCGGACGCGGAAATGCATTGCTGCTGAACGGACGTACGTTCAAGGAGGACAGGCTGTGATTGCGTTTCTGCCAGTTGCTCGATACCGTGTGGACTACCAGGTTGCCTCCGGTCGTCCATTCTCTTCCTTTGAGCGGCTGTTACTAACCGCAATCCACCGAGGGAACGCGACGCTCGACTCGCTCGCGGATCTGTTTAGGCTGCACCGGAGAATGGTGATCGAGGGCATTGTGACCCTGATGCAGGCGGGCTGGGTCTGCATTGGGACGGATGGCTCCAGCTTTGTTACTACCGACAGCGGCCGTTTGGCCGCTGAGCGTTCTGGAGGATTACCTGCCACAATCGTAGTTACCAACAAAACAACAACGCTGCTGTTCGAGAAAGTCTCCGGCCAATTGGCCCGAAACTCGGATCTTGATCTCTATACGAAGCAACGGCTTGAAAGGCTTTGGACTTCCGGGGTGGCGATTCCGCCGAACAACGTCCCGAACATTATCGAGCCGGGTATGATCGCCCATCTTCTTCCACATGAACCTGGCGAATGGGTCCGGCTGATTGGGCCGATCAATGTTGTCGCTGATAACCGCTTGTATGCAATCGTGGATGTGGACTCGCTTGCCCGGACGCTGACCGGCGTTCCGCAAGCGTGGCGCGCTCTGCTTACTGACGACCTTGTAACCCATGTCCTCAGGGCTGAAGCCCGACTTGCGAGTGCAGTTGGCACCGACGACGAGAAAGAGTTGAAGAGCTTGGCCGCCGGAGGCGCGTGGGCGGCAGATGCCAGTACCCAGACATCCTGGGGCACAGCAACGCTCTCTTCGCGGGACATCCTTGCTACTTCGCTGGAGCACGCGGAAGCCTTGAGGACGGTACTCTGCGGCGCCCAATCCAGTGTCGTCATCGTCTCCTCGGCATTGGCAGGTGCGGTAGTGGAGAGCGTTATGCCCGACTTCCGGTCCGCGCTCGAGCGGGACTTGCTGATAAGCGTGCTCTGGTGTGCGATCCCTGGAGATTTTCCGCAGGAGCATGCGCGAGGGCTGGATCTGCTCAAGAAACTCGAATACGACAGCAGTCACGGGCAGTGTGTCGGCCGCCTCGTTGTTAATACCGTTGCGCTTGGTGGTTCATTCAACGTGCTTATTTCAGATCCGAAAGATGGCATTGAGGTGATCTTCGGTTCCTTTGCCTGGCTACGGTCTGGTCTCTCCAGCACCGAAAAGCACCTCTCGATCAGATTGTGCCGATCATCTGTCGGCGCTCGGTTCTGCGATTTTGCGGCCGACCTGGCGACAAAGGACGAACGGATTCGGACGAGCAGCGCGATGACGAGTCTGCGGAAACTTGCCGCTCGGCTGCGGTCAGCCCCGTCCGTTGCGCCGCCGCCCGCAGGTTCCGATTTGGTGACGGCGGAATCCAACGTGTTTTTTGATGAGGCAGTCGGCTGGTACGTTGGAGAGACCATCACTGATGCGGCTGATTCCATTTATGTCGCTGTTGACCATTTGCCGGAAGCACCTCGGTCGGCTTTTGTCGAACGGATGTCGGCGGCGGGCGAACGTATTGCTCGGCCCGTTCTGGTGGATTTCGGCGGCACGGTCACGGAGGCTGATGACTCAAGCTCCCAGCCTTTGCGGAGAGCGCCAATATTTCTGTCAAGTTCACCCGAGATGAAAGCGAATCTGGTGGTTGTTGACAGCATTTCGGCTAGCGTGGGAAATCGTTCATGGTTCGGTGAAAGCAAGAATACATGCCGACCTTACGGTAACGATGTGGCACTCGCACTACGTGGTGCTGGTGTCGCGCAGTTGGTACTGAGGCGGATGGGCGACTCCGAAGCTTAATCTCCAAATGCGCACACGACTGCGAGTCAGGTCGGCCGGCCCGAGACGACCATCATTCCAATCCTGGGCGCTTGCAGAACCTATAGCCTCTCGGCCCGCTCCATTTCTGCCGCCGCTCCACAATCCAGCGCTGGAGGGCCACTCCGGCGACACGGTAGACCCTGCCGCTCGCAACCACCTCAAAGACCGTGGCCAACGTTGGCTTCGGTAATCCGACGGCGCGTTCCTTCTTCGCTTCAACGACGAACAGGTGAGCGGCGTCGTAGGTGGACTCTGCGAGCACATCCAGGCTGTGCCGGCGTTTGTCTGGTTCAGTGACGGTCACGGCACACCATTTGCTCACGATGAGAAGCATAACGTAGTTGGCGAACAAAAGGCGAATATAACGAACCTAACGCGCCCACCACTTTCGCCCAGTTGTCGTTCGGTCGCATCCTGGTCAAACCGACGGTCGACCCGGTTTGCCAGAAAATGGGATTGTCCCTATCAGGCCGATCGGGAGTAGTTTCAGATTGAGCGTCCGGGGCGCAACGAACATGTTGAATCGTGATCTAATCCGCGCATCCGAAATCGGAGACTGGTGTTTCTGCAGGCGAGCCTGGTATTTGAACGACCGGAGAACTCGCCCAACGCTCGTGCAGATCGAGAAGAGGCAGGCTGGCATTGCCTATCACGAGCGTCACGGCCGCGTCGTGACGCAGTCGCAACGCGCGATGAGGGCTCGGAATTTCGTACTTGTCTTGCTGCTGCTATTGGCTGTCGCCTGTTGGCTCAGCATGCGCCCCAACTGAACGGACTGATCAGATGCTCATTCCTATTGCGCTCATCATTGCGGTACTGGCATGGCTGTTGGGGCGCGGCCGGTTTGCGCAATCCAGCCTTCTGGCGGTAAGGATCCGGCATGCAGCGATCGGAGCCATCTATCAGCAGCCATCACTCGTTTCCGCACGGTACGGACTCAGCGGTCGGCCTGACTATCTGGTTCGCGTGGATAGCGGCGTTGCTCCAGTGGAACTGAAATCTGGGAAGTCTCCCCGATCCGGCAGACCATACGACGGCCACCTGTTTCAATTGGTGGCTTATTGCCTTATGGTAGAGGACGTATGCCAGGCGTTCGTCCCGTACGGTGTAGTCCAATACGAAGATCGCAGCATCCGCGTCGAGTACACTTCCTCGTTACGCAGAAGCCTGCTTGTGCTCCTTGAGGAGATACGAACCGCCAAGCGTGGCGGTGAATTCCATATCGATCACGATTGTCCGGGCAAGTGCGGGTCCTGCGGCTTCCGTGAGGTCTGCGGAGAGAGTCTCATTTGAGCATCCTGCGCGTCAAGCAATGGCACGGCCGTGGATTGAACGCTGCATTGGCGCGTTTTGCGGCCCTCCTCCGCGGAACCATCACAGACAATCCGGAACTCTTCCTGCCGGTCGCTTGCCTGTTCGTTTGGCAGTTTACGGCGATTGCGACGAAGCCCAGGGCGTTCGGGTGCGCCCTCTTGCTGACCCTGATCCTGTTCGTTTACGGCTATCGCGTGCTTGGAACAACCGAATGGCTACGCCGCCTAGGCTGGGTGTCACCGCGTCAAGGATTCTGGCTTTTCAGCCTCATCGCCGGTCTTGCCGCTGCCGGTGGCGTCTGGTGGTTTGCCCGGATCTTCCATCAGTCCTTGGGACGGGTCCCTCCCTTGCAACGGATCCTCCTGGCCAGTTCATCCGGACCAATGATCGAGGAGATGCTCTTCCGCGGCCTCCTCTTCTGGCTGATCTTCGAGGTTTTGAGGCGCAGGAATGTGCCGCAGTCGGCAGCGGCCGGCGCGACAGTGTTTCTCACGGCAATTGCCTTCGCGTTCTCTCACAACGACCGGCAAGACCTCCGCCTCTACGCCACAATCCTGACCGGTATTGCGTTTGGATGGATGCGAGTGCGGTCCGGGTCTACGGCTGCAGCAACGTTGATGCACGCGGTCTACAATCTCGTGCTCTTGCTGATTGCGATGCTCTCAGGTGCATAACCAGGCCCCCCGGATGAACGTCAATCAGCAGTGATCGCTCCCGGTCGCACAGGGCTACTCTAACGCTCCGCCGCCTGGGCTTTGCCGTTCGCCTTTTCCTTTTCAGTGCGATATATTCGCCGAAACTGGCACGATCCTCGATGGCGCAGATCTTTTCCGCAGGGGCACCTGTGATCAATCTGTTGCCCAAGGGCCACCATTTTCCGGAACCAGTTGTCACCGGCGCTCGTGGAAAGTCCGAGCGCGTCGCACGCTTCCCGAATTGTCTTGCCTTCGACAAACACGAGGCGGTGGAATTCCGGTTTCTTCGACTGCGACGGATGGTTGATGCCACCCCGGAAGCTACGGTCGATAACGAAGCTTCGTTTGCAGTCCGGGTTCATGCAGCGCCATCCTCTGGTGCCGGAACTATTTCGTCCGCGGCTTTGTGTCTTTCCCCCGCAAAAGATGCACGCAGGATTGCATACCGCAGCTCCCACGCGATTCCTCGCGAAGAGAAGGTCGAACAACGCGTTCAAAAGATGTTCCTGGCACTCTTGCAGATCGCGCGCCCAGACGATCAGAGTGCCTTGCGCGTCGGGGGCCGTTACCGGGAACTTCCGGGCACCCTTGTATCGCCGGTTGAGGCAATGGGCGAGCGAACTCGGCATCTCGGGGTTGAATTCAAAATTGAAGTAGCTCACGGCGGGTCCTCCGTCCCCTCACACAGCAGCGAAGTCGCGTTCGACCGCCTCAGAATAAGTTGTTCGAGTTGTTGGCCTCCGGACAGCACTTGCGTTAGGCGAGAAGCCCGTCAACTCGTCAGTCTGCCAGGGACGTCAGTTCTGCCGAATCGCGACTGGTGTCGACGTCCACCGCGGGAGTCCTGGTCTCAAGCTGCAACTCTGGCGTGCCTTCCCAGTCGCTGATGTCATATCGCCCGCCGCATTCGCGACAGACAATGAACTCCTCGTTGAATGTTTCGTACGGCCCGCAGTCCAGGCCGTGTGTTTCAACTGACGTAGCGAACCGGAATTCCCCGGCCGACGAGCCACAGTCCGGGCAAGCCATGGCGGTTCTCCTGTGATAGCGGTGCTTCACGGCTAGGGGCCGATCTATGTTCAGTGCGGTGGCAGGAGGCTCGGCCGGCCCACTGCCACCGTTGTCGCACCCGCTCAGAACTTCCGCGCGAGCCGCTCTTCCAGGAATCCGCCCAACTTCGCGGTGGCTTTGAATTGCGGGATCGGGTCGAGTTCTTTGAAGGCCGACGTGAATGCATTGGACAGGCTCCACAGAGTCCGCGGCCGAAACTCTTCGTACTGTGGCTCGAAGTACAGGTCATGCACCCGCCGAGCCAGGTGTTTTGGGACCTCGAGTTCGCTTTCGATGAACGCCTCGTAGACGATCAACTTCGCTGCGACGTTGCTCAGTTCCATCGCTTGCCACGACTCCACCTGCTTTTGCATGGGACCAAAGTTGCGCTGCATGCGATCGACGCCGACCGAAATAGAATCGACCAGGTTTAGCGACTTAGAGTGCTTCGCGAGGACCGGTGTGAAATCGCCGCTAAAGGCCATATTCGAACATACGAAGACCCGATATTATGCGCAGCAGTAATTTATGCGCGGCAAACGCCTGAAGCGGCCTGTATGCGGCCGAATCGGAGCTTCCTGCTTCACATAATTCCACTGCCGGATCCGAGGTGCCGACTTTTGGTAGATTTGAGTTTTCAAGATGCCGGTGTTGCCTAAAGACGTTGAGGCCGAGGTCGTCTTTCTTCCGACCGACGCAGGCGGAAGACAAGGGCCCGCCTTTTCCGGATATCGGCCGCAGTTTTATTATGACGGTCATGATTGGGACGCGATCCAGACCTATCCCGACGTTGAACGTGTGAACCCGGGTGACACGGTCAGAGTCTATTTGACCTTGATGAGTCCCGAAATGCACGTGGGTAAAATCTGCGCAGGAACGATGTTCTTACTGCGCGAGGGGCACAAGACGGTGGGCTACGGCAGGGTGATGCAGGTGCTTGAACTGGAGCAATCGGCTCAGCGCATCCACGACAAAGGTACTCATCCCTGACCGACCTCTACCGCGTGTCACAGTGCGTCCCGTGCTGATTTCCTGCGCATAATTTTGAGCCTTTTCCCGCCTCACGTCATCTCTTTAGTAGCCTCCCCCCGGAGACAAACATTCCCAGACAACAGATTGACCGTTGGCTGGTCGCGTTGCGCGAACACATGCGCGAAGGCGATTTCAGCCGGTGGGCCATCAAACAGTACACGTGTAATGGCCGCCATTTTCTCAACCATATAGTAGGTCGCGGGCTCCGCCTGAACGCCGTTCGTCCCGATGACGTTGAGGAGTATCTGCGCACTCAGCGGCGGCGATATCACGGGCGCCACGGACATCGCCCGGCAGACGAAGCGGAGTGGCGATCGCGCTTCACGTCCTCGGCCCATATGTTGCTGCGATTGGCGCAGGGTGAGTGGCCACCGCTGACCTCATTGGAATCGCGCATTCGGGCGTTCAAAGAAACGCTTCAGCAGGAGCAGCTTCGTCCGGACACCATCAGACAGTATCTGGAGCAAGCTCGCCTTTTCCTGGAGTATCTGGGTCGACAGCAGTTGCTGCTGGAGCGCGTTACGCCGCAGGATCTCGATGGGTTCATCGCTGAGCGCCTCAGAATCTATCGAAAGCAGTATGGCCATTTGCCTCGCCGGCTTGTGCGCTGGCGCTGCGAGTACACGAAGGCCATCCACCGGCTTCTGCGTGGAGCTCAAGAGCAATGGCCACCTCCCTCGTGTGGCGATGCCGGCCTTCAGCAGTTTCAGACCCACCTGACCGACCGAGGATTGGATCCGAGCTACATCCAGGATTATTTGTGCCACGCTCGGCAGTTTGTTGACTACCTGAATCACAAAGGGATGAACCTCGTGGCGGTTCGGCCTGAAGATGTCGATGCCTACTTCCGTGTCGCGCTGCGCATCTACCGAAAACGGAAACCCAACCTCCCGAAAAAGTTGGATTACTGGCGAATGATCAGCCGGCGCGCGGTGCACAGTCTGCTGCGCTTCACACAAGGCGAATGGCCTCCGGGGTCTCGGCCTGCGCCGGTACTGTCGGATTTCCGGGCGCATCTGGAGAAGTTCCGCTACAACCAGCTTGGGATTCCCAGTTACGTCTCCGCTGCTCGCCAGTTCCTTCGCTACCTGAAACAGCAGGGCCTTTCGATAGAGGCAGCCCGCCCTGCACACATGGAAAGCTTTATTCAGGCGAAGTTAGATCGGTTCAAACAGCGTCACCGCACTATGCCCAGGCATCCGCGCCAGTGGAGAACTCGGTATGCCGGCGCTATCCATCGGTTGCTGCGGATGTTGAATCCAGATTGGCCGCCACCGGAACCACCTGCGAACGAGTGCGAGCAGTTCCAGCGCGAGGTGCTTGACGGCTATGGCCGATGGCTCGTCGATATCCATGGTCTCTCCAAAGGGACGCTCCGCAAGAACGGCGATGCCGCGCGCGTGTTTCTTCACTGGCTCGGAGATCGGGCCGACCGCGAGTCTCTCCCCCAGCTTGGTCTCCCCGAGATCGATCAGTATCTGAGTTGGCGAATGCCGGGACTGCGCCGCGCGACGCGGCACGGCGTGTCGCAGTGTTTGCGAAGCTTCCTGAGATATCTGCAGGCGGAGAAATTCGTCGCCAAAGATCTCTCTCCAGCGGTCTCCGGACCAATCATGTACAAGTTCGAAGACATCCCACGCGCCTTTACGGAACAACAGGTGAAGGCGTTGCTGGAGACAACCCGCCAGGACAAAACGCCCACTGGTCTGCGCGATCACGCCATTCTGATGCTGCTCTCCACCTATGGCCTGCGAGCCGGCGAAGTGGTTCGCCTGCGGCTTGATGATATCGACTGGCGGGCTGAACGGCTACGTATACGGCAGTCGAAGAGCGGCGTGGAATCGTTCTTGCCGCTGCTCCCTCCGGTCGGGGATGCGCTGTTGAACTATCTCCGCCGTGGCCGGCCACAGACGGAAGTCCGTGAAGTGTTCCTCCGGGTGCGGGCGCCGCATGGCGCGTTTCCCTGGGGCGGCTCTCTGCATACCATCATCCAACGGCGGCTCAAGCAGGCCGGCATCCAGGTGAAGGGACGCCATGGGGCACATGCTTTCCGATTCGCCCGGGCGGTCAGCCTGCTGCATGCCGACGTGCCACTGAAGCAGATCGGCGATCTGTTGGGCCATCGCTCGGCGGAATCGACTGAGATTTACCTGCGCCTGGCCACTGAGGACCTCCGGGCCATCAGTATCGACTTGCCCGGGAAAGGAGAACCATGCCGAACTGGCCGGACCAAAACGAAAGTCTAATCAACCAGTTTGTAAGGCAGCTCAACCTGAACTGCTACAGTGCGCCCTATCGCTCACTGCTGCGAAAGTTCCAGCATTTTGTGAAGCAGCGATTCCCGAAGCGCCCATTTTCCCAGGCGGTGCTCCGTGCCTGGCTGAAAGATGAGTTGAAGACCGCGCCGCTCCCCTTGGTGGTTCACCGTGGTCAGCTCGTGAACCGGTTTCTCGATTGGTTAGCCGCGCGGGAAGCAATCGCGGCCAACCCGATCGCGGAACTCCGGCGCAAATATGAGTGCCGCTCCTCTGCGGCCGTGTTGCGCGCGTTGGCGGTCACGCAGCCAGCCAAGGCGCTGGAAGCACTTCGTCCACCGCCACGATACGGCAGTCACCTGGGCCCGATCATGCGCGAGCATGTGAATCGCATGCGTATACGCGGACTTCGTTACCGCCACGAAAACCGCTTTCTCCATTTCGACCGGTTCTTGCAACGGCGGCCGGGCGCCGATCAGGAGCCGCTGACTACGTTGATTCGGGAATACGCCGCCTGCGCTTCATCCGCGGCGGGCAAGGTGCAGCGCATCGAGCTCGGCAGAGTCATTGCCAAGGAACTGAATCGCAGTGGGTTGGCAGTGGCGGCGCCGAAACGCGACCGGGTCCTGACGCAGGAGATGCTCAGATGCCGCCGCCGGCCACATATCTACACTACGGAGGAAGTTCGCCGGCTCTTGGATGCGGCACTAAGTGATCCATCCCCGCGAGCGCCGCTGCGCCCGCTCACGTTGTATACAATGCTGGTCCTCGCTTACTGCGCGGGATTGCGCCTGGCCGAGATAGTCGGGCTTAAACTCGGCGATCTGGACCTGAACACGGATTGCATCGAAGTCGGCGACACGAAGTTCTTCAAGTCGCGGCGCCTACCATTGTCAGCTACCGCCATGACCGCCCTGCGCGATTATCTCAAGGCCCGCGTGAAAGCAGGTGCGCCTACCGAGTCCGACGCACCGCTGTTCTGGCATGCGAGGGGCGGCTATGGTTACGTCGCCGCGGGGGCAAATCTCCACCGGTTGATTCGAGTGGTCGGACTGAAGCGCGCCGGCGGCCGCACCGGTGCCCGCGTTCACGATCTGCGCCACGCCTTTGTCGTCCATCGGATGACTCAGTGGTACCAGCAGGGAATCAACCCGCAGACCCGGTTGCCGTATCTGGCCGCCTATCTCGGTCACCGCAACATTCATTCCACGTTGGTCTATCTCACCATTACGCAGGAACTGCTCCAGCACGCCAACGAGCGTTTCCGAACCTCGGAAGCCGAGGTCCTACAAGTCATCCGGAGGTCTTATTGATGCCGAAGAACGATATCCCCACACTGCCCAAGTTATTGCACTCCTTCTTTCACGAATGGCTCGTCGAGCAGCGGAACGCCTCTCACCGGACGATACTGGCATATCGCGACGCTTGGCGCCTATTTCTGCGATTCGTCGCCCAGCGTCGAAAGAAGCCAGTCGCGGCCCTCGGCTTGGAACACCTGACCGGGGCGGATGTGCTGGCCTTCCTTCAGTACATCGAAAAGGAACGGCGAGCGTCCGTAAACACGCGCAACTGCCGGTTGGCGGCGCTGCGCAGTTTCTTCTCCTTCGTCGTGGAGCACGAACCGCGCGTTGCGTTGCAGTGCGCCGAAGTATTGCGCGTGCCGTTCAAGAAGGCAACGCGGCGGGCGACGCGCTACCTGGACTCCGCCGAGGTTTCGGCCATCCTCTCGCAGCCTGATCGGGCCACCGTTGAAGGACAGCGGGACCACGCGCTGCTGTCACTGCTTTACAACACTGGGGCTCGCATTCAAGAGGCGCTCGATCTTCGGCCGCAGGACGTCTACTTCAAGTCTCCGGCACACGTTCGCCTCATGGGAAAGGGCCGGAAGGAACGCATCTCGCCGATCTGGCCGGAAACCGCCGATCTGGTTACGGCGTTAATACGACGACAGCCGCGAAAATCCGACGAGCCTATTTTCGTGAATCGATACAAGTCGCCGCTGACGGCCTCCGGCTTCCGCTTCCGTCTGCGCCAGTATGTCGACGCCGCGGCTAAGACCGTCCCCACCATTTCCAAGAAACGGATTACTCCGCATGTCTTTAGACATTCGACGGCGGTCCACCTTGTCGCCGCCGGCGTGGATGTCACCGTGATTCGAAGCTGGCTCGGGCACGCGCAACTCGACACGACCAACCATTACGCGCAGGCGAATCTGGAAACAAAGCGAAAGGCGCTGGAACAGGTCGATCCGAAGTTGCGACCGGCCAAGCCGCCAAGATGGAAGAGGGATGCCGATCTATTGGCTTGGCTCGATTCGCTGTAAGGGCTGCCCGTAGATCGTCGAGAACGAGAGTGGCTGGCACGATCAATTCGCCTCTTACGGCTTGCCCTCACGACCTTTGTAATCTGCTGGGACGAAAATGTGATTCGGACCGAGGGCGGGTAGGAAGGAATCGTGCATTTGTGCGAGCGCTATCCAATCAGCGGTGCCCGGACAATCAAAGTAGAATTTTTCCATTTTTGCGCCGGTGTTCTCCGGATCAGCCAACACGCCCCCGACCGGGGTACCCTCCCGGTCGCCGAACCAACGGAGCCAATGTTCAACCCAGCGAATTGCCTCAGCCACGTCCAGTGTATCTGCGGCAATTAGGCAGGCTCGCAGCCACGGCAGGAGTTTCTCGATGGTTCTGGGGCGATGCTGCCCGCCGGCCCAGGCATCGCGAAGTGCGAGCCCATCAGCGCGAGCTAGGCTCTCGAACCGCGGCACCTCGACTGCTGCGACATGGAGCGATTCCCACACGCCGTTCGGAAAGGCAACCGATCCGAACCTTTCAATCGCAGTTGCCGGGCAAAGGCGCCCTTCGGCGAAGTCCGTCGCGGTTACATGACTGGGCATCGTCCATAGCACAAGATTCCCGAGGGCAGATATATCTACGTATCCACCTGAAGCGCAGCCTACCGTCCCGCAAGCGTCACATAACTCGACTTGAACAGGGTTGGTGTTCCACTGAGTCCACTCCAGGGAGTTGCATAGAACCGTCTGCCCGTACTTGACGCGGGTCCAGGCAGGATCGGGCACCCCCGATGACGAAAAGTCGGGAGACCACTTTTCAACGATCGGCTGATCGCATAGGACCATACGTAACGCGGCTCGGGACCATCGTAACGCGTTGCGGGCTTAAGCGTGCTCCAGGAAGCCCGCGAGTTTGGCGGTGGCCCGGAACTGCGGAATCGGATCGAGTTGCTTGAACGCCGATGTGAATGCATTGCTCAGGCTCCACATCGTCCGCGGCTGAAATTCTTCGTGCTTCGGTGAAAAATACAGATCGTGAACCGGCCTGGCCAAGTGCTTCGGCACTTCCAGGTCGGACTCGATAAACGCGCGGTAGATGATCATCTTCGCAACCGTGTCTGAAAGCTGGGACTCCCGCCAAGCATCGACCTGTTTGCGCATGCCGTCAAAGTTCCGCTGCATCTGATCCACGCCGATTGAGAGGGCGTTTTGCAGGGAGAAGTTCTTCGAGTGTTTGGCTAGCACGGGCTGAAAATCGCCGGAGAACGCCATATTCTCGCAGACCAGCACCCTGACGCCCACTACGGCGGCGAGGCGCATGCTTCGGTCGTGGCTGTTGCGGATGCCGATCGAGAACCGGCAGCCAGGCATGCCGGTGTCGAGGTCGAGCACGCCGAACATCTTCATACCGTCCTTGCTGACGGCGTATTCCTCGGTGACCACGCCGATGTGACGGAAGCTTAGAGTTTCGACCAGGGCCTCGACGATTTCGGCATGAGGCACGGGCCGGTGAGTGGCCGTGCCCAACGGTGTTGGGACGTCGGCCAGTTGCAGACGAGTCAACTTCGCAGTTGACGCAATGAGAGTAGCTTCGCTCATACGATATTTGCTCCATTCTGGGATTTTTGTATTGGTGCTTCGGAAGGAATAACCACTGGCAGTCCAGCAGCTACGCGGTGCCCCGACGCTGGCGCCATCGAATTATGTGCAGGAAATTCTGATCAACCGCCGAAAGGACGCAGGTTTGCGGGCGTTGCTCCGCATAAATCTCTGCTCCGCATAAAACCAGTTATCGTGAGCTCACGATAACCGATATCCACAGGTGAGCGCCAGACGCATGGTCTTGTCATGCGAATTGCGAAGCCCTATTGAGAATCGTGCTCCGTGCATCTCGGTTTCAAGGTCGAGCACGCCGAACATCTTCATGCCGTCCGGCGATACTGCGTATTCGTCGTGAACCACGCCAATGTGACGGAATCCAAGCGTCTCCACGAGCGCCTGGACGATTTCATGGTGCGGTACGGGTTGGTGAGTTGCCGTTGCCGGCGGTGTGGGAACGAGGGCCAGGTCTTCTCGATTGATGGTCCGGCCTGCGTACCCAATTAGAGTGCTAGTTTCTGACATTTTGTCTCCTGTGTTGCTGAATTGTGAATTGAAGGATGTGTTACTTCGGCATGTTTATGTCGGGGTAGGGGGAACTTGCATTGGACTGATGTTGACTACCTTATGGTCTGGATGGAATAGCTGTAGCGCTTAGTCCGGCTTCCGCACTGTGCGTCGCATTCGTTTCCAGACTTTCGGTTCTGCTCGGAGAGCGACCAACGCTCCGCTGCTCAAATTCAGAAAGCCGCCGTGGTGCGCCATCGGCTCGCACCGAAAGAGACGGCTCAGCAGCGCCAGCGCGTGGTTTGCCAGGGTCTGGTTGATGAACGGATGCTGGCGCTCCAGCGCCTCAGCAGCGCTACAACTGGGTTGCTGATCGTCATCGAGCGCCGGATCGATGATCTCGGGGAAAAGTTCCGAAACGGCGCGAAGCCGGTGGGCCTTATGCCTGTTGGTCCGATTGAGAGGCTGTCCAAGGACGAACTGCCCCGTGTCCGCGTTGTTCCCGAGATCGAGCCAGTAGGCAACGCCGCACCACGTGGCCGTAAGTGCGTCATGTATCTTGGCTCTGGCAGCGCGGCTGTCGACGCAACCGATGACGAGATCAAGATCGTTGTCCAGGTGGTGACCGGCGCCCAGATGCTGCGGGATAGCCTGCCAATGGAGTCCCCAGAACAGGTTCATCCGGTTGATCAGAACGACCGATTTGAAGAGCCCAATCTCGCTCGCGGAGAACGGTTGGCGGACGCAGTTCGCGGCCGAGATCCGGTCACCATCGATCACGGTCACCGCCAGGCCAGACGGATGCCCGCCCGCGATGAGCGCTTGGTGAAGATGCGGTAACCCTCCAACAATCGCGCTGCCCGTTCCCCCGCAACCGACAACCGCCACTTTGATGGTCCGCCGAAGCAAATGCGGGAAAATGGTGTGCATTCAGTTCTCCAGGCCTTGGACAAAGGAGGCGAGCGTGTCGCCGCTTTTGACGAGCAACTCCGCGGGGAACGCTTCCGCACTGCCCGTCAGGTCCCGCCACAATCCCAGGAAACCCTCCGGGTGTGTAGTCAGCCGCGCACCAATAGCAGCATGGGTGAACTCGCTTTCAAAGAACGCACTTTCCCACGCCTTCATTGTTTCAAGGCACAGAGTTCCCGGGACACGCATACTGCCTTGGCACACGCGCCCGGCCCCGTCACAGTTCCAATACGGTGCAAACATGAGCGGCGTCTGGGATGTCGGCCGTTTGCTCTCAGCCAAGGCGCGCACCGCCAGTTCAGATCCGCATACTCTGAAGACCAGGAACGGCTGGGGAAAGACTTGGCCGTTCAGCGTTCGGCCGTCGCTGGAGTCGCTGTAGAACATGACGCGTCGCTGCGGCTTGGTCCACCAAACGATTAGGTCTGGCGTGCGCGCCAGGACGTTGGCCGGAAGAATCTCCCGCTGCACCGTCTGCCCGAGCCCTTTTGTCAGTTGCCTCAAGAAATCCATTGTGAGCGGCTCGCCGGCATCGAGATAAGGCGGCCCGCCATCTGGCGAGTCTCTGGGCTCGTGGACGGTCGCGAATGCTTCCTGGCCGTCCGAATAGACCAGGATGGCCTTCGAAAGGCAATAACTCCGATTCGAGCCGAAATGCGTTGTTTTCGTCATGGTCATTGACCTTCCCGCCGGATCGATTCCCAGCCAGGCACCAGTTCGAGTACCTGGCGAGCGGCTGCCAGCGCCTGAAGCGCGCCGCTCAAGCAGCCAAACGCCAGCTTCGTGCTTGTCGGATCGGTCCCGTCAAACGGAATCAACGGCCACGGTTCCGGCGTCTGTTCGAGCATCGACTGGCGCTCTTCGTCGAAGCACGCCTCAATGGCGTCGCCTTGCCGGTAGATCGCCAGCAGGATCGGGACTGCGGGATTGCAATCGGAGAACAAGTCCCGGACTGGTTCTGGGACTTCAGGAAATCGGACGCTGCGCGATATGCGATCCAGTTGGAGCGTTGCCTTGAGTAGACGCCGTACTCGATTCCTGGGCGCCATCCGGGCCAGTATTGCTTTCAACGCACCGCGGCCCAGTGGTCGCTGGTTCATGCACGGCGGCAAGATGTTCTTGCGATCTGGCATAGCCGCCAGCGCCTCACGGTCCTCCTCGGGATCGTAGTAGCCTTCAAGAAATGAGAGGTGCTCTTCCGCATCGCGGTCATCGTAAACCCGGAAAAGTCGCCCGAGGCCATGCAGAAAGAGCCGGGCGAACGTCACTGGCAGCCGTGGATCCTCCTTCTCGCAAAGAGTGAGGGCTGGCCCAAGATTCACGAACCCGCACGACGCCGCCTCCATGTAGATAAACATCTGCGAACCGTCAGGCTCATCTTCGGCTTCGCACCATTCGTGCGGGTCTGTCGAAAGGGTCACGGAAAGTTCGAAGGCGCGGTCGATAGCAGGCTCGGCGTGGCTCTTTACGAACCGGTCGAACGTACGGCCCAGGAACTTCGCGGGTTCCCGGCCACATTCGGTCCAATCGGATGGACTGCCGATGCCAAGTTCGATCAAAATCGTTGCGCACCGCGCCGCGCCCGCGTCGCTTCCGAATGACGAGTGTCGAAGGCCGACTTGATCGAGCCGAGGAACGCTCAGGCTGCATCCGGGCGCAATCAGCCAGGGGGCACGAGTCCGAGCGGCGTCTTCATGGCCGTACTCTTGCGCCCGTAGGTATTGTGCTGGAGTGCCTGTACCAGGATTTGGCAGGACTGTTGGAACTGTGGACATGTCTTGAACTCCAGAACGATCCGGCTTGTCTTGCCAGGCTGTCCCTCGATTACTCGTTGGAGCTCGCTGAGCACCTTCTTCTTAGTCATCCTTTTGTGCCAATCGCCTTCGCGAAGTGGTAGACCAGTTTGTTCCCGATCGCCTCCGGCCCGGTGACCGCGGCCGTTGCAATCTCCGGATATGTCGCGGAAAATGCGGTCCGGACTTCGTCTATGCTGAGCTTTGGATTGGGGTCTGGTAGGCGGACGGAGTCGTAGCGGAATTCTCGAGTCATGGTTTCGATGGTCATTGATTTTCTCACCCCCTCTCTCTCTTTTTTTCTTAGGATTTCAGAATTAGTGACATTCGTGTCAAAGACATTTACTGCCCTTTCTTGGAGCCATCACGGTTGGTGAAGTGACCATGCGCGACGTGGACGTGGCGAATGATGCTTCCCGGTGAGTGGACTAGCCGTTCAGCGGGATGGAAGCAACGCTACAGCGGTATGCGCGGGTGGTCGTCATGGGCACATTGTTCCGCGCTGATCGTCCCGAGGAGCACATCTCTCGCATGTGCGTCTCCCATACAGTTGACGTCATCGTGACTTTGTCACATGAGTGTTCTCCCGGAGGGCCGTTTGGGGCGCAGCCCGCTTGGATTGATGGAGGGAAGGGCTGTGATCGCCAGGAATGGTCTACCAGGCCAACTAGAGGCGACTTCGTGGCCAGGATCGTCTCAGTTGGGCTGATTAGCGTTCTGCCGACAGCCGCGGATCTCGACGGGGGGCCGGCACAGAAATGAAAGCGCCTTTCCGATAGACTGAAGCAAGGCTCACAGCCCAAGGAATTCCCAAAACTGCAACGCATTGCCATAGTGGGTGCTACCGGATATATCGGCGGGAGACTCGTGCCGCAACTGCTCGCTTCCGGCTACGCGGTGCGATGCCTCGTGCGCTCTCTTGCGAAGTTGGAAGGCCGCGCTTGGGCCTTAGACTCCCGCGTTGAGATCCGCAGAACCGATCTCGCTGACGCGCCATCGCTGACGCGTGAGTTGGAAGCGTGTGGCGCGGCGTTTTACCTGGTGCATTCGATGATGTCGGCCGGCGACGAGTATGCTCAACGCGACCGGCAACTCGCCCTAGCATTCGGACGGGCTGCCCA